>Ga0207641_10001344_pt1 | contig 24357 bp, 19 predicted proteins | sample KBSSwiS62_FD_184306 | JGI IMG/M metagenome (GOLD analysis project Ga0207641, IMG submission 184306) | Switchgrass rhizosphere microbial communities from Kellogg Biological Station, Michigan, USA - KBS Switchgrass S6-2 (SPAdes) (version 2) | ecosystem: Host-associated > Plants > Roots >... | reverse complement strand
TTGATTCATGCAGGGCATTCAATATTACATTGACCCAACCCGAAAATAATGTAAAGCAAATGATATCTGCAGTGTCTAAAAACGCAGACATATCATTGCCCTATCTCCAGGTTTATATGGATCAACTTTGGCGTAATGACTATGAAAACACTTATCCTGACGGATATCATGGAAGTGAAGAGTTTATCCCATTAACTTTTACCTCAGAGGAAATAATAGAGTTTGGTAAAATAAAAGATGTAATGCAGCGATTTTTAATTGAACGAAGAAGCGATTTTCAAAAAGAAGTTAGGGGAAAATATCATGATATACCAGACAATTTTCTAACGATGATCCTGGATTGCTTTGTAAATATCCGCGGTACAAAGATGCCGAATGCATTCGATCTTGATAAAGGCTTTTATAAATTCTCCAAAAGATCTCCGAGGCTCTTGCATGAAACTAAACCAGAACTTTTAAAATTTACTCTCGACTTTCTACAGCGAAACCAGGTATTAAGAAATAGTGGGAACAGTTTTGAATTAGCCCACGACATATTTGCCAAATTAATCGATCAACAACGTGATGCAAAACAAAAAAAATTGAACGGCATTCATGAAATGATCACTATTCAAAAAAAATCTGGCGAATTGTTACCTTATGACCTGGTTAAGAGTTGGACAAGCGATATTGACCAGGTTGATCTAAGGGAAGATGAAAGATCTTTTTTTGAAGCAAGCAAAATAGATGGTGAACAAAAAGAGCATAAAAGGCTTTATGAAGAAGAGTTGAACAAGGCAATTGAAAAGGAGAAAACCAACTTTGAATTGAAAACTATTAAAAGAAAAAAAAGCAATGTCATCAAGCTATTAATTCTTATGTCTATAGTCATCATTTCATTTCTAATGTTTGGTTATTGGAATAACCTGAAAAAAAGCGATTATGCGCATGCACTTAGAATCCTGGACAGGTTGGATTATTTATCAGCAGATCCGAATGCCAAAGATAGCATTCAAAAGGATGTATTAGCATTGGCAAAATATGCTTATGACTTTGGAAAAAAAGATAGTTTTATAAGAAAAATAACTGAAGAACGGATTTTTAAAATTTTAAGCAATCATTCTTTTGCAAAAAGTTTTTCCAAATACAGTTTAACCCTGAATTCATCTGCGGGGCTTCTTAATGGGCTGGATATCGATATTTCAAGTAATGGAAAATTTATGGTTATAAGAAACGACTCTATTCAACTTCAAAACATCCCCGATAACCAAAAAAGTTTGTTTCATCTGATCAATATAAATGGAGACACAATAACCAAATCTTTTCGAAACGTCGTGTATTCCTATTTTATAAATCGTACTGATACATTGCTGCTTGCATTTTCGGACGATTCCACAAACCGCTCCTCAGGCGCATATCCTAACTGGTTTATTCTGTATGATTGTGCCCACAATTTGCCCATGGATACTTTGTATCTAAGTACAGGCCAGTCATTGTCTGATCGTCTTCTTTACAATAAGAGCTTTATAAGCCAGAATGCGTTTTCTGAATGGGATTCTTATAAGGTTAGAATGATTTCCTCGAATCAATTGGTGGTTCCCTGCCTGGAATTCTCTACCGGCATTGGATCTTTAGAGCTTTTCGATTTAAGAACAAAGGCGAGAAAAAAAATATTTACTAATTCAAATTATTCTATAAGTATCTCCAGACAGTTTGATAAGCTGCTTTATTTTTATGATAAGGGCAATACAACTATAGGTGAAGTGTATAAAAATAACGAAAGACATGAAATTTGCCGGAATGCAGACTATGCAGATTTCAATGAAACCGATCTCATAGTATATGCTAAAAAAAATGTTTTGTTTGTCAGCAATAGTGACGGTAATATTTTGAAAGAGTATAATTTAAAAAGCCGCATAAAAAATATTTTGACGGATAAAGAAAGAAGCTATTCTCTGGTAATAGATGAAAAAGAGAATGTGAACCTGGTTAATTTTTCTGAAGATCGATCCATGGAATATAATGAATTGTTGCTTGGGTATAGTTTTAAAAGCAAGAGATTTATTACTCGTACAAAAGGTGTTAAATATTCAAAGAGCGATACCATAAAATTGATATTAAGAGATTTTTCAGGCAAAGAATTGAAAAGGGTTTCCATCGCTAATGGTATTGAAAGCTTTTCATTTAATGAAACAGGTAATAACATTCTTTTAAAATCAAATAGGATTCCCAAAAGCAATTTGCAAGTCTTATATATATTGGATGATACGTTGTCAATAAAGGGCACATTCTTTCTTACTCCGAATGACGCCTATGGATTTAGCAAGGATGGAAAAAGTGTTTTCTTTGTAAGGGATAATCAATTAGCTGTTTTTGATAATACAAAGTTTTTGGATCTCTTTAACTTTAAAACCATAAACGATTGGTTAGAATTTGAAAAGAATGATAATAAGCACTACAAGAGGGATATGAAGCATTTGCGAAAAAAGTATAATATAGATCGATTCCCTTCTCAGATATTGGGTTTTTTATTCCTGCATTAAACGGATTCTATAAATGCACAATCACTTCCATGTTTTTATCTAATTAAAATATTGCTTATGGCATTCTCATTCACACCACAAGCTGCTGCTGAATACCAGCGTCTTTTTGATACTTGTGTGATCAATCTTGACAAGCTTTCGGAAATAAAAACTATCATTAATAAAATTCTAAATGGAAAAGACCGCTACGAGGCACTGTCAAATAAAGTCGGAATACCCTGGCATTTTATTGGTATTACGCATAGTCTTGAAGCTGGATGTGATTTTAATAAACATTTGCATAATGGTGATCCCTTAACTGCAAGAACAGTACAAGTGCCAAAGAATAGGCCAAGGACAGGAACGCCGCCATTTACATGGGAGTCCAGCGCCGAAGATGCACTTTCGGATCTTAATGGATGGAATGACTGGACTGTACCAGGTATGCTTTTTAAACTCGAAGGTTACAATGGTTATGGTTATCATTCAAAAGGAATTAATTCTCCATACTTGTGGAGCTTCAGCAATCATTATACAAAAGGAAAGTTTGTTTCAGATGGAGTATTTAGCCCGACTGCGGTTTCAAAACAATGCGGAGCTGCTATTTTATTAAGAAGACTTGCAGAAACACAATCAGCCCCGGTTGAGATCGTTGACAGGCAATCATTGATATTACAATTAGGAGAAACAGTAGCGTTTGCTCCTACCCGTGTTGTTGAAAAAGCAAGGGAGTTACAAAAGATAATGAACCTTGCCGGAGCACATTTACTTGAGGATGGAAAAGCTGGAACAAATACTTCTGATGCCTATCAAAGATTCACTGGTAAATTTTTACCGGGTGATCCACGAAGAGCATAATGTTATCCCATGTTGTGAAATACTTTTTGCACATCATCATCCTGTTCTAATTTCTCTATTAGCTTACTTACATCAGCGGCTTGTTCATCATTTACCGGAACTGTAACATTCGGTATCCATTCAAGTTCGGCGCTGATGGGAGTGATGCCCTTTTCTTCCAATGCTTTCTGCATATTCCCAAAATCTGTAAAGCCGCAACGAACCACTAAAATATTTTCACCGTTCTCACCGGTACCTTCTCCCAATTCTTCCAAACCAAAATCTATTAACTCTAATTCGAGGTCTTCGGAATTTAAACCTTCAGGTTTCAGTTTGAACACACCCATTTTTTTAAATTGGAATGAAACCGAACCACTATTACCTAATGCGCCACCACCTTTTGTAAAATGAGATTTTACATTTGCCACAGTTCTTACATGGTTATCGGTTGCGGTTTCCACTAACAAGGCCACACCATGCGGAGCATAGCCCTCATAAAGTATCTCATCATAGTTTACTAGTTCTTTGCCCTGTGCTCTTTTGATCGCAGCTTCTACACGATCTTTTGGCATACCGACACTTCGTGCATTTTGAAAACAACGGCGAAGCGCAGCATTATCTTTAGGATCAGGTCCACCAGCTTTTACAGCAATAATTATTTCTTTACCGATACGGGTAAAATTCTTTGCCATTTTATCCCAGCGGGCAAACATGCTGGCTTTTCTTACTTCAAATATTCTTCCCATAGATATAATTATTCGGGTTGCAAAAGTAAGGCAATGGCCACAAAAGAAAAACCGTCAATCTTAGATTGACGGTTTAGAATTATAAGCTCAGTTTTTATTTCTTTTCAAAATGAGATGCAGTAGGTATTATGTCATCATCATGCTTATGCTTGCTGCGTGACCTGCTGTAACCAAAATAGATCACAAGACCAATTACCATCCATGCAAAAGCAGTTAATTGTGTCGTACTATCCAATGAAACGATCATTGCACCGCACACCAATACCCCCAATATAGCAACTACAGGTAGTGCTGGTACTCTAAATGGCCGCTGAATATTTGGTTGTTTAATTCTCATGATCCAAACTCCTATGCAAACAACTACAAATGCAAATAAAGTTCCTATACTGGTGAGATCTCCTGTTATATCTCCAGGTAACAAAGTAGCAATAGCGCCAACGAATAAAAACAACATCCAGTTTGATTTAAAAGGCGTTCTGAATTTACGGTGTAACTGAGAGAATGCACCCGGCAATAGGCCATCGTTTGACATTGAATAAAACACGCGACTCTGTCCTAATAACATTACCAATATTACCGAAGAAAATCCTGCAAGGATGGCTACGGTTACTGCTGTTGCAAGCCAGTGATACCCGGGCATATGAAGATCAATTGCATTAGCAACTGACGCTTCGCGGCCACTTAGCATGAATTCTGTAAATGGAGCCACTCCGGTCAATACCCATGAAAAAAGTATATAAAGAATTGTACAAATAACTAATGAACCAAGGATACCGATCGGCATATCTCTTTTTGGATTCTTTGCTTCCTGTGCCGCAGTCGATACTGCGTCAAAACCAATGAAAGCAAAGAAAACAATAGCGGCTCCTCGAAGTACGCCTCCCCAACCGTGTCGGAACGTATCCTGGTAACTATATAATGTCCCATCTTTCAATTGAACAGGTGGCTGATCTGCCGGAATAAAATAAGGAACATGGTTAGCTCCGTTGATAAATTGCCAGCCAATAGCAATAAATATTAATACGATCGCTACTTTAATAAATACGATCACCGCATTTACCCATGCTGATTGTTGTGTGCCTCTTATTAATAATAAGCTTAATACTAAAAGTATAAAAAGAGCAGGCGCATTCATAATACCGTGGTGTGTAACGCCATCTACTACTTCTTTTGAAAAGGGTGAATGACACCACTCGTATGGAATCCTATTGTCGAATAGTTTATTCAGGTATTCGCTCCAGGCAATAGAAACAGTGGCTGCACCCAATGCGTATTCAAGAACCAATGCCCAACCGATGATCCATGCGATCAATTCGCCCATTGTAGTATATGCATATGTATAAGCGCTACCTGCAATTGGGATCATTGATGCGAATTCTGCATAACATAGACCTGCAAAGGCACATCCAACAGCGGCGATTATGAATGATATTGTAACGGCTGAACCGGCATGACCTCCGGCGGCAGCAGCAGTTCTTACAAACAAACCGGCACCGATAATGGCACCAATTCCCAGTGCTATAAGACTCCAGGCAGTAAGGGTTCGTTTCAATCCTTTTTCTGAATCTGCAGCTTGTTGTAATAATGAATTAAGCGATTTTTTTCTGAATAAACTCATACAGTCGTTGATTGTGGTTTAGAAAAAAGTTTTAAAGCTCGTAAAATAAAGAATTAATCGAAAATGCCTACAATTCTTTTTTAACTATGGAGATTTAGGGTATTTATAGCCGCTGAATCGGTTTTTTTCCCGATTTTCGGCAATCTTAATAAACCTGCTAATAATATGAAAGGCAACAGGCTCACGGTTTTTATTTTGGTTGCAATGGTGTTGGGAGTATTGACTGGTTATATTGTACATGAGAAAAGTTCACCAGAATCAATTCTAAAGTTTTCAACTAATATCAAGCTTCTTACTACCATGTTCCTTCGATTGGTGCAAATGATCATTGCGCCATTGGTGTTTACAACTTTGGTTGTTGGTATTGCAAAACTTGGTGATCTGAAAACTGTGGGGAGAGTAGGTGGTAAGGCTTTACTTTGGTTTGTGTCTGCATCATTGATCAGCCTGCTTCTTGGTTTAGTGCTTGTAAACTTTTTTCATCCCGGAACTGTTATTGATCTTAGCAATGCAGACACAGCAGGTGCAAAAGACCTGGTAAGTAAAACACAGGAATTTTCTTTGGCAAAATTTGTTGAACATGTTTTTCCAAAAAGTGTTTTTGAAGCAATGGCTAATAACGAAATACTTCAGCTCGTTGTGTTCAGTATTTTCTTTGGTGTTGCAGCTACTGGTTTAGGCGAATACTCCAAACCTGTAATTCATGCACTCGATGTAGCATCGCATATAATATTAAAAGTGGTTAACTATGTAATGAATTTTGCGCCTCTTGGGGTCTTCGGTGCTATTGCAGCAGTCATTGCTACAAAAGGGTTGCAGGTATTCAGTTTTTATGCACAGTACTTTTTATATTTTATCATAGGTATTGCTTTGCTTTGGATAATTTTAGTTAGTGTGGGCTATCTTATTTTACGAAACAGGATGCCGCAATTATTCAAAAGAATTTCCCAACCATTATTGATCGCATTTAGTACAACGAGCAGTGAAGCGGTTTTCCCAAAACTAACAGAAGAACTAGAACGATTTGGTTGTAAAGACAAGATCGTTTCATTTGTATTGCCGCTTGGATACAGTTTTAATCTTGATGGCAGTATGATGTACATGACGTTTGCCAGCCTTACTATTGCACAGGCTTATGGAGTTCATATTGATCTGGGAACCCAACTCGTTATGCTTCTCGTGTTAATGCTAACAAGTAAAGGCGTTGCAGGGGTACCAAGAGCATCGTTGATAGTTGTTATTGCTACCTGTGCAATGTTTAAAATTCCCCCGGAAGGAATAGCATTGATATTACCGATCGACCATTTTTGTGATATGTTCCGTACAGCTACTAATGTTGTGGGTAATAGTATTGCAACTGCAGTTGTTAGTAAGTGGGAAGGGGCATTAAGTACTCCCCAGGATTCGCAAAAAAATATTTAATAGTTATCATAGTAAAAATAAATTATGGGCGACGACAAAGGATTTATTCAGAAGTTTATCGAATGGATTATTGAGTATGGAGGTTTATATGTTTTATTGCTGGTGGTATTTGCTGAAACTGGTTTATTTATAGGCTTCTTTTTCCCCGGTGATTCATTACTATTCGCAGCCGGTATTTATGCAGATGATCTTGCTAAAGAATTTTTTAATGTCCATTGGAGTGTAATAATGATAATGGTAATGATCGCTTCGGTATTAGGAAACATTGCAGGCTATTGGTTTGGATATAAAACAGGGCCATTGCTTTACGAAAGAAAGGAAACATGGCTTTTTAAAAAGAAACATCTTATTCGTGCAAGGAAATTCTATGATAAATATGGTAAGCCTACAATTTTCCTTGGCAAATTCCTTCCGTTTATAAGAACATTTGCGCCCATAGTAGCCGGGATGGTAAAAATGGAAAAACATGTTTTCATGTTTTATAATATTGTAGGTAGTGTTTGTTGGGTGGCATCAATGATGTTAGGAGGTCACTTTCTTGAAAGTTGGGTACAGAAAAGATATGATTTCAGTTTGAAAGATCATATTGAAGCGATCACGATTGGAATAATATTGGTGACAACATTGCCTGTTCTCTATAAAATATTTTTTGGTAAAAATGAGGATGACGATTCAGATATTGAATCATCGAATTCTTAACTATGGAAAAAAAACAATTCGGCATATTTTCTCTCCCGGTTATTGTTGCTGCTCTTGGTTATTTTGTTGACATCTATGATCTCTTACTTTTTACTATAGTTAGGGTGCCAAGCTTACAGGGATTGCAAGTAGATATAACTAATAGAGCGGTAGTGATTGCTGCAAGCACACAAGTTATCAATTGGCAAATGTGGGGAATGTTGTTAGGTGGAATTGTTTGGGGAATTATGGGCGATAAAAAAGGAAGACTCAGTGTTTTATTTGGCTCGATAATTCTTTATTCAATAGCAAATTTTTTTACCGGTTTTGTTCAGGATGTTCAGCAATATGCGTTGGCAAGATTTGTTGCGGGTGTTGGTTTAGCAGGTGAGCTGGGCGCCGGTATTACATTGGTAAGTGAATTGTTGCCAAAAAATAAACGTGGTGTTGGAACTTCTATGGTAGCAGGCATCGGGTTGTTTGGCGCCGTAGCCGCCTACTTTACTTATAAAATTTCAGGGGATTGGCGATTATGCTATAAAATTGGCGCTGGTCTTGGCGTGTTGCTGTTATTCTTAAGAATTTCCGTTGCTGAAAGTGGAATGTTCAAACAAGTGCAACAGAAAACAACTATTGTTCGTGGAAACCTTTTCATGTTTTTCCAGGATGCAAAACGTTTCAGAAAATACATCCTTGCAATTCTAATTGGCTTGCCCACATGGTTTGTAATTGGAGTACTTGTAAATTTAAGTAACCAATTTGCCCATGATTTTTATGGAGAAAATAAAATTGAATCAGGCCGTGCTATAATGTATGCATATGCGGCGATAGCTATTGGTGATATCCTTGTAGGTTTGATCAGTCAATATTTTACGAGCAGGAAAAAAGCTTTATACCTGTTTTACTTTTTTGCGATCATTTCCGGTATTTACTTTTTTAGTGGCGCTATAAAAAATGATACATCCATGTACATTGCTTGTGCAGCCCTTGGCTTTAGCACAGGGTTCTGGGCAATTTTTGTAACAATGGGAGCGGAGCAATTTGGTACAAACCTGAGAGCTACTGCAGCAACCACAATCCCTAACATGGTTCGGGGTTCATTGCCATTAATTAATCTCATGTTTGTAAACTGGTTTCAGAATATTAATGGATGGTCATTTGTCAATAGCGCAATTGTAACTGGTATAATTGTAATGGTTGTTACACTTATTGCAGCATATTTTACGGAAGAAACTTTTCATAAGGATCTGAATTACGTGGAACCGGAAGAATTGATGCCCTAAACAATAATTGGTAGATAATAATTATTAGTTCTACAGTATGAAATTTTTGATAATAAGATTTTCCTCCATTGGTGACATAGTGTTAACGACTCCCGTTATCCGATGTTTAAAAAAGCAATTACCTGACTCAGAAATTCATTTTCTAACAAAAGAATCTTTCGGAACTATTGTTGAAAACAATCCTTACATAGATAAAGTGCATTTGCTGGCTCATAGTTGGGAAACAGTTGTACATGAATTGAAACTGGAGAACTATGATTATATTATCGATCTGCATCATAATCTGCGCACATTACGATTGAAAAAGGACCTGGGAATAAGGTCGTTTCCATTCAATAAATTAAATATTCAAAAATGGATCTACACAAACCTTAAATGGAACATGATGCCCGATGTTCATATAGTTGATCGGTATATGAAAACTGTTGAATCGTTTGGAGTGATAAATGATGGAGAGGGCCTTGATTATTTTGTTTTTGGAAAAGATGAAGTAGAGCAAGAAGATATCCCTGTATCACATCACCTGGGATATATTGGTTTGGTGATCGGGGCTGCACATACCACAAAAAAATTGCCGGTCGAGAAATTAAAAGAGCTGTGCAGTAAAATTGCTCATCCCATTATTTTATTAGGGGGAAAGGAGGACAATGAAAACGCTAAACAAATAGCATCGGTAGATCCAATTAAGATCTACAATGCATGCGGAAAATTTAATTTAAATGAAAGCGCTGATCTTGTACGCAAATCAAAGCTTATAATAACACATGACACCGGCCTTATGCATATTGCAGCAGCATTTAAGAAAAAGATCATTTCTGTTTGGGGAAATACGGTTCCTGAGTTTGGGATGTATCCTTATTATGGAAAAGATCAGATCCCAAATTCCAAGTTTGAGATCAAAGGGCTTCGTTGCCGGCCTTGTAGTAAAATTGGATATGCTAAATGTCCTCGTGAACATTTTAAATGCATGAGACAAATATCCATGGATGCTGTGGTTGAAACAGCAAGACAATTCTTAAAATAAGATAAATGATGATCTTATTTACCCCAGGTTACTAATGTAACAACTGCAATCGCAAGAAAAATAAAACTGATAATAATAGCTCCCTGAACATCAGGTTTGTGTAAATAAGTGTTGAGTTTTTTCATACGCAAACTTTTAAAGATTAAAAAATGGGAGGGTGCGGTACTAAAACTCTGGGAATTAAATAGGGGGGATTCGACGCAAATGTAGACCCCCACATCTGATTTTGCAAGATTATGCAAAAATAAATTTTTATTGGGCCAGTTCACTTAACTCTAACCAGCGAAATTCTTTTTCATCGAGCAATTTGGTCACTTCCCCAATGCGGTTTGAAAGCTTTTGTAGTTCTTCAAATGAGGTATCACTGGAGTTTAAACGTAGATCCACTAATTCTTTTTCTTTGGTTAGCTCGGCAATTTCTTTTTCGAGTATTTCGAATTCTCTTTTTTCTTTGAAAGTAAGTTGACGTTTTTTGTCCACAATCAACGGTAGATTGTTAATAACCGACTGTTTCTTTTCGAAAGTCTTTTCTGTTTGTCGCTGACTATTAACAGTCGTCTCCCTGTATTGCGAATAGTTTCCCGGAAAATCTTTTATGACTCCATCGCCTTCAAAAACGAAAAGATGATCCACAAGACGATCCATAAAATACCGGTCATGTGAAACTAACACCAAACATCCCTGGAATTCCGCTAAAAAATTTTCAAGCACACCTAATGTCGGCAGATCAAGATCATTAGTAGGCTCATCAAGAATTAAAAAATTAGGGTTACGAAATAGAATGGTTAATAATTGGAGTCGCTTCTTTTCTCCACCACTTAGCATTGACAAATAGGTATATTGTTTGTCCGGAGGGAAAAGAAATAATTCAAGAAACTGTGCAGCACTTAGTGAACCGCCTTTAGCCAATGGAAAATTTTCTGCTATCGACTTTACATATTCAATTACTCTTGCATCTTCTTTTACCTGCAAACCTTGTTGAGAATAATTTCCAAATATTACCGTGTCGCCAATATTTATTTTTCCGCTGTCTGGTTTTTCCAAACCCTGTAAAATATTTAAGAAAGTCGTTTTACCGGTTCCGTTTTTACCAACAATACCAATACGATCACCTTTCTTGAATGTGTAATCAAGGCCTTTTAAAATTATCCGTTCGCCATAATTCTTATAGACTTTTTTCAGCTCAGCAATTTTTCCTCCCAGCCTGTTCATCTTCATTTCTAATTGTAATTGCTCGTCAATAAGCTGTTGTTTAGCTTTTTTCTCTACTTCATAAAAATTATCCTGGCGGCTTTTACTCTTCGTTGTTCTCGCCCTGGGTTGCTTACGCATCCATTCCAATTCTTTTCGGTATGTATTTCTTGCTTTTTCAATACTGGCTGAGTCGCTTTCTAAGCGTGCAGCTTTTTTCTCTAAATAATTTCCATAATCACCTTTATAAACATAGAGCTTGTCATCGTCCATTTCCCAGATCTCATTACAAACAGCATCAAGAAAATATCGGTCGTGTGTTACGAGCAACAACGTGGTGTTTTGACTGCTTAAGTAATTCTCCAACCATTCCACCATTTCTACATCAAGGTGGTTGGTGGGTTCATCCATTACTAATAAAACATGTTTATGTTCAAAGCCAATATCAATTAATGTTTTTGCAAGAGCCACCCGTTTGCGTTGTCCGCCGCTGAGTGTAGAAATATTTTGTTGTAAATGATGAATATTTAATTTGCCAAGTACCTGCTTCACTTTTGTTTCAAAATTCCAGGCGCCCAATTCATCCATTTTAATAACAGCGGCACTGAGTTTTTCTTCATTTTCTTCGTCATCGGCAGCTTCGTATTCTTTTATTGCATTTATGATCGGGTGATCGTGAAAGAAGATATTGTTAAGTACCGTTTCATTTTCAGTGAAAATTGGATCTTGTTCAAACAAGACAACATCAACATCTTTGTTTATCCAAACTTTTCCTTCATCCGCGGTTTCCTGGCTTGCCAATATTTTAAGTAAAGTTGTTTTGCCAGAACCATTTCTTGCTACCAATGCAATTTTATCTCCTTCTTCAATATGAAAAGAGATATTTGAAAACAAGGGTTTGATCCCAAAACTTTTTGTCAGCTCATCAACAGAAACATAATGCATGGTACAAAGATAAATTTGAGTTTGTCAGTAAATAAAAAAGGCTTCTCGCCTTAGGTGAGACGCCTTTTTTAGTCACTTTGAGAATTTTATAAAGTTTTCAACACATCATTCATGCTCCTTACTGCATCAGCGCTTTTGTTAAATGCAGCTTGCTCTTCGGCATTTAATCCAAAGTCAAGAATTTTTTCCCAACCATTTTTTCCAATTACAACCGGCACACCAAGGCAAATATCTTTTTGTCCATATTCTCCCTCCAATGCAACACAACAGGTAAATAATTTTTTCTCATCACGAACAATTGTTTCAACCATTGCTGCCCCGGCAGCTCCTGGTGCATACCAGGCAGATGTTCCGATCAATTTTGTGAGTGTAGCGCCACCAACCATTGTATCATTTATAATTTGTTTTTGCTGGGCTTCATTCAAAAATTTTGTCACTGGTACGCTGTTCCATGTTGCCAAACGGATCAAAGGGATCATTGTAGTATCGCCATGCCCACCAACAACAACAGCATTCAAATCAGCAGGACTGCAACCAAGATGCTGGCTCAATTGATATTTGAAACGGCTGCTATCCAATGTGCCGCCCATTCCAATAATTCTATTTTTTGGAAGACCGGTTGATTTTAATGCGAGATAAGTCATTGTATCCATCGGGTTACTAATAACAATGATGATCGCACTTGGAGAATGCCCTAAAATATTTTCACATACACCTTTTACAATACCTGCATTTACTCCGATCAATTCTTCACGGGTCATTCCAGGTTTGCGTGGTAATCCTGAAGTAATAATAACTACATCGCTGTTTGCAGTTGTTGAATAATCATTTGTACTACCGGTTATTTTTGTATCAAATCCAAGAAGTGTGGCGGTTTGCATCATGTCCTGTGCTTTACCTTCTGCAATACCTTCTTTTATATCCAATAAAACTAATTCCTCGCACAGCTCTTTACGAGCAATATTATCGGCACAGGTTGCACCTACAGCACCAGCACCTACAACAGTAACTTTCATTCTAAAAATATTAAGGGGTTGAAAAATCAATTAAGGCTGCAAAGGTAGGGGCGGAGTATGAATTTCAGTTTTTAGATTTACTCCTTTTCTCTGAAATACTCCAGCACTTTTGTTAATGGGAGTGCTCCCTGTATCCCTTCTATCAGGTTTCCTTTTTTATCATAAAAGGCAAGAAAGGGAGTATAACTGATCCGGTAATAAGTAGCAAGGATATGCTGCATATCATAGCCTACCGTTATATTAGGGAATCGATTTAATTTGTAATTGTCGTAAAAGGTTTTCATTTTTTCTATGGGCATGAACGTTGCCATTACTATTTGAATATGTTTAAAGCTATCGATCTTATCGATCAACTCTTCTGTTTCTTTTTGGCAATGTTCACAATCAGGGCTAAATAGAATAAAGAATAATGGCGTATTCTTTTTGAGTTCCTTATCTGTAAAAATTGTAGAACTATCCGTCAATAATAATTTAAAGGGAGGTGCTGTTGGAAATCTTTTATACGGCGGATCGGTTTGGTTTTGTGCCAATGCAGATATTGAAATAAAACAAAAAATAGAAAATATAAGCTTCGTTTTCATGCTACAAAGAAACTTTATTATTCATTATAAACCCGATTTTCAGCGAGTAGATAACTTTCCATTCACACTTTGCCATAAGGCATGGTAACCCTATCTTTGCGGCCTCAAAAATTATTAATTGCTAGTAGCTAAAAGCTAATAGCGAAAAGCTTTCTTATCATGGCAAACACATCCGATATAAGTCGCGGAATGATCCTGAAACTGGATGGCAGTCTTTACAGTGTAGTGGAATTTGGGGAAAATAAAACTGCCCGTGCCGCTGCAAAAGTGTGGGCTAAACTGAAAGGCGTGGATAATAGCAGGAGTATTGAAAAAACATGGAATTCAGGAGATAATATCTACCCGATACGTGTAGAAAGACATACCTACCAGTTCTTATACAAGGATGATACTGGTTATAATTTCATGAATACTGAGACCTTTGAGCAAATTGCTTTACAGCCAGAAACTATTGATGCTCCACAATACCTTAAAGAAGGGCAGGAAGTAGGTATTTTAATAAATACCGACAATGACCAGGTACTCGGCGCCGAACTTCCTGATAAAATCGCTTTACTGATCACTTATTGCGAACCAGGAGTTCGTGGTGATACAGCAACACGTACTTTAAAACCAGCAACGCTTGAAACCGGCGCTACTGTTGGTGTTCCACTTTTTGTAAATGAAGGCGAAATTATTCGCATCAATACAAAAACCGGTGAGTACGTAGAAAGAGTAAAATGATAAATTGAAGTTTTAAGGAATTTGCCCAAAATCTATTGGATTCTGGGCTTTTTTATATGATTTTGACCCGCTTTTGCCTAAAAACTTGCCAAAATCAAGTGCTTTGCGGATTTGATTTGCCTATCTTAGCCGTCCCTTAATTCACATCCGGAGGAATTCTTCGGACAAAACCAACTTAATTTGAAAAACATGGACTTTAAGCAGATTCAGGAGTTGATCAAGATGGTCAACAAATCAAATATTGGTGAGGTAACTGTGGAGTTGAAAGATTTCAGAGTTACTATAAAACAAAAAGAAGATAAGATCCAACAAGTTTTTAGTGCACCCATGCACTCTGCACCCACAGTCCCACAAACTCATCATGTGCCTGCGCATACTTCGCAGGCGCCATCCATACTGCCAACTCCTGTAACCGATTCAAATAAAGCAGCGGACGCTACACCAAGTAATGTTATCACCGTCAAGAGTCCGATGATTGGCACATTCTATCGTAAGGCAGGACCAGATAAACCAAACTTTGTTGAGGTAGGAGATGAGATCAATCCGGGTAAAGTGGTTTGTATTATCGAAGCCATGAAATTGTTTAATGAAATAGAAAGTGAAGTGAAAGGAAAGGTAGTGAAGATCCTTGTTGAAGATGCTTCTCCAGTTGAATATGACCAACCGCTGTTTCTTGTAGAACCAGCTTAATTCTGGTATCCTCTCTTGTATTATTAATTATTCATTATTAATTATTAATTGTGTTCAAAAAAGTATTAATAGCAAATAGGGGAGAAATTGCACTCCGTGTCATTCGCACCTGTCGTGAAATGGGAATTAAAACCGTTGCTGTTTATTCCACGGCAGATCGTGATAGTCTTCATGTAAAATTTGCGGATGAAGCAGTATGTATCGGTAAGCCACAAAGCAGCGATTCATATCTTAACATTCCTCATCTGATGTCTGCTGCTGAAATTACAAATGCAGATGCAATACATCCGGGTTATGGTTTTTTAGCAGAGAATGCAAAGTTTGCACAGATATGTGCTGATCACCAGATAAAGTTTATTGGACCCACTCCTGATATGATCAATTCTATGGGTGATAAGATCACTGCAAAGGATACAATGATAAAAGCAGGTGTGCCTGTGGTACCCGGCGGTGAAGGTTTATTAGAAAGTTTGGATGAAGCAAAGGGGTTGGCTAAAGAAATGGGTTATCCTGTAATATTAAAAGCAACAGCAGGTGGCGGCGGAAAGGGAATGCGTATTGTATGGGAAGATTCCGAAATGGAACGGGCTTACAACAATGCGAAAGCAGAAGCAGCTGCATCATTTAAGAATGACGGCATCTACATGGAAAAATTTGTAGAAGAACCGAGGCATATTGAAATACAAGTAGCCGGCGATCAGTATGGAAGTGTTTGCCATTTGAGTGAAAGAGATTGTTCGATTCAGCGTCGTCATCAAAAATTGGTGGAAGAATCTCCTTCGCCATTTATGACGGATGAGCTTCGTCAAAAAATGGGTGATGCAGCAAAGAAAGCGGCAGGCGCCATCAATTATGAAAGCGTTGGTACCATTGAATTTCTTGTTGACAAGAATCGCAATTTTTATTTCATGGAAATGAACACCCGCATCCAGGTGGAACACTGCGTAACGGAAGAAGTGATCAACTTTGATCTCATAAAAGAACAATTGAAAATTGCAATGGGTGAAAAGATCAGCGGAAAAGATTATTATCCGCAGGGTCATGCTATTGAATGTCGAATCAATGCGGAAGATCCATACAATGATTTTCGTCCTTCACCGGGAAAAATAACTGTATTGCATCAGCCCGGCGGGCATGGTGTTCGTGTTGACAGTCATGTTTATGCCGGTTATGTTATTCCTCCATTTTATGATTCAATGATTGGCAAGCTTATTACGATGGCCCGTACACGTAATGAAGCGATCGATACTATGTACCGTGCATTAAGTGAATATGTCATTGAAGGAGTAAAGACAACTATACCATTTCATTTGCAGTTAATGCAGGATGAACGTTTTCGCAGCGGTGATTTTAATACAAAGTTTTTGGAAGGGTTCGTCTTAAAATAAACTTCAATCTTGCCCGCCCTCCGAAGCTTCCAACTAGACAAAAGTTTCGTTGGATAAATTAGCGAGGGAGGGAATGGTTTCAGCTTCGTTAATTGATTTTGGATACCAGCTTCAGTTTTCATAGCATCGCCTGTTGTGTCACTCACTTGTACTTTCGGTAATTCTATTCTGCATTTCCTTTTTTGAAACATTACCTTTACTTAATTTATAAATGGTGATTTGATTATAAAGGAAAGAAATATTAAAGATTACCCGTTTTTGAAAAACACTAGTGAAATAGGTGAACTCATAATTAAATATGATTGGTCTAAAACATGCATCGGTGATATTGATAATTGGCCACTGAGCTTAAAGATCACTCTCGGCAATATCCTTCACTCAGCGTTTCCAATGTTCCTTTTCTGGGGTGATGATTTTCTTTGCTTCTATAATGAAGCATTTAGACCAAGCCTGGGTGTAAATGGTAAGCATCCCGCTATCGGTAAAAAAGCAATAGTTGTTTGGGGAGAGATCTGGCATATTATAGGCCCACTCATTCAGAAAGTTGTAGTAACTCACGAGCCAGTATGGTTTGAAGATCAGCTTGTCCCTTTCTATCGGAATGGCAGGGTAGAAGATATTTATTGGACATTCAGTTATAGTCCTGCATTTGGAGAAGATGATAAAGTGAAAGGAGTATTAGTTACTTGCATGGAAACCACTAAATCGGTTTTGGCGCGTCAGGAAAAAGAATAGAAAAGATTAATCGTTATTGGTATACAGAGTAAATCCTATGTTGTTTATCCTGGTTTTTTGTATTCTATATTCCAAAACTTGACAAATTCTGCTAAAGGTTGAAGTTCAAATTTCGCTCTGCGTTTATCAACAACTGGTAGTAAAAGCATTAACCTATTCTACTCGAAAAATATTTATCCCGAATACTTAAAAAGTATCTTTCAATTTTGTATGTCATAAACATACCCACGAGGATACTCATTGAAAATGCTAATATAAAAAATAAGTAATGGTTGTAAAGGTTGAATTTTGAAAATAATCTATAGCCCATTAACATGATAAATAAGTGAATAATGTATATAGAATATGAACAATAACCAATCTTGCTTATTATACTAACTAATATTGATGAAAACACTTTATTTAAAACTATGACGATATTTTTCGTTAGCAAAAAAGTTACTAATAAAATACTATAGGAAATGTATAGTAAGGTGAAACCGATTGTTTTTACAAAAAAAGAAGCAATTGGATCGAAAAAGGGTGTCCAGGTCAAACCAATAATTGCAACCAGAAACAGCAGATATTTGTAAGTATAAAAAAATCTTTCTAATTTATCCCGATCGAAATATAAAAAGTATGAAATTAACACTCCTGCTAAAAGCGAATCAATTCGAAATTGAGTGTTTGTAAATAATCTTCCTTGCTGATATGGGAAATAATAATTTCCGAGTATTCTCAGAAAAAAACAAAAGAACATTATCGCTAATATAATATGCGGAAATGACAATATATTATTTTGGGATCTATCTTCTTTTTGAAACTTGATAAATTTATATTTCGAACCTAACCATAAAAAAAATGATAATCCAAAGTAAAAATGCTCTTCAACCGCTAACGACCAGCTTGCTCTATAAGCCCACCCCCAACCATTTATAAAGTTTTGTGTAAAAGTCATATCAGATAAAAAACCTCTACTTGTCAAAGAACTCCAACCTTTTTCCATTATAATCGGTACTAAATATGGGATGTAAAAAAGATAGTAAATGGGGTAAATTTTAAACCCCCTTCTTATCAAGAATAGCTTTGGTCGAATGTCTCCAAATTTTAAATACTCTTTAAATAAAAGACCAGACACTAAAAAGCCACTCAATACGAAAAATAGATCAACGCCTATCCACCCAATATTATGTGTAAAAGTGAAAAGAGGTATATGTCTTAACAAAACTAAGATAATTGCTATACCACGTAAAAAGTCTAATTCTTTTAACCTACTCATTTGTCTTTATTGAATTTTATACTGGCATAGTGCAGACATTGACGAAGAGTTATTTAATAATGTAAACAGCCTAGAACCGAATATAAATAGAATTCTTAAACCCTTCACTTTGTGCCGGCTACATCAACCCCGCTATTAACTGGGCTAAATAGAATTATTGATGTACCAGAGTGCGACGCAACGGAAGTTTAATAATAGTAATTAAGCAAGGCGGATAATTTAAAAAATATCATTTTCCGCCCCAAAGTAATCGTTATCTCTTTCTCCTTTATTGCTTTTCACTGCTCTTCTGCTGCGCTTAATTCGATAAGGCTTATTATTTACTAATGATAGTTTTGGGAAGGTCAGTAATAAATTCAATAAACCGGGAGCTTTGTACCCTCGTTGGCATGCAGAATTTTTTTCATGTCAGTACTCTTTCTAATTTTAAAAAAGTTTCTTTCCAGCCTGTTAAGTAATTATGTGCTGATGCTGTTCCAATATTTTTGTGCTCAAAGATCATTGCAGTGCTGTCGTTTATTGAATCAAGTGATATGTTGACTAGTGATTCAACTCCCGGCTCATTTTTCCATTCCCATGTAAATGAAAGTTGCCTTAACTTTTTTACGATAAGGTATTTACCCATGCATGTATGCTCAGTTCCATCTCCATCTTCAAAAGTTATTTCATAAGATCCGCCTTGTTCTACATTCATTTTTGCCGTTAGCCCTTTTCCATTTGGATCGGAGCCGAACCATTGTAATATAAACTCCGGTTCGGTCCATGCTTTCCAAATTTTTTCTCTTGTTGCATTAAATCTTGTTTCTATCCTTACAACATCATCAGTCATTTGATTTCATTTTATAATGTTAAAGGCAAGTACTCGGGACTTTAACCCAAATATTCATTGTCCCTTTTTTCTTTCATGGCTTTTCGCAGTTCTTCTGTTGCTCTTAGTTCTATACGTCTTATTTTACCGCTAATCGTTTTAGGAAGTTCGGTAACAAATTCAAGACGCTTTGGAACTTTATATGGTGCTAAATGTTTTCTGCAATAATGGAAAATTTTATCGGAGAGTTCTTTGTTTGCGACAGTATCCGGAACAAGTACAACAAACGCTTTTACTTCCTGTCCTTTGATCGGATGAGGGCTTCCAACAACTGCAGATTCTAACACTTCATCAATTTCCAGTAAAACACTTTCTATCTCAAAAGGGCCAATGCGATAATCAGATGATTTGATCACATCATCATCTCTGCCTACAAACCAATAGTAACCATCTTCATCTTTATAAGCTTTATCGCCAGTATAGTAAAGTCCATGCTTAAAAACTTCTTTTTGTTTTTCATCATCACCAATATAAGATTTGAAAACTCCACGAAAGTGTTCAGAGTGCATGCGAACCGCGATCTGCCCGGTTTCATGAACAGGTAATTCATTTCCTTTCCCATCAGCAATTAACACATCATAAATAAAAGTTGGCTTACCCATCGAGCCAAACTTGACCTTGCTTCCCGGGAGATTACAGATCATGCATGTACTTTCTGTTTGCCCATAACCGTCACGTAGCTCAATACCTGTTCCGTCTTTCCATATTTTTATAACCTCTGCATTGAGCGGTTCGCCTGCACTCACACATTCACGCAACGAGAACCGGTATTCATTTAAATTTTCATTGATCAACATTCGCAATGCTGTTGGTGGGGCACACAGAGTTGTAACCTTGTGATCCTGGATAACTTTTAAATAACTGCCGGCTACAAATCTTCCTTTCGTAACATAAGTAAAAGCTGTAGCGCCAACATTTAGTGGAGCAAATACGCAACTCCACGCAAACTTTGCCCATCCAGGTTGTGAAATATTGAAATGTTTATCTCCCGCTTTTAACCCGATCCATGCAGCAGTAGTTAAATGTCCCAAAGGATAACTCGACTGAGTGTGTACAGCCACCTTGGGCATTCCTGTAGTTCCGGAAGTAAAGAACCAAAACAAGTCATTATCTTTATTTGTATCTGCCGCACTTGCTTCTTTTTCTTCTTTATCAATTACACTATAATGAATCCACCCATCCTTTTCTCCATCCAACAACAACTTGACTTTAACAGGATGATCGTATTGCAATAAAGCCTGTTCCATTTTTTCTACATTATCCTTATCTGCGATAACTACTTTCGGAGATGCTTTTTGAAAACGATAAACGATATCATTTACAGTAAGTATGCTTGCTGCTGGAATTAAAATAAACCCACCTTTAATCGATGCTAAATAACTTATCCATAAACCTTCATTTAATCCACACATGATAAATACATCATCTTCCTTCTTTACGCCTTGCTTTCGCAAGAAATTCAATAGCTGGTTGCATTTTTCTGATCCCTGTTTATAAGTAATCGTCATTGCTTCTGATGAATTGGCGGTAACCAACTCTATCATGTTGAGTTCACCATGTGCCTTTACAATTACAGGCTCAAATACATCACGAACCCAGTTGAATTTGTCGGGGACTTCAATTGATGATGTATTCAGTTTGTTACACTCATTTTGTTCTATGATCGAGATTATTCCGGTAAAGGTTTTTTGGAATTTATTGAGCATATCGATCATTGTTTTTTGGTTTTAATAAAACAAAATAAAAATTATTAAAGCTTGATCGCTTCAATCACTTCTTTCAAAAATTTATTTTCATTAATTACATGCAGGCCCAATCTTACCACCACTAATTTTTCAGAAGGAATAATATACACATCCTGTCCGCCATACCCATCAGCAAAAAACATATCGGCTGGCACATCGGGGAACCAGCGTTTTGTTGGATCTTTTTGATCATAACCATTTAACCAAAATTGATAACCATAACGTTTTAGTTTATCTGCATCAGAAGGTTGAATGCTCTCCTTGACCCAACTTACTGGTAATATTTGTTCGCCGTTCCAAATACCATTATTGTAATATAACAATCCAAACCTTGCGAAATCCCTAGCAGTTGCATAGCTATACGATGAACCAATATAAGTGCCCGATGCATCTGGTTCCATCAAAAAACTGTAAGCATTTATTTTGTAAAATAATTCGCTGTAAGGAAACGCTGCATAATCTTTTTCTCCTACAGTTTGCCTGATGATACGGCTCAGAATATTTGAATTACCGCTTGAGTAATTGAACACAGTACCCGGCTCATATTTCAAAGGCAATGATTCGGTATAAGCAGCCATATCGCCTTTGCTAAATAACATTTTAGTTACACTGCTTGGTCTTGTATAGATCTCCGTAAAATCAAGACCCGTTGTTTGTTGCAATAGATGTTTGAGTGTGATCTTTTGTTTTTTAGTATTTAGCCACGATGTAACTGGCGCAGGTGAATCCAGAGAAAGTTTATTTTGTTTTACCAGTATACCGATCATTGCCGATGTAAGGCTTTTTGACATTGACCAGCCAAGCATCACCGTGCTTTTATCAAAGCCCCGAGCATATTTTTCAGCGACTATGTTTCCATCATATATAACAAGTACAGCTCTTGAATAAACAGTTTTGCCATCTGCATTTCTCTCATTCATTACATTATTAACTGCTACTTCCAATTTTTCTTTATTGATATTTGCGGGAATTGTATCAGGTAATTTATCCCCGTAAGGCCATGAAATGCTATCGCTATTAATACTGGGTTTTGCTGGTAATACAAATTGTTGTTTTCTTATTTCATCTTCAGTAAGATCATTAATAAGTGTGCAACCAACTCCATTACGATAGATCGTTTTTCTTTTTGCGAGCCCCCATACAGAACCAGTAACAGAAGAATCTTTTTCATTCACCGTAAATGTTCCAAGTGATAAAGGAAAAGCTCCGAGATCTTCTCTAATTACATCGGCAGGATTGCGATGCTGAAGATAAACGGCAGAGCAAAGATTTTTTGAGCCATAGCCACTAACTGCAGGAAAGATGGTGAAAGAAAGCCAAACAAATGCTATAATAAAAATGAGAAGGATCGATACAACTGTTCTCTTCAATATTTTTTTGATTTGCATATAGAAAGGCTTTCCTAAAAATAAACTGATTACATTAATTAATAAAAAAAGTTCCGGTGTAGGCCGGAACTTTTTTTATTAATTCTCATTTTATCTCAGGAACAAGATTTCTCTGTATTTCGGTAAATACCATTCACGATCATCAACAAGCAATTCAATTTTGTCAACATGATAACGAATGTCATCAAAGAAGGCATCTTTTACCTGGCTTTGGTAAGCGATTGCCTTTGTTCTTGTACCACTCATGTTGTTGCATATTTTTCTGGCTTCGATCATTTTTTCTACCAGTTCGCCTGTCTTGCTAATATGCTCAGATATTTTTTCCAGTATTTGTTTTTGATTGGCAAATGCAGATTCCTTCAATCCGGATTCTTTTAATCCTTTAATATTATTAGCTAATAAATTTTGATAACGAATAGCGGCAGGTAAAACATGGCTTGTTGCCAGTTCACCCATGATGCGGCTTTCTATCTGAACTTTCTTAATATATTTTTCCAACTCTATTTCATGTCTTGCTTCCAATTCCCCGTGAGTATACACATCATTATTTTCAAAAAGTTTTTTCGCTTTGTCGGTTACCATTGCATCCAATGCAAGCGGCGTGGTTTTTACATTTGGTAAACCTCTTTTCTCAGCTTCTTTTTGCCATGCTTCGCTATAACCATCACCCTCAAACAAAACTTTTTCACTAGCAACTATGTATTGACGTAACACATGCATAATAGCGATCTCTTTTTTATCGCCCTTTTCAATATGTGTATCCACTTCCGATTTGAATTTTTTCAGTGTATCAGCCATTATCGTATTTAACACTGTCATTGCATTGGCGCAATTTGCTGAAGAGCCAACAGCACGGAATTCAAATTTATTTCCTGTAAATGCAAAGGGAGATGTTCTGTTTCTATCTGTATTATCAAGTAAAAGTTCAGGAATGCTTTTGTGTATGTCGATCTTCAACATACTTTCATCTGTTTCATCCATTTTTGCCGTTACTCTTTCTTTGAATTCGTTTAAAACCTTTGTGAGATATTCACCAATAAAAACTGAAATGATCGCGGGTGGCGCTTCATTGGCTCCAAGACGATGATCATTCGGCGCAGAAGCTATGGATGCTCTTAAAACATCAGCATAATCATGAACAGCTTTAATTGTGTTTACAAAGAATGTAAGAAACATCAGGTTTGTCTTAGGCGTTTTACCAGGAGCCAAAAGATTTACACCTGTGTCAGTAGCCATGCTCCAGTTATTATGTTTTCCGCTACCATTTATACCTGCAAAAGGTTTTTCATGCAGCAACACTCTCAATTTGTGACGACGGGCAACACGATCCATCACATCCATCAATAATGAGTTATGATCAACGCCAACACTTACCTCTTCAAAGATAGGAGCACACTCATATTGTGCAGGCGCCACCTCATTATGTCTTGTACGTAAGGGAATACCAAGTTTGTAACCCTCATTTTCATAATCACGCATAAACGCATAAACTCTTTCAGGAATAGAACCGAAATAATGATCTTCTAATTGCTGACCTTTTGCAGAGCTATGACCATAAACAGTTCTTCCGCACATGACTAGATCAGGGCGGGCATTAAAGAGACCTTCGTCAATTACAAAATATTCCTGCTCCCAGCCTAATGTGGCAGTAACTCGTGTTACGTTCCTGTCAAAATAATTACATACATCAACTGCAGATTTATTCAATGCTTCCAACGCT
>Ga0207641_10001343_pt1 | contig 24358 bp, 15 predicted proteins | sample KBSSwiS62_FD_184306 | JGI IMG/M metagenome (GOLD analysis project Ga0207641, IMG submission 184306) | Switchgrass rhizosphere microbial communities from Kellogg Biological Station, Michigan, USA - KBS Switchgrass S6-2 (SPAdes) (version 2) | ecosystem: Host-associated > Plants > Roots >... | reverse complement strand
CGGCAATACTTACAAGCAATGCCCATGCTGCCTGGTCATTTTTATTCCTGGGTAAGTGATCTTTATAATAAGGAAAAAATTTATTGATGTAGGCCGGCATTCCCAAAGACGCAATAGAGATCATTATAGATCCAATAGCCATGAACACCCCGGTAAGTCCATATTCTTCTTTGGTAAAGGGGCCGTCTTCTCTTGTGAACAAATAAGTGTTCAATGCCCCGAAAGCAAAACCAACATAGATCAGTATTGAAGAAATAATACTTTGCCTTCGGATATTACTCATGCGATAAAGATAGTGAATGGCTTGAATGGTGAATAGTCAATTATAAATCCTTAATCGATCCTTTTCACGGTAATATAGAAATTCCGATCGATCTTTAATCCATCTTTTAATATATCCGTAGTCACTGCTACAGTTTTCCATTCTGTAGTTGCTTTTAACCAATCATCTTTTGCGCTGTCAAGTTTAACAGGCATATCAAATCCTTTTACACAATTCGACCATCGATAATACATATTATCACCGGTAAATTTATATTGAAGAGCTGGTATCATTGTTGTTCGAAGATATTGATCAAATATTTTTGACAGATCTTTTCCAGATTGTTCTGACATATAATTTTCGATTTGCTGTGTAGTTACAACTGAATGATAAAATTTAGAATTTAAGCTTCTTAATATTGCTCTGAACTTTTCATCATCATTAACTACCTGCCGTATGGTATGTAGCATGTTGCCGCCTTTATAATACATATCGCTACTACCTTCCTTATTTACTCCATATGGGCCAATGATCGGTTTATCATTTACGATCAACTTTCTTGTGCCGATACAATAATCACTTCCCGCTTCTTTACCATAATAATATTCAGTAAATAATGTTTCAGAGTAATTGGTAAACCCTTCATGTACCCACATATCAGCTATGTCGATCGTCGTTATATTATTTGCAAACCATTCATGACCGCTTTCATGTACAATTATAAAATCCCATTTTAAACCCCAGCCTGCGGCAGAGCCCGAAAGATCTCTTCCACGATATCCATTCTTAAAACCATTACCATAAGCCACCGCACTTTGATGTTCCATTCCAAGATGTGGTGCTTCTATTAATTTATAGCCATCTTCATAAAAAGGGTAGGGACCGAACCAATGTTCAAATGCTTTCAACATCATCGGTACTTGTTTAAATTGCTCTTTTGCTTTTTCTAAATTGTAATCAAGCACCCAATAACTGCAGTCCAGTTTTCCTTTTTCACCTTCGTAAGTTTCTTTCCAGTTTACATACTTGCCGATATATGGAATGATGTTATAGTTGTTGATTGGGTTTTTAACATACCATGAATATACCGTTTCATATTTTCCCTTGTGAGCCGGTTTTGATAAGGTCATTCCATTTGCAATAGCGGTTAATGAATCTGGAACTTTCATAATAATTGCCGCTCCTTTATCTGGTTCATCACCCTGGTAATCTTTACAAGGATACCAAACGCTAGCACCGAGCCCCTGGCATGCAACGCTCATCCATGGTCTTCCTTTGGCATCTTTTGTAAATATCCAACCACCATCCCAGGGGGGTCGTTTTGCAACAACCGGATTACCACTATAAAAAATCATTAGTTTGTAAACCTGTTCCATGCCACCTGTGCCTGAAATACTAAATTTCTTTTTCTTCAGGTCGATCCAGTAAACATTTCCTTCTCGTTTAACTTTTGATATCTTTTTATCATCGAGGAAAATCTTATCAATTGATAAAGGCTGCTGCAGATCGATCTGCAGCAGCCCATTCTTTGGTTGTTTTGTGACCTTAAATGTTATTTCGTTTGATCCAATAATGGATTTTGTATTAAAATCGGGTTTCACATCAATTTTATAAGTAATTACATCCCACCAATCTCTTCCCGGGCCATTGCTACCACGTAGAGTATCCTGGTGTGTGAATTGGGCATTAACTGAATTAATGATCAGTAATGAGCAATTAAAAATTAATATTGCTTTGAAAATCTTTTTCAATTTGTGAAATTTTGAATTGTAAATTTAGCCGTTCGCAGTAAATGAAACATAAAAATAAATACTTAGTCTTTTTTCTTCTGCCTTCTTTCTTGTTCCTGGTTGCTTGCAGCAATAAAGAACAGAATTCTAAAAAAATATTCCATTATAATGAGTCAACCGGAATCGCATCCCTCGATCCTGCATTTTCAAAAAATCAATCTACGATGTGGCCGGTGCATCAATTGTTCAATACACTCGTTGAAAATGATGGCGATACCAAAACAAGAGGCTCGCTTGCAAAAAGCTGGGATATTTCTGCCGATCGACTTGAATATATATTTCATTTAAGAACAGATGTATACTTTCACGATAATCCCGCCTTTGGCGGGACACTTGAATATGGAAAAGGTCGAAAAATGATCGCATCAGATGTTGAGTATAGTTTTAAAAGAATTATTGATCCGAAAATTGCAAGTCCCGGATTTTATATTTTCAATAATGTGGTTGACAGTGTTGATGGATTTAAGGCAATTGATGATTCTACATTCAGACTAAAATTAATAAAACCCTATGCACCAATCTTGCAAATATTGAAAATGACTTATTGCTCAGTTGTCCCAAAGGAAGTTGTTGAAAAATATGGATCTGATTTTAGAAGTCATCCTTGCGGTACCGGGCCTTTTCAATTTGTAGCATGGGAAGAAGGCCTTGCATTGATATTTAAAAAAAATGAGAACTATTTTGAAAAGGATTCAACTGGTAACAGGCTTCCTTATTTAGATGGAATTAAGATCACATTCAATGAAAGTAAAGCCACCGAATTTCTATTGTTTCGTCAAAAGCAACTTGATTTTTTAAATGATATAGATGCTTCTTTTAAAGATGAGATACTTACACTAAAAGGAGAGTTAAGAAATAACTGGAAAAACAAAGTTCTTTTGCAAATCCATCCCTATCTCAATACTGAGTATTTTGGTTTTTTAGTTGATACAACAAATGAATTGATTAAGAATTCGCCAACACGATTCAAAAAATTAAGGCAGGCGATGAACTATGCGATCGATCGTAGAAAGATGATCCTGTATTTAAGAAACTCTTTAAGCTCACCTGCAGAAAATGGATTTGTTCCGGAAGGAATGCCTTCATTTGATACCTCAGTAAAAGGATATCATTATGATCTGGAAAAGGCAAAAAAATTGTTGGCAGAAGCTGGCTTTACAAATGCTATAAAAATTCCTGCAATTAAACTATACACAATTCCAATATATGGTGAGATCGGAAGTTACCTTGCAAAACAATTTGAAGAGGCAGGTATCCCTGTGACTGTTGAAGTTGTTTTAAGATCTTTTTTGTTTGAGCTTACCTCCAATTCAAAAGCTCCTTTTTTCAGAGGGAGTTGGATTGCAGATTATGCTGACGCTTTCAATTATCTTTCTTGCTTTTATTCTAAGAACCCTGCACCCCCTAACTATACTCGCTATAAAAATTCTGAATTTGATAAAGTGTTTGAGCAAGCGGTGGCAGAGCCAAATGATTCTTTACGCTACATTTTATATCGGGAGGCCGATCAAATATTAATCAATGATGCACCAATAATTCCTCTATGGTATGACCGGGTGATACGATTAGTACAACCAAATATCTCCGGTTTTGAACCGAATAATCTCAATTGGCTTGAATTACGAACAACAAAAAAAGCAAACTAAAAAATGTTTAAATGAGAATCAGTCAATAAGCGATTTTCATAGGAGAATTACTAAAAAAAATAGCCTTTGATTACTTGCATAACTAAGATGTGATAGCTATTTTTACTATTGACTTTTCTGCAGTATCCTTACTAATCAACCAATCCAAAATCCCCTGATGGGCTCCATTATCCATGGATAGCCATATTTAATCTGATCCTTTAAAAAACGTACTATGAATGCAAGCTCTACACGAGTTGTAATAGTGAGAACCTTAATTTTTATCCTGATCTCACTTTATTTCCTGATCGTTTTTTAGTCGGATCTTAAATTAGATCAAAATAATCTCAACAGATTAGAGAAGTCATTTATGAGTAAAAAAGATCATTAACATAAATAAAGTCCTTATCCGTTGAACCCTAGCCCATTTTTGTCCGCCCCTAATGGAATCTATATCTGTGAAACCCAAAACCAAGTCCTGGAAAATCAGCTCCGTTATTCTCTGATGACCAGTTTTCAGAAAAACCATTCTGTATTTTTTTAAATTAAAATGAAAAATTCATGATGTGAATGGTACCCAAAACAAAAGGTGGGATCAAATCCCACCTTTGCTTTTAATGTTTCTTTAATTTATTCTTAAAGACCTTTTCAAATTTTTCCAACTTCGGCTGTATAACGATCGAGCAATAAGGATTGGAATTCTTATTAAGCTCATAATATTCCTGGTGATAATTCTCAGCTTTATAAAATTTAGTAAATGGCTCAAGAGTTGTTACAATTGGATTGTTAAATGCACCGCTTTTATCCAACTCTGTTTTATATTTCTGGGCTTTTTGTTTTTGCTCGTCGTCGTGATAAAATATTACACTTCGATATTGTGTGCCTTCATCGGCACCCTGGCGATTTAAAGTTGTTGGATCGTGAACCTGCCAGAAAACTTCCAGTAATTCATCAAAACTGATCTTTGAAGAATCATAGACAACCTGTACACATTCAGCATGGCCTGTTTCGCCGGTGCAAACGTCTCTATAACTCGGATTGGCAACATGTCCGCCGGAATAACCTGATGTTACGGAAATAACACCTTCCAATTGTTCGAAAATTGCTTCGGTACACCAGAAACAACCGGTGCCAAAAGTTGCTGTATCTGCTTTGCCTGTAAAAGTGACTTCAGTTTTTTCAGATGTTTTTGTTTTATTCATTTTTAAATTTTGATTATTGTTTTGTGCACAGGAAATTAATGCGGCGGCGCCGGTAAAGGCTGCCAGCCAGATTGTTTTCATAAATATTCTTTTTTTATTTTTTTGTTCCATTCCTTTCAATTCAATGCAATTTACGATGATTTTGGATGGTTGGTTTGTCGGGTGAAAGGCAGCGTTTATAGCTTTTTGAGTTTCTTAACAAATGCCGGATAAAATAGACTTAGTCCAGGACGTGTCCCAATATTTATTGGGGGGTCGCTTCGCTTAACCATGAAAACAGGAGGATGAACTGAGCGTAGCAAGGGACGATGATTAGAATTACTTTTGCTAGCTAAAAAAATATTTTAACGATCAGATGAAACTTTTCCCGGAATCAGCATACATACAATTAGAATTTGACAAGGTAAAAACATTGTTGGCTGAACATTGCAGAAGCGAATATGCAATTGAGAGAGCAAACCAGCTAGGAATTCATACTCGAATTGAATTAATACAAACAGAATTGCGACAGAGTTATGAATACAAACAACTTGCACAAAACCGTATCTATTTTCCAAACGACCCGGTATTTAATTTGTCAAAGGAGTTAAAACTTCTTTCAATTCCCGGAGCAATACTGGCAGGTGATGAATTGATCGAGATAAGAAAGCTTGCTGAATTGATGAAGAATATTTTTCGTTGGTTTGATGCAGAAAGAAGGAATGTGTACTATAGCCTGGCAAAAATTATTGACGGAACTTATTATGAAAAAGCTATCATTGAAATGATAGATAATATAATTGATGAAAGCGGACAGGTAAAGGATAATGGATCGGATGAATTACAGAGTATCCGAATGAATTTATATCGAAAGCGAAATGAATTACGCCGAGCTTTCGATAGGATCATCTCAAAATTGAATAAGCAGGGTTACCTAGCTGATATTGAAGAAAGTTTTTTAAATGGTAGAAGAGTATTGGCCGTTTATGCTGAACAGAAAAGAACTGTGAAGGGGATTTTACATGGCGAAAGTGAAAGCCGTCGCACTTCTTTTATAGAGCCTGAAGAAACCATTGAATTGAACAATGATATATATTCATTGGAAAGCGATGAGAAAAAAGAGGTGTATCGTTTGCTTCGCGAATTGACAGCCAAACTTTCTGTGTATTCCTCTTTATTATCAACTTATCATTCTATTTCCGGTGAATATGATTTTATCCGTGCTAAAGCAAAACTTGCTTTAGATATGAACGGTGAATTTCCGCTTGTAGAGGATAAAGCCATTGTTCATTTGGAAAAAGCATTTCATCCTTTGCTTTATCTGTATAATAAAAAAGCGAACAAGCCAACTATTCCTGTTTCATTGACACTTGATGAAACTGACAGGATACTTGTTATAAGCGGACCGAATGCTGGTGGTAAAACAGTAACGCTTAAAACTGTTGGTCTTTTGCAAATGATGGTGCAGAGTGGTTTACTTGTGCCTGTACAACCATCTTCAAAATTTGGTGTATTCAAACAATTGCTGATCCATATCGGCGACACTCAAAGCCTGGAATTTGAATTAAGCACTTACAGCAGCCATTTGAAGAACATGAAATATTTCATGGAGTCAGCCAGTGGAAAAACACTTTTCTTTATTGATGAATTAGGTAGTGGCAGTGATCCGAATCTTGGTGGTGCATTTGCAGAAGTGATATTAGAAGAATTGGTAAAGAAACATTCTTATGGCATTGTTACTACCCATTACCTGAATCTGAAAGTAATGGCGAGTAAAACTCCCGGTATTTTAAATGGCGCTATGGCATTTGATGAAAAAAATCTGATGCCTCTTTATAAACTCAATATTGGTAAGCCCGGTAGTTCATACACGTTTGCCATTGCAGAAAGGATCGGTTTGGACAGACTACTGATCGATCGTGCAAGAAAAATGGTAGATGAAGAACATTTTCGTTTAGATAAATTGCTGAACAGAACAGAGCAGGATATTCATAATCTTGAAAAGAAAGAAAAAGAGCTGCACCAGTTGCTGCAAGAGAATGAAAAATTGAAAAAAGAGATGAATCATACGATGGATCGGGAAAAACATGATCAGCAAGTGGAACTATTAAAACATCAGAATAAAGTTTCTGAAGAAAAATTGACTTACCTGAAAGAAATGGAAAGAAAGCTAAAGCAAATGGTGATCGATTGGCGAAAAGAGGAAGACAAAAACAAAGTGATCAAAAATATCAGTGCTCTTTTATTTAATAAAAACGAAAAGAAGGCTTCCGGTAAAATGCAAAAACAAATAGAGTCGAAATTTGTTGAACTGGCGGGTGAGATAAAAGTTGGAGAAAAAGTGAAGATGAAAAAGAATCACCAGGTAGGGGAGGTAATGGAATTAAGAGGAAAGAAAGCTGTCGTGAAAATTGGAATGCTACCGATCCATGTTGACATAAAGGATCTTGTATTGGTTAAATCAAAACAGGATGAAACTGGTAAAAAATAAAAATCCCGCCTTTGGCGGGACTAACTTGCGTTTTTAGTTGTAAACAAATTTAAAGACCTGAATGGATATAACTCTCCAGGTGACTAATAGTTTCCTTTTGCTGTAAAATAGTTTCTTTTACCACATCACTCATGCTTACAATACCTGCCAAGAGATTCTTTTCAAAAACCGGCAGGTAACGAATGTTTTTGTCAGACATAAGCTGCATACAGTATTCTACACTGTCGCTGGGGTTTACGGCCGGTAAATTTGTAGTCATGATCTCTGAAACCTTAGTGTCAACAGAACTTTTGTGCCTCAGGGCAATTTTTCTCGAGTAATCTCTTTCTGTAATGATACCAAGGTATTCACCGCCATCCATTACAAGCACAGAGCCGATGTTTTTTTCAGCCATAATGTTGAGCGCCTCGATCACTTTTGTGTCCGGGGCTACTGCAACGGCTGAGGCTCCTTTTCGGCCAAGAATGTCAGAAACTTTGCGCATAGTTGGTAGTTTTAGTTTTAGGTAGTGAAAGTTACAGAAAAAACGCAGCGATATCAAAACTAATTATATACACAGATTGCACGAAACATTATCTTTATTATCCTTAGTTGCTATTCAATCATGGTCAAAAAAGTACCTACTATAAAAGAAATTGCAAAGAGATTGAATGTTTCTGTTTCAACTGTTTCCAGAGCATTGCATGATCATCCAAGTATTGGTTTGCGAACAAGAATGCAGGTACAGCAGGTGGCTAAAGAAATCAATTATGAACCGAACCAGGCAGCCATTTTTTTTAAGCAGGGAAAAACTTTTACACTTGGTGTTATCCTTCCTAATTTACAGGAGCAATATTTTTCAATAGCAATAAATGGTATTGAGAAAATGGCGATCGAGAACAATTACAATGTACTTATCAGCCAAAGTCATGATGATCCTAAAAGAGAGAAACAGATAGTGGAAACAATGCGGCGCAACAGGGTTGATGGTATCCTTGTTTCGGTATCAAAAAACTCCGGTGACTATAAACACTTCCAGGAATTGGAAAAATTCAATATACCCGTCGTTTTTTTTGACCGTGCACCCGAAATGCCTGGTGCGATCTCTGTTACTTGTAGTTTAAAGAAAAGCACTGTTGCAATGGTGGATCTGTTTGTAAAAAAAGGAATAAAAAGAATTGGATTTATTAATGGGCCCGGTGCCATTTCGCTTACGCAAGAACGGGCTGACGGATACAGGGATGGGTTGGTTAAAAATAAATTGAAAGAAGAGAAAGAATTAATTGTACAAACTGATCTAACAACGATTGGTACTGAAAAAGCTATTGGCAAATTGTTAGCTTTAAAAAAAATACCAGGAGCTGTTATTGCATTTAATGATTATGTGGCGCTTGATGCAATTCGATATGTAAGAAAAGAAGGACTTAAGATAAATAAAGATATTTTTTTTGGCAGCTATGCCAACTTGCCGATCATCCATTACCTGGATGATCCTCCAATTGTGTCGGTAGAACAATTCCCTTTTGAACAGGCGGAAAAAGCAACCGATATTTTATTGCAGTTGATCAATAGAAAGGAAAATAATTCAACAAGCTTGCCGCAAAAAATTGTTTTGGAAGGGGAGTTGGTTTTACACAAAGATTAGTTTCTCAATCCGCAATGACCATTTTTTTCACCGATGATTCCCTGATCTGTAATTCAGGAGTTAAAATTCTTTTCTCAAATTCTTTTGTTGGTCTTTTGCTCTCGATAAGCTGCAACAGTAATTCAGTAGCATCTTTTCCCATTTCAAATGCCGGTTGTCTTACCACTGTAAGTGGCGGATCTATTAGTTCGGCAATATCTGAATTTGAAAAACCAACAACTGAAACATCATCCGGCACTTTTAATCCTCTTCTTTTTAATGTTTTCAAACACCCTGTTGTGAGTTTGTCGCTGGTTGCAAAAATTGCATCAGGTTTATTTCGTTGGGTAAATAATTTATTAACGGCGTCTTCAATTTCTTCAAACATCATTCCGCCATAAAAACAATGCTGGATATAATTCTCGTTTACTTTTTGTCCATTTGCGATCAAAGCTTCTTTATAACCAGCAAGACGTTCATGAGTGATCGATAAAAATTCGGAATTAGTTAGAACGGCAATTCGTTTGTGCCCGTTCCTTATCAAATGTTCTGTAGCCTCATAACCTCCTTTGAAATTATCGACGATCACTTTATGCGTATTGATCTCGTCGGTTATCCTGTCAAAGAGAACAATTGGGAATCCCTTTGTATGTAAAGCTTTCAAATGACTTAAGTCATTTGTTTCTGTCGAAAGAGAAATTAGCAAGCCATCAACTGAACGGGACGCCAGGTATTGCAGATCGATCACTTCCCGGTCGTAGGACTCCCTGCTTTGGGAGATAATGACATTATAACCCTTATCATAAGCGATAGACTCGATTCCATTAATAACCTGCGAGAAAAAATTATTAGCTATTTCACAAACAACTACTCCGATCGAACGGCTTCTTCTTTCTTTTAAACTTAGTGCGATCGGGTTTGGGCGGTAATTCAATTTTTCAGCGCAATCAAGCACCAATTGTTTTGTTTCAGGGCTTATTTCATAGCTATCCCTTAAGGCACGGGAAACAGTAGAAGTCGAAATGCCAAGTGCACGGGCAATATCTTTAATAGTTACGGCTTCAAATTTCATATACAGGTGGCAAAATTACTCTTAAAGATACGTTTTTCAGCTGAGTGGCATCTGCATTTGATCTTGTTACGATTTAATGGAAACGAGTGAAGAAAAGAATACTATTGCTTGCAGCATTCATTAATTAATACTGCTCTTTTTTTTGAGGAAAGGCAAATAATAATTTTCGTTATCGTTATCGGGAACGTTTGCGTAAATAAACACCTAACTCATTGATTTAAATATGATAAATACTGATTAGCATTGGGCTTTGATTTCGATACGTATTGACGGTTTCTCACGATTTAAGACCATTTTCATTTCGAAAACAACAAACAGAGCCATATGAAATATCTTCTATTTATTTTCTTTCTATGTCTTTCAGTTGCATCATTTGCCCAGGACAGAGTGATCAAGGGACGTGTAACAGATGATACAGGTGCTCCGTTACAAGGAGTAAGTGTTACTCCAGTAGGATCAAAAACAGGAGTTCAAACTGATAAAGATGGAAATTTTACAATTTCTATTCCCGGTACGGGGAATGTTACACTTACATTTAGTTCTACAGGTTATAAGCAAACGAGTTTTATTGCAGATGGCAAGACTGCAGTTGCAATACAAATGGAGAAAAATGTAACCTCGCTTGATGATGTTGTAGTAGTTGGTTACCAAACATTGAAAAGAAGGGATCTTACCGGATCGGTATCTTCCGTAAATGCGAAGCAATTAAAAGATATTCCGATCAACTCAGCCGCACAAGCTTTGGCAGGAAGGCTGGCTGGTGTACAAGTAACCGGAACAGAAGGTTCGCCAAATGCAGAAGTGTTGATCCGTGTTCGTGGGGGAGGATCGATTACGCAGGATCCACAACCTATTTATATAATAGATGGTGTACAGGTTGAAAATGCTCTGTCAGTAATTTCTCCGCAGGATATCGAATCAGTAGATGTATTGAAAGATGCATCGACTACGGCTATCTATGGAGCAAGAGGCGCAAATGGTGTTGTTATCATTACAACTAAAAAAGGAAGAAATGGTCGCCCAGTGATCACCTACAATGGCCTTGTTGGATTTAAGAAACTGGCAAATAAACTTGAAGTAATGGATCCCTATGAATTTGTCCTTTATCAATATGAGGCCAGCAGAAGTAGTGCCGCCGCCCGTCAGACTTTTCAAAACACTTATGGCAGATGGGAAGATCTTGATCTGTATAAATCTATTCCACCAGTTGATTGGCAGGAAGAAATGTTCGGACGATTAGCGTTTAATCAGACACATAATGTCGGATTAAGTGGTGGTGATCAAAAAACACAATACAACCTAAGTCTTACTTATAATAAAGAAGAAGGTATAATGTTACTGTCTGATTTTGACAGGAAACTCGCCAGCTTTAAACTTGATCATACATTTAGCCCAAAATTGAAAGTTGGTTTTTCAACACGTTATAATAATACAGTTGTTAACGGAGCAGGAACCTCTAATGCCGGATCATCTGCAACTAACCGTTTAAGACAGGCAATAAAATACAAGCCTATTCTTTCTCAAGGGCAAAGTGAAAATGATTATGATCCCGATTATGCAGATCAAACTAATGGAAACAGTTTACGGCTTGTTAACCCGATCCTGTTGAACGAGGCAGAGTACAGAAAGGATAATACCGATGTCATCAATCTTACAGGTTATATCGACTTTACACTCAATAAATATGTAAATTTTAAATCAACCTTTGGATATGATCTGACTTATCGTGAGCAAAGAGCTTTTGATGATAGTATTACCTCCAATTCAAAACAAAACAGTGCTGGTTTACCACTTGCTTCTATTAACAACGTCAGAAGAAATACGTTTAATATCTCAAATGTTTTGACTTTTACAATGGATAAGTCGGGTACATCATTCAGTAAAAACAATAAGCTGAGTGTTTTACTTGGCCAGGAAACTTATGAGGATAAAGGAAAGCTACTGTATGTTGAATCAAGATATTTCCCGCTTGGAATAAGCCCTGAAAGAGCATTTGCAAACATGAACCTTGGAAGCGGACCCCAGGGACAACCACAGCCAAAGCCAACTTCATCAGAAAGCGATAATAAATTAGCTTCTTTCTTTGGGAGGGTCAATTATTCTTATGCTGACAGATATTTATTGTCATTGTCTTTGCGTGCTGATGGTTCCACAAAGTTTGCACCTGAGAATCGCTGGGGTTATTTCCCATCCGGCACATTTGCCTGGAGAGTTTCAAAAGAGAAATTTATGGAGGGTTTAAGCCCTACGATCAGTGACCTGAAATTGCGTGTTGGTTATGGAGAAGCAGGAAACAACAGGATCAGTGATTTTCTTTACCTCACCACATATAGCCCATCTACACAATATGATCTGTTAGAACAGATCATAACGGCCTATCTTCCGCCTAGTCTTGCTAATAATGCGTTAGTATGGGAAGAAAATATTTCCAGGAATATTGGTTTAGATGTGAGCTTTCTAAACAACCGGATACAATTTACTACTGATATATATAAGAATAGTTCACAAAACCTTTTGCTGAATGTAGCCGTTCCGGCAAGCAGTGGTTATACAAAGCAGGTTCAGAATGTTGGATCTCTTAATAATAGCGGGATCGAATTTCAGATCAATGCCGCTGTAATGCAAAAAAAGGACTTTACATGGAATGCGAATTTCAATGCATCATATAACAAGAATAAAATAGTAAGCCTTGGCCCCGACCAGCAATCATTTCTTGAAACTTCAGGTTGGGCCGGAAGTAACGTTCCATCTGATTTCATAGTAAAAGTTGGTAAATCGGTTGGAGCAGTTTGGGGATTAGTATCTGATGGTATGTACAAGGTTGATGATTTTAATTATAATGCCACTACAGGTGTTTATACGCTAAAACCCGGTGTGCCTGAAAATTCAAGTATCATATCAACTACGCCACAACCAGGGATGATCAAGTTTAAAGACCTGAATGGTGATGGGAAGATTGATGTTGATAATGACAGAACGATCATCGGTCATACACTTCCAACAGTAATCGGCGGTTTAAACCAACAGTTTACATACAAAAATTTTGATTTTAGTGTGTTCTTAAATTTTCAATTTGGTAATCAAATCTATAACGCTAATAAACTTGAGTTCACAAGCGGCTACACTGTAAATTCTAACTTATTGACAACTATGAACAGTGATAAGCGCTGGATGACTATTAATGCGCAAGGCAATGTAGTTACTGATCCGACTGAATTAGCAAAGCTCAATGCCAATGCTACCATCTGGCGCCCGATAACAAGTGCGGGTTCGTTTTATACTCACTCATGGGCTATTGAAGATGGTGGATTTGTGAGATTAAACAATGTTACAATTGGCTACACATTGCCTAAATCGCTTATGGCAAAAGCCAAAATTCAAAATCTTAGGGTATATGTAACCGGCAATAACCTGTATGTCTTTACGAATTATAGCGGCTATGATCCTGAAGTAAACACACGTCGCAGTACACAAGTAACTCCCGGCGTGGATTATTCAGCATATCCTCGCAGCATGAGTTTTATTTTTGGTGTAAATCTAACTTTATAAAAGAAAAATAAATTAGCAATGAAAACAAGATTTTCACATAGATCAATAGCTACTGTCATTATTGTTTCATGCGTAGCATTTGGAATTTTATCCTGTAAGAAATACCTGGATGTACAACCGGTATCTTCTGCTACACCAGATTATGTTTTCAGTAATATCGATAATGCATACAAAGCTGTTTTGGGTACCTATGCCTGTCTTACAGGTGACCAGGGTTATGGCATCCGGATCAGTATGTATTATCCTTATGATAATGATGAAATGATGGGGCAAAGCGGAGCCACTGGTGATAATGAAAGAAGAGATATTGCACATTATAATGCAGCGCCGGGTAATACACAATTATATAGCCCTTACTCCCAGCTATACCAGGGGATAGAAAGAGCCAACCTCTGTATTTATTATATTCCTCAAATGGATCTTTATGCAAACGGTACAGAAGCGCAACAAAAAGAATTAAAAAGAATGCATGGTGAAGCGCTTACATTACGGGCTCAGTATTATTTTGAACTAATTAGAAACTGGGGTGATGTTGTTGCACAATGGCAGCCTTCTTCATTTGAAACCGATCTTTTCAAATCGAAAACCGACAGGGATACTATCTATGATCGTTTATTAAATGATTTGGCTACTGCAGAAACATTAGTTCCATGGCGATCAGATGTAACCAAAGATGAAAGGATCACACAAGGTGCAGTAAGAGGTCTTCGTGCAAGAATTGCAATGTACAGAGCCGGATGGTCATTACGTAGCGATGGACAACTTAAGCAGGGAAGTAATGCAGCACAATATTACCAGATAGCAAAGAATGAATGCAATGCTATAATACTTAGTGGCCAGCACAATCTTAACCAGAGTTTTCAAGCTGTATTCAAGGATAATATTTGCGGTCATATTATTGAACCGAATGGTGAAGTTGTTTGGGAAGTTGCAATGGCGGGTGGAAACAGTGGATTAGGAGACAGCAAACTGGGATATTATAATGGACCACGATATAATAATACTGGTAACTCTGCTTTGGTTATTCTTCCAACGTTTTTTTATTTGTTTGATTCAACTGACCTGAGGAGAGATGTAACGATTGCTCCTTATTTTGTTAATCAGAATTTTACACTTGCAGGCAGAACTCTTTCATCTATACCAGATGGAAAATTCAGAAGAGACTGGACAGCTAACCCAGCATTGCTTACAACAGCTGCTCAATATATGGGGCTAAACTGGCCATTGATAAGATATTCTGATGTTCTCTTAATGTTAGCAGAAGCTGATAACGAACTAAATAATGGTCCTACTGCCGCTTCTTACAATTCAATAAATATGGTAAGAAGAAGAGGTTACGGAAAACCAATTAACACTCCCGATGCAACTGTGGACATTCCGTCTGGATTAAGTAAAGCTGATTTCTTTAATGCAATTGTTAAAGAAAGGGCTTTGGAACTTGCAAGCGAAGGTCATCGCAAATATGATTTGATCAGGTGGAAATTGCTGGAACAGAAACTTAATGATACTAAAGCACAGCTAACTGCTATGGCCGCAAGACAAGCGCCTTACGATGTATTGCCAAACAATATGTATTTCAAGACCAATCAAACAACTATGCAATGGGCAGGGTCATTTTATAAAGAAATTGTTACAGCTGCACCAACTGGCTATACAGCTGTTCCATGGGTTGGTACCGGCATCACTGCTGGTATTATAACTAATCAATTTGCAGTAAGTTTTAAAACCGGTAAAAGTGAATTGCTCCCATTCCCTACAAAAGAGATCGAATCAAACCGTAATCTGAAACAAAATCCGGGATACTGATCGTATTAAAATAATTATAATGAAAAAAATATTGAATAACATGCAGTTCAAATGGATTTTTGTAATCGGTGTGCTTGTAATTAGTTTTTTTTCCTGTCAGAAACATTATGATCCGAATTTCACACTTCCCCGGCAATTTAAACCCGGCGACATAGTTATTACAACCACTGAAACGAAAGCAACACTTACATGGTCTGCTTCACTTTTTTCACCTGCTGCAACTTCTTATACGTTACAAGTGTCGAAAGATTCTTTATTCACAGGAACGAATGTTTATGATAAGGTAGTTAATACAACCACAGTCGTGATCTCCGATACTATTCTGCAAGCAAGACAAATTTATTTTGCAAGAGTAAAAGCGAATACAAGCGGAACAACTGCAGAGTCTGGTTGGGTTGTAAGCAGCCGTTTTAGTATAAGCGGAGAACAAATTTTTTTACCACTCACCGTAGGTGATATAATTGATAATGCTGTTTTATTAAAATGGAGGACAACACCTGGCTTGACTCGTATTGTAATTACACCCACCGCAGCAGGAGGCACTCCAACCACGATAAATTTAACTCCAGCCGATATTACAGCAGAGAAAAAGATCATTAGTGGTCTTACTGCAAGTACAAACTATTCAGCAGAAATTTTTGATGCAGTTAAAAGCAAAGGATATCTCACGTTTACAACAACAGCGCCATTAAGTGGTAATATTATCGATCTAAGAGGTATTACGGGAAGACCATCCGTATTAGCCGACACACTTCCTTTAATTCCCGATGCAAGTACTGTTATTTTAAAACGCGGTGAAAGCTATCTAATTGCTGCAACCCTGAACTTAGGTAAATCAGTTAAGATAATTAGCGGTGCCGATCTAAGTAACCCAAACCAGGCAATTATATCACTCCCTGCTAATTTTAATATTACTGCAGGCAGTACGATTGCATATCTCGATTTCCAGGATGTATCGCTGATAGCAACAGACTATACATCAAAATATGTTTTTAACATTAGCAATGCCTGTACAATTACAAGAATAGGATTCGAAAGCTGCCGGATTGAAAACATGCGTGGCGTCGTTCGTCTTCAAACAGCTGTAATTAATTTAACTAATTATGTGATCAACAATTGCATTATTGACAGCATTTCAAATTACGGAGTAATAACAATAGATAATGCACTCTGCAAAACTGATAATATTTCTATTAAGAACAGTACTATTTATAAAACAGAAAGAGTAATTACCAGTACAAAGCAAACAGCGGGTTCAACCTCCGTCATTATTGATAAATGTACTTTTAATGAAGCTCCTTTCGGAAACAGTACCGGCAGTTTTATTGTTGATTACAATACATTCAATGTAACAAACGGTATAACTATAAGTAATTGCATTTTTGGAAGAGGTAAACCGAACGGAACCAGCATTGATCTGAGAGATGTAAGAGCAGGGGTATCCACAACGATCAGTTCATCGAATAATTATGTTACTTCTGACCATATTGTAGTAGCGAATCCGTTAACTCCGGTTATAAATTACAGCGGCAATTCTTTTGCTTTATGGATAAATCCTCTTGGAGGTAATTTCAAATTTGCTGACCTGGCTTTTGCAGGCATGAATACGGCCGGCGATCCTCGTTGGAAATAAAATAACTTTAAGGTGCTGCAGATAAAGCGGCACCTTTTTTTTGAGTTCGCTTATTTAACAATATTTTTTTATTTGATTCATTCATTTAATATTTTATGCAAAGCAAGGATCGAATCCCGTTTTTTTTGTTTAGCTGTATTCTTCTGAGCCTTTCCTGCAATTCTCAAAAACAGATAAGTACCACTACTAACGAAAATGACCCAATTGCATTTCCGGGTGCGGAAGGGTATGGTAAATATGCGACAGGCGGAAGAGGCGGTAAGACCTTTATCATTTCAAATTTAAATGATAAAGGTCCTGGCAGTTTTCGTGAAGCAGCAGAAGCAAAAGGAAAAAGGATAATTGTATTTGCCGTTTCGGGGACAATTCATTTGGATACTAAACTTAACATCAAGGGCGATATTACTATTGCGGGACAAACAGCTCCTGGCGATGGAATTTGTTTAGCGGATAATTCTGTTTCACTCGCCGGTGATAATATTATTGTTCGTTATCTCCGTTTTCGGATGGGCGATAAATACCAGAAAGGCGGAATGGTAGATGGTAATGGCGGCGATGATGCTTTTGGTGGGACAAGAAGAAAGAATATTATCATCGATCATTGCAGCATGAGTTGGAGTACCGATGAAGTATTTTCTGTTTATGCCGGTGATAGCACAACGCTGCAATGGAACTTAATTTCTGAACCATTAAATTACTCTTACCATTATGAAACGGGTGATAAGGATTATGAACATCATGGATTCGGTGCCATCTGGGGAGGTTTGCATATGACGGCACATCATAATTTATTTGCTCATTGTAATAATCGCAATCCTCGTTTCAATGGCATTCGCCACACACCAACTGAGTTTGTTGATTACAGGAACAATGTAATCTATGATTGGGGGAGTAATACTATTTATGCCGGGGAAGGAGGAGATTATAACATTATCAACAATTATTTTAAATACGGACCAAGTACAAGTAAGAGTGTTCGTTATAGGATCGTTAATCCGGGTAAGAATGAAACCATTGGTTTTGGTAAATGGTATGTGGATGGAAACTATATTGATGAAGCAAAAGATGTTTCAAAAAATAATTGGCTTGGAATTCATATGGGGAATGGGGGAACAGAGGATGACAAAAAAAATACAGTAATTGATAAACCACATGACGCATGGCCAATACCAACACAAACAGCAGAAGATGCTTATGAAGCAGTTTTAAAATATGTGGGCGCCAGCTATAGAAGAGATACGCTTGACGAAAGAATAATCAATGATGTAAAAAACAGGAGCGGTAATCTTATTGATGTGCAAGGCGGTTTCCCGCATGGAACGGAATTTGAAAAGACGGTAAATGCCTGGCCAAACTTAAGATCAATGCCGGCTTTGGCCGATAATGATAAAGATGGAATACCTGATGAATGGGAGAGAAAGAATGGATTAAATCCCGCTGATGCATCTGATGCCGCAAAAGTTTCGTCTCATAAATTTTATACGAACATTGAATTGTATATTAACGGCCTTCTAAAATGAGAAAAATATTTATTCCCCCGATCTTATTTCTAATGGCATTTGCAATGCCTGAGAAAAAGAAGATCACCATTTGGATGTGCGGCGATAGTACCATGAGTATAAAAGAAAAAAAAGCTTATCCTGAAACCGGTTGGGGAATGCCTTTTGTTTATTTCTGGGATTCTACAGTAAATATCGAGAATCTTGCAAAGAATGGCCGTAGCACCAGTTCATTTAGAAATGAAGGATTGTGGCAAATAGTGTTAGATAAAGCGGCGGAAGGTGATTATGTTTTTATTCAATTTGGTCATAATGATGAAGTGCCAACAAAAAAAACTTACACTACCGAGGCTGAGTTTAAAAACAACCTTAAACAGTATGTAACAGAAGCGAGGAGCAAAAAAGCCATTCCCATATTGCTTACACCAATGGCAAGAAGAAAATTTGATGCGAGCGGAAAGATCGAAGGCACACATGATGTGTATTCACAAATTGTACGAGATGTTGCGAAAGAAGAAAAGGTCATTCTATTTGACATGGATAAAATAACCCAGCATTTATATCAGCAGTTTGGTGTTGAAAATTCGAAACTATTATTCATGCAACTAAAACCCAACGAACATCCTAATTATCCCGATGGAAGAGATGATAATACACATTTCAATGAACTTGGTGCCAGGCTAAATGCTCAATTGGTATTAACTGAAATAAGATCTCAGATCCCCGATCTTGCGGACAGAATTATAAAACAAGTTGCAAAATGATAAATGAAAAGAATTAGCATTGTCATATTATTTTTTCTTTCTCACTTTTTTGGACTTTCTCAATCAACGAAAGGTATAACTGGCAAAACGGATACTTCTTATTCATTATACAGTGCTTATGCTGGTACTATTAAATCAAACCCTGAGGCAAAAATTATAAATGAGATCCATTCGCCCTCGATAGCAGAAGAAAAGAACATCACATATTGCACTATTAGTAGTCGTAAATTGATAGTTGATGCATTTTATCCTAAACAACAAAACAGCAATAAAAGGATCGCAATAATAATAGTGCATGGAGGGGGGTGGAGGACAGGTAATAGAATATTGCACTATTCCTTAGCACAGCGACTCGCTGAACTCGGTTATGTTTGTTTTACTCCGGAATATCGCCTTTCAACAGAAGCTTTATATCCCGCAGGGGTATATGATGTAAAGTCATCCATAAGGTGGGTTAGAAGAAATGCAGAAAAATATAATATTGATCCAAATAAGATTGTTGTAGTCGGGCATTCTGCTGGTGGCGAATTAGCTGCAATGATGGGAGCAACAAACGATATTTCTTCATTTGAAGGCGACGGCTGTAATAAAAATATTTCAAGTAAAGTAAATGCAGTGATCGATATGGACGGATTGCTTGCATTCATTCATTCGGAATCAGGCGAGGGTGATGATAGTAAAAGAACATCCGCTGCAACTAACTGGTTTGGATATTCAAAAACGGAAAACCCGGAATTGTGGAAACAGGGTTCGCCACTAACACATGTCGGCCCGCATGCTCCATCTACTTTATTCATAAATAGTAATGTGGCAAGAATGCATGCAGGAAGAGATGATTATATTAAGATCCTGGATGAGTACAACACTTACACGGAAATAAAATATTTTGATGCGCCACATTCATTTGTTTTTTTTGAGCCCTGGTTTACTCCGATGGTTCAAACCATTGATGCATTTTTGAAAAAAGTTTTAGACAGGAAGAGTAATAACTCAACAGCAATTACAGTGGCGCAGGATGGAAGTGGAAATTATAAAACTGTTCAGGAAGCATTGAATGCTGTTCCTGCAAATAATAATACCAGGTTTATTATTTATATCCGGAACGGAGTTTACTATGAAAAACTTTTTCTTGATTCAACAAAAAATTTTGTTACACTGATCGGTGAAGATAAATTCAAAACGATACTTACCTACAACGACCATACCGGTAAGATCGCTCCAAGCGGAGATAGCATCAATACAAGAACTTCATGGAGTTTTAAGACCAAGGCAGATAATTTTACAGCAAAGGATATAACATTTCAGAACGATGCAGGATTTAATGCAGGGCAGGCAGTAGCTGTTGAATCCGATGGTGATAAAATGGAATTTAATAATTGCCGCTTTATTGGCAACCAGGATGTGCTATTTACAAATAGCGATAAAAGCAGGCAGTATTATGTTAATTGCTATATAGAAGGTACAACTGATTTTATTTTTGGGTCATCTACTGTTTGGTTTGAAAAATGCCAAATACATAGTAAGAAGAATTCCCATGTCACTGCTGCATCTACGCCAAAAGAAAATGAGTTTGGTTATATTTTTAATGAATGTGTTTTAACAGGGGATACCTCTTTACACAATGTTTCCTTAGGTCGGCCATGGCGGCCCTTTGCACAGGTGTTGTATATTCATTGTTATATTGGAGAGCATATAAAGCCTGAAGGCTGGAGTAACTGGAATAATACCGATAATTATAAAACTACACGATATGCTGAATATAAAAATTATGGACCTTCGGCAGATCCGGCACAAAGAGTAGGATGGTCAAAACAACTGACAGATGAAGAGGTGAAAAAATATACTATTGCAAATGTTTTAAACGGATGGAATCCCAAATCGGAAAAATTTTGAAAACCATTTTTTTTATACTGTCAGTCTGCATCGCTGCTTCTTTTCAAACAGTAGCGCAAACTGCCAATCCACAGCAATACAAATATGTATTTACAGTAGCCAAAGATGGGACTGGTGATTATTATAATATCCAGGATGCGATCGATGCAATGAGAGTTTATCCTTTAGCTCCAATTACATTGTATATTAAGAATGGGATATATAATGAAAAGATAGAATTGCCGGCCAACAATACAGATGTAACATTTTTTGGCGAGAATGTTGACAGCACGATTATTTCATTCAACGATTATTCAGGCAAAGGCAAGCATACAACATTTACTTCTTATACTGCAAAAATCTCAGGTAATCGTTTCAGGGCAGAGAATATAACATTTGCAAATAGCGCTGGGCCAGTCGGCCAGGCATTGGCATTGTATGTTGATGCGGACAATGCTGTATTTAAAAACTGTAAGTTCCTGGGAAACCAGGATACAATTTTTACAAGCGGAGAACAATCAAGGCAGCTTTTTACTGATTGTTATATTGAAGGAACAACTGATTTTATATTTGGTCCGGCTACTGCTGTATTTCAAAATTGCATAATACGAGCCAAAGCAAATTCATTCATTACTGCTGCAAGTACAACTCCTGGAAAAACCTTTGGCTATGTTTTTAGGGATTGTAAAATAATTGCCGATTCTTCTGTTGACAAGCTTTATTTAGGAAGACCATGGCGTGCAAACGCAAAAACAGTTTTTATCCATTGTAGTTTGCCAAAAGCAATTGTACACGAAGGTTGGAACAACTGGGGCAATCCTGAAAATGAGAAGACAGTTTACTATGCAGAATATAGAAGCACCGGCGAAGGCGCTGCCCCCGATAAAAGAGTAAAATGGTCAAAGCAATTAAATGATAAGCAAGCGCAAAGCTATTCGACAGGAACTATTTTTTCTTTTTCAGTAAAAGAAGAAGTGATGGGTGTATGGTTTTCAGATAAACCAACAAAGCATTTTGAATATGCTGCTTTTACAAAGAAACCACAACCAGTAATCGACTTATACAATGGGGCAGTACCAAATAATAAACAGGTTGTTGATAAGGAGAACTCCACAACAAGAGATAATGTTACTCGAATTGCAAAAGTGAGCAATCCGACACTCACTGTTTTTAAACCAGAAAAGCCAAATGGCAGATCTGTGATCATTTGTCCCGGGGGCAGCTATGCCATTCTTGCTTTTGACAAAGAAGGTACAAGAGTAGCGGAAGAGTTCAATAAATGGGGAGTTACTGCATTTGTTCTAAAATATCGCTTACCAGATGATTCTATTAATATTGACAGAAGCTTGGCGCCACTGCAAGATGCACAACAAGCTATTCGTTGGGTAAGAGCAAATGCAGCACAATATAGCATTGATCGAAATAAAATTGGTATCATGGGTTTTTCAGCAGGCGGACATTTAGCATCAACTGCTGCAACACATTTTAATTTTAAAGCCGATGCTGCTAACAACGATACAACTTCTGCTCGTCCTGACTTTGCGATCTTAATTTATCCTGTAATTACTTTTGACAGCACCTTTGGGCATAAAGGTTCAAGAAACAATTTAGTTGGCGCTAATGCATCAAAGGAGAAATTCAATTTTTACTCAAATGAATTACAGGTTACTCCAACAACACCACCCACATTTTTAATTCATGCCAGCGATGATGCAACGGTACCGGTTGAAAACAGCATACGCTTTTACCAGGCATGTATAAAGAATAAAGTGCCTGCAGAGATGCATATTTATCCCAAAGGCGGACATGGATTTGGCATGTATAATAAAACAACAGATGATAATTGGATGGAAAGATTAAGGAATTGGCTAAATTCAATCAAATAAAACCAATGCAACCAATAAATACAGCATTGTGCTCTTTCGGAATGAGTGGCTGGGTTTTTCATGCACCTTTTCTGTCTGTTGATCCTCATTTTAAGTTTTATGGTGTTTGGGAAAGGACGAAAAATCTTGCACAGGAAAAATATCCCGGCGTAAAAACATTTCGAACACTGGAAGATCTGCTGGCTGATAAAAATATTGAACTGGTTATTGTTAATACGCCCAGCGTCACTCATTTTGAATTTGCCATGGAGGCGATCCTTGGAGGCAAGCATTTAATTGTTGAAAAACCTTTTACAGCAACTGTATTACAAGCTGAAGAGCTAATTGCCGCAGCAAAAAAGAAAAATGTAAAACTTTCAGTATATCATAACCGGAGATATGATAGTGATTATAGAACTATAAAAAAAGTTTTAGATGAAGGATGGCTTGGTAAAATTGTCGAGGCGGAAATTCATTATGACAGGTTTGTTCCTGAATTGAGTTATAAAATACACAAGGAAACACCAACGCCGGGTGTTGGTGCGGTGTATGACCTCGGTTCTCATTTAATTGACCAGGCGTTACAATTATTTGGAATGCCGGTTGCTATGTTCGCTGATATTACCATCAATCGCCCCGGATCAAAAGTGGATGATTACTTTGATATAAAACTTTTTTATCCCAATCATAGGGTGACGTTGAAGTCAAGCTATTACGTACGTGAAGCATTACCGGGTTATATTTTTCATGGCACAATTGGTTCATTTATTAAACACAAAACAGATGTTCAGGAAACAGATCTGCAGGCGCATAAAAAACCTGGTGGTGCAAATTGGGGAGTTGAACCTGAAGATCAAAAGGGATTGTTGCATACTGAAAAAGATGGTAAGATCATTAAAGAATATATTCCCTCAGCGAAAGGAAATTACGGTGATTATTACGACGGGGTTTATAATGCAATTCGTAATAATGCTGATGTACCAGTGTCACCGGAAGATGCACTGAATGTGATAAAAATTGTTGAGACGGCTTATGTAAGCAATGCAGAAAAAAGAGTAATTGAAATATGAGAAATGCATTCCTGATACTACTGGTCTTGCTTTCTCTGAAACTTGGCGCACAGCAACGGGCCTCAAAGGTGTGGGTGGCAGATAATAGCGACGGTACCTACAAAAATCCAATTATCAATGCAGATTACAGCGATCCTGATGCAATAAGAGTAGGCGATGATTTTTATATGGTGTCTTCGAGTTTTACACATATTCCTGGTTTACCAATTCTTCATTCAAAAGACCTTGTGAATTGGGCGATCATTGGTCATGCATTGAAAAGGCAGCCACCTTATG
>Ga0207641_10001341_pt1 | contig 24380 bp, 24 predicted proteins | sample KBSSwiS62_FD_184306 | JGI IMG/M metagenome (GOLD analysis project Ga0207641, IMG submission 184306) | Switchgrass rhizosphere microbial communities from Kellogg Biological Station, Michigan, USA - KBS Switchgrass S6-2 (SPAdes) (version 2) | ecosystem: Host-associated > Plants > Roots >... | reverse complement strand
CGCCGAGTATTGCTCGTATACTGGCCATAGCCTCGTCGATTCGCTATCGGTGAGCGTCAAATTCGCGGCGATGAGTTCCTTCTTCATTGCGCTGACATCCCTGCGTAGTAGAAACTCAGCAAGTGCGAAGCCCTTCAAAGCGTGCCTCTCTTTAAGACCAACTAGCCTTCTCCATGCGCGACGTGGCGCAGACCTTGGTGCCGGCAGTTGTAATCGTGCAAGTGGTTGGCCAACTGAATTGAGGCGCTATGACTGCAACATGCAGAGGAAACAGGCGTTTGCAGGAGCCGATCGCCCTGGTCCCTGCGTAGCCCCATTAGTGCTGCCAACCGTTTAGCGGTTTCGCCACACGATTGACACCGAAACGTTCAAAACACCTCGAATCATTCCTTCCTGCCGTGCCTCATTCTTAGAAGGATCTTCAAACGTATTTCCTTACGGCAGTTGTCGTAACGCCGACTGCGGTTGCGTCTTGTTCCGAAGGCTATGTAGTGGAATTGAGATTGCATTAAAAGCACTCTGGTCAAAGCTTCGAATGAATGCGTGAAGTTTTAGAAAGAGCAGGTTGAACCGATGTCTGCAGTTGCAAGCAGTTCAGCAATCCTCCCAATTTTGGGCTTTCCCACAGGGGTCGATGTGCACTGGGAAACACAACGGCGACTTGTGTGGAATGAACAAGAGCACACGCGCGAGGAGCACGAGCTGGTCTATGAAATCAGCTGGATCAAAGAGCTGGGTCTCTGGCGCCGCTTTCTGCGGTCACAGCGTAAGGTGACAACCTAAAATCATCAACTCTTTTCCGCAACAGACAGTTCGCCGCCACTGACTCCAAGCCTTGCATACGGCTATTGGGCGATCAGCTGAGGCGCCACAGCGTTGTCATCAGACAGCGTTGCAACTTGCACTCCAGACTCCTGAATTGTGAGTATGTCCGTGTGCATCCTGTCCCATTCGAGCAGCGTAAGACCATAGGAACCAAAGAACCGCCGGATTTCGGCAGAATTCCAATTCATGATTCTTTCCAACACAGGAACTAGCACGCTCATGGCGTTAGTGCTTAGCACAGTGCGCTGGGCGACGCGCGATATAAATTGGGCTTCGCTTACTGCAATCGTGAGCCCGTCGTACTGATTGACATGCATCATCACCGGCAAATCGGAGCTTCCGTCACCCATATAGATGATGTGGTCGTGGCTAATGCCCAGGTTTGCGCGAAGCTCCTCAAGTACAGCGATCTTGCCCCAGCCCGCGGCAGCACGAATGATCGAGTTCACTTCGCCCGTCGCTTCGTCGTACCGGAAACGCGTGCCGAAGATGTGATCCGGCGGCACAATGCCTTCCAGTGCCGACTGAATAATCTCCTGTGGGGCGGCGGAGATCACGTTAAAACTAAACTTCTGGTCTTCGCCAAGATTGTCTAGAACGCGTGCGAATAGCGCGACATCATGCTTCAGACGAATTCGCCTGCCGGTCTCCACGAGGTGCTCGCGACGCACGCGGCGAAAATCCGGATCATGGAGAATCAGATAGCTGAGTTCGGCACCCTGCTGAACTAGATTGATATCCGCAAGGCCCTTGACCTTGTCGTGAAAGCCATGAAAACCAATGAGCTCGCTCAGCACGACTCCAGAATCGTTGAAACTGAGCGTCTGATCGAAATCGCTTGCAAGTAGAAAGTTCCTTAGCATATCCATCCCTCTGCCGGTGCTGCTCCTCTTAGGCGGAAGTCACCACCAGGCTAATCGGTACGGGGCGGTAAGCGTTCTCCAATGAGGTAGGAAGTTCGATCTTAGTGCGCACAGCGCGGGAACAGCGTCGCTAGCACCATTAAGTCCCACGGTCTGAAGAACCACCGGTCGGTCTGGTTGCCTTGACTCTCCGTGGGTTGTGCAATGAAGCCCAACCGGTGACGCTTTACAAGATTTTCCAGATGCTCGGCACAAATCCCGGTAAGGTTCGTGACCTCAGCATAGGTGAAGATTTTTTGGCTCGCTTTCACGGTAATCATGGATTCAAGTCCCCGCCGACTTTGGAGTCATTTGCATTTCAAAGAATTCGGACGCCGAAAGGATCTTCTTACGAATAGGAGTCGCGAGAGCCCGTTCCGTTTGATCAAAAACCTGCTGTTTTGCGCGAAAGAGCCGCGCCTTGAAGGTCCCCGCTGAAACACCGAGCATGGCGCAGGCTTCTGGGCCCGACAACTCGTCAAAGTAAGTCATCGTGAACGCCTGCCGAAGCACGGGTCTCATTTTTCCCAGGATCCCGTCGACCAATTGCAGAGTCTCCCGTTCTGCGTGAACCATTTCCGGATCAGGTCGCGAGGCCGGAATATTTTCTGTCCATTTAATTTCATGCGAATTGTTCTCCGACAGCATCTGCATCGTGGATGGTTTACGTTTGCGTCGGATCATCAAAGCGGCGTTCAAGACGATGCGCGTGAACCAGGTCCTGAGGGCGGATCGGCCCTCGAAACTTCGCAAGTGGAGATACCCGGAAAGAAAGGCATTTTGGACAGCGTCTTCGGCGTCTTCTCTATTGCGAAGGATGGCATGGGCCATCGCTACGAATTTCGAGCGCGAGGCCACGACCATCTCTTCGAAAGCCTCCCTTCCAATGACCTCCGCTCGAGTTTCGACGACGTTGTGAGCCTCGTAGCTTGGCGACTCGCACGAGGTTGATCGCATGCTCCTTTTTCTTGTTCTGAAAACGGGCAAGGGCTTACTGGTTGTTGCCGCATTGGCGCGCCCAACGAAACTCGTGGATCTCGATGCGTAGGTCACTGGCGATCTCCGTTTCTCTCTCACTCCCAAAAGCAAGTGTGTGTCCAAGGCGGGCTTCGCCAAGCAATCAGCTATGCGTACTGTTTTCAACGGAAAGGAGAGACTCACGTCGCTCAGCAAATACGGCGAGAATCCTGTGGCTCGCTATTCATGGCAGGGATTTGACGGTAACGTCGAGGTCGTGACCCAGATGCAAGTCCCGTAAACGCTATCAGGTTCTCTTCTTCTCATGCGCCTTCCTCATCAACAAGATACCGCGACCGACTTGTGATTGCTCTTCGGTCTGAACGTTGCAACACATTTCAAAAAGAGGGCGCTTATGAAAATGCAACCAGGAGGACGATCGCCTCAGAGCACCGGCCTCGGGCTAGATCGCGCGATGGCCTGCGATCAGCAGTGAAGATATCAATGCCTAATCGTTCGATCTCTAAGAAAACAACGAAGACCTCTGTAGCGCCTAACACTGTGATCGTCTTATGCGCCATTCTGGTTCTCATCGCCGCTCTTGCCCTTCTTGAGTCGCACATCCGTTCAATCGATCACGCGCAATCGTTCGACGCTGGGATCGGGAGCCATAGTCCAAAAGAAGCGTGGCGTGATACCGAGGCACGGCGAACGGACGGAGAGACGTGGATGGCGTTACATAAAAGCCGTATTGATGGATAGCGGACGATGGTCGGAGCCGAAACCGAATACCAGCACGCATCTCGGCAAAACTGGAAACGCGCGTGTGGGCATGAGGCCCTAATAGGCCTCGACTGCCACCCGTCGTTTCGGAACGCCTCAGCGAGATGAACCGAATGCGGTTTATGAGTGCATAACCCCAGCCGCTTTTTCCTGCTCCTGCTCCCGGGCCCTGCCGCGACAGATCTTCGACAATTTAGTCAATCAAGAGACGCAACAGCACCAGCAGTGATTCGTCACTTTCGTTTTCATCACCCGTAAGGCCCTCAATCAACGTACTTTGTTGCTCGCGCTCCCACGCAAATCGCCTGGAGACCGCATTGCATGGTTCAGGTGTGAAAGCGATCTTGGTCTTCAACTGCGATTGCTGTTAACAACCGCTGGTTACCTGAAGTTCTTAGTGGGGGATGCTTGATGAGGATCGTCGAGACAATGCAAACGTCGGATTGGCCAGCGATCATCGGCCGGGTTGCGGGGGTTGCCCTTCTCCTCGCGGGCGTGCTTCTCGCCGCAGGGTTGTGCACCGCAACTCCGCTGGACAACTCCGTTCCCAGCATTTTCGATCCGCACTCAACACCGGCGAATTCGATCCGTCATCTCTCTCACTTCGTCCTCGGCGTCACTGGACTGATTTTTCTTGTGGTTTTCAGTTTACTGAGTTACGTGGTCGTCAAATTCCGCAGCAGAGCGGCGGACATAGAGCGCGAGCCTGCGCAAGTTTATGGAAGCACGCAGATTGAACTCGCCTGGACCATCATTCCGATTCTGGTCGTTGTTGTCCTTTTTCTCGCGACGGCAAGAGTCATTCACGCGATCCAGGACGCGCCCAAGCCTGCTGAGGCGGTAGAGGTAACCGCAATCGGACACCAGTTTTGGTGGGAGTTTCGGTACCCCGGGCTCGGCGTTGTCACCGCGAACGAACTCCATGTTCCGGTGAGCGCCCCCTCTCATCCCACACCGACATTCTTGAAATTGCTTTCCGCCGACACGGATCACAGTTTCTGGATACCGCAGCTTGCCGGAAAGACCGACTTGATTCCGAATCGCGTGAACGAAACGTGGCTCGATCCTCACGAGGCCGGATTGTTTCTTGGCCAATGCGCGCAGTACTGCGGTACGCAGCACGCGAAGATGCTATTGCGCGTGTACGTAGACAGCCCGGAAGACTTCGATCGCTGGGTACGCGAGCAACGAGAGCCAGCGAATGAAGATGAAAAAGAAGCCGCGGGAAGACGTGTCTTCGAGAGAACTGCGTGCCTGAACTGCCATGCAGTCGACGGGACAAACGGCACTGGCCGTTTTGGTCCGGACCTGACCCACTTGATGAGCCGTCGCACGCTTGCATCAGGCGCAGCGGAGAACAATTCGCAAAATCTTCGGCTGTGGATTCAAAACCCGGATGCCATCAAGCCGGGATCTCTCATGCCAGCAATGAAGTTGAGCGACGCCGAACTGGATGCGCTCGTGCGATATCTCGAGACCCTGCAGTAGAGAAAGAGAGTGGAATCAGCAATGTCGTCGGATGCCATAGCCATTCAAACCGCAGGAGCCCAAGGTCGGCCATGGGTTGAAGCGTTGCATGAGTGGGTGACCACAGTCGATCACAAGCGCCTGGGCGTTCTGTACATCCTTTATGCCCTGTTCTTTCTCGTCATCGGCGGTATCGAAGCAACAATCATACGTATCCAGCTGATGCACCCGCACAATGATTTTGTTTCCCCGCAGATATTCAATCGCATGTTCACGATGCATGGCACGACCATGATTTTCTTCGTGGCCATGCCCATCCTGTTTGGCTTTGCCAACTACCTCGTGCCATTGATGATCGGCGCGCGAGATATGGCATTTCCGCGCCTGAATGCCTTCAGTTTTTGGCTGACGGCGTTCGGCGGATTACTTCTTTACTTTAGCTTCCTTGGTGGGAGCGGATTATACGGTGCTGGTAATGCACCAGACGTGGGCTGGTGGGCATACGCCCCTTTGGCCTCGCGTGCCTTTTCGCCGGGTCACAGCTCGGACTACTGGACGATAGCCCTTCTTGTTTCGGGTTTCGGGAGCATCGGAACTTCCATCAATATTATCGCCACGATTGTTTCGATGCGCTGCCCAGGCATGACCCTCGGTCGCATGCCATTGCTGGCGTGGTTGAACTTGGTGATGTCCGGGATGGTCTTGCTTGCAATCACGCCTTTATCCGCGGCTCAGATCATGTTGCTCGTGGATCGCTATCTTGGCGGTCATTTTTTCGATACGCAGGCGGGAGGTTCAGCCACTTTGTGGATGCACTTTTTTTGGATATTTGGGCATCCCGAGGTGTATGTCCTGATCATTCCTTGTTTTGCGTTTGTCTCTGAAATTGTTCCGGTGTTTTCGCGCAAGCCAATTTTCGGATATCCCGTCATGGTGGGTGCCACCGTTTGCATCGCTTTTGTGAGCATGAGCGTTTGGGCACACCACATGTTCACCATCGGAATGAATTCCTACGCGAACAGCTTTTTCACGATTACCACAATGGCCGTGGGTGTACCGACCGGGATCAAGATCTTCAATTGGCTGGGGACGATGTGGGGAGGCAAGATTCAGTTCAAAACGCCGATGCTGTTCTGCATCGGGTTTCTGTTCCAGTTTTTGATCGCGGGACTCACCGGGATCATGCTGGCTTCGTCGCCCTTCGACTGGCAACTCAGTGGTTCGTACTTTGTCGTCGCCCACTTTCATTATGTGATCGTAGGCGGAATCTTGTTTGCCCTCTTCGGAGCGTTTTATTACTGGTACCCAAAAATCACCGGAAGAGTGCTGCATGAAGGCTTGGGCAAGCTGCATTTCTGGCTCTTTCTGATCGGCTTCCACCTCACCTTTGACCTGATGCACATTCCCGGCTTGCTTGGGATGCCGCGGCGCATTTACACCTACGAGCCTGGCCGCGGCTGGGACACTTTGAACTTTTTGGTGACCGTCGGTGCGTTCGTCCAGGGAATCGCCACCCTAGTGTTCGTCGCAAACTTGGTCATTTCTTATTTCAAAGGACGGAAAGCGGGGAACGATCCCTGGGATGCCTGGACTCTCGAATGGTCCGCGAGTTCGCCGCCCCCTGTCTACAACTTTGCTTCGATCCCTACAGTCGCGAGCCGCAGACCATTGTGGGACTTGAAGCACCCGGAAGATCCGGATAGCCGCTATGAGTGAAGGAACCGACGAATGAGCACGATTGCAACTCCGCTCCCGGAAGCACCACTGGATTGGAAACTCCCCTATCGCGGAAAGGTCGGCATGGCGTGCCTCATCATCGCCGAGTCCGCCATCTTCACGATTTTCGTTGTCGCCTACCTCTTTTACTCGGGGAAGAGCCTTTCGGGACCAACTCCACGCGAAGTGCTGGAAACACCCATCTTCTATACCATCTGTTTACTGTCCAGCAGTCTGACTATCCACTTTGCCGTAAAGCGTCTGGAACGCGGCAGACGAAGTGTATTTCTCGCCTTATGGTTGCTCACGATCGCTTTAGGCGGCCTCTTTTTGTACGGCACGGGGCAGGAATGGCACCGGTTGATTTACGAACACGGGCTAACCATCTCTACAAACCTTTTTGGAACAACGTACTACTCACTGGTTGGTCTGCACGCCTTTCACGTTACCGCTGGGCTGATCATGCTGAGCATCGTGCTGTTGTTTGGGCTGGCAGGTCGCGTTGGTCCCGAACAGTTTCGTCGCGTCGACATACTTTCCCTGTACTGGCATTTTGTTGATGCCGTGTGGGTCGTCGTTTTTACTGTGGTCTACGTTCTGGGTCGGTAAGGAAAAGGAATGGCAACGCTCGCATCCATAAAAGAAGTACGGCAGAGCCCTCGGGTACCGGTTGAGATCGAAGTGCCCGCATCTACGGCTTGGCCCATCGTTTTGGCTTTTGGCTTCACCCTGATGTTCGCGGGCCTTCTTACAAGCGTATCGGTTAGCGTCCTCGGCGCTGTCCTGGCCGTCGCAGGTTGCGTCGGCTGGTTCCGCGAAGTGCTCCCTCACGAACACGAAGAAACGGTGCCGGTTGTGTTCGAAGAACACCGCATAACAACAATGCGCCGCGTTGTCGAGCGCGTGCCCATCGCGCCCGAACTCGTCCGTGTGTGGCTTCCCCTGAAAACCTACCCAATATCGGCTGGAGTCAAGGGTGGCATCGCCGGGGCAGTGGCGATGGCCGTGCTGGCCTGTGCTTACGGAGTGCTCAGAGCCGGAAGCATCTGGTATCCCATCAACCTCCTTGCCGCTACTGTCTATGCGCAATCGCTTAAGCTCGGCCCCGCCCAACTGAATTCGTTTCATTCGGATAGCTTCGCGATTGCCCTCATCCTGCACAGCATTGGATCCATTTTCGTAGGACTCCTCTATGGAGCGATGCTTCCCATGTTCCCGCGGCGTCCAATTGTACTCGGAGGCCTGATTGCCCCGGTACTGTGGTCGGGCCTGCTTTACTCGATCATGCAGCTTCTCAATCCTTTGCTTTCGAGTCGCATTAACTGGATTTGGTTTATGGCCTCGCAGATAGCCTTCGGCGTCGTAGCGGGCATCGTCGTCGTGCGGCAGGAGCGTGTCTCAACTCGCGAGAACCTGCCCTTCAACGTACGCGCGGGAATTGAAGCTCCCGGAATAATGCCACCGAGAGAAAGCGGAGACAAACACCCTTGAACACTCTTCGGCATCTTTGTGTATTCACGGCGCTAGCCGCAATTTTGTTCTCAGGTTGTGGCGTGCCGCACGGCCAACCAAGTAAGGGGTCGGAAGTTCTGGCGCCGAACGAAATATTGGAGTTTGGCACTCTGTACGCGGAAGACTGCGCCGGTTGTCACGGTGCCGAAGGCCGCGGAGGAGCAGCTATCGCTCTTGCGAATCCAGTTTACCTGGCCATCGCAGGCGACGCGGCCATTCGCAGGGTCATAGCCAACGGCGTCCGTGGAACCGCGATGCCGGCCTTTGCCGAAAGTGCTGGCGGAATGTTGACAGACGCGCAGATCGACGTGATCACCAAAGGAATTCGCTCGCGTTGGAGTCGCCGCGGAATTCTCGACGCAGCCAATCCGCCCTCCTATGCGGCGAAGTCTACGGGCGATGCTATGCGAGGCGAAGCTGCCTACAAAACGTACTGCGAATCCTGTCACGGGCCCGGCGGCCGCGGCGGAGTAAAAGGTAGTTCCGTCACGGACGATTCATTTCTCGGGCTGGTCAGCGATCAGGGGCTCCGCACGATCGTCATCACAGGCCGCCCAGAATTGGGAGCGCCGGACTGGCGCGGAAACGTGCCCGACAAGCCAATGTCCGACCAGGAAGTCACCGACGTAGTTGCGTGGCTGGCCTCGCGGCGCGTTCAGAATCCGGGCCAGCCTTACTCAGTTTCGAATAACACGCAGCGCTAGGAGTTTGAAGATGTCGAACGACAATACCATTTCTCGTCGCGGCCTACTCATGAAGATTGGCATACTCTTCAACGGCCTGGTGGCGACCGCTCTGGCGGTCCCGATCGTGCGATTTCTCCTGTCGTCGGTTACGCGCGGGAGCGTAAACGCCTATCTTTCCTGGATCCCGGTCGGCCGGGTGGCCGACTTTCCCGAGGGTGAAACGCGCCTGGCCACATTTCGGAATCCTAACGTCATGCCCACGGACGGGAAGACAGTCGACACACCCTGCTGGGTCCGGCGCGTCGAAGGCAATCAATTTCAGGTCTTTGCCATCAACTGCGCGCACTTAGGTTGTCCGGTCCGCTGGTTTCCGCAATCCGGCTTGTTCATGTGTCCGTGCCACGGAGGAGCTTATTACCGCGACGGCTCGCGTGCTTCGGGCCCGCCGGAGCGCGGGCTATTCGAATATCCCTACAAAGTTGAGAATGGTCTCGTCACGATTCAAGCGGGTGAACTGCCAACGCCCGGATCACCGACTGCCTCTCTATTGAAAAAGAAAATGCCTTGCGGAGCACGGAATGATTTGGTCTCCATCGAGGGCGGAAAGCTGTCCGCGTCCAGCGGAACAAATCCTTTGTTCGGAAAGAAAAAAACATGGGTGTGATCGCGCAAATTGGGCAGTGGTTTGACCAGCGTTTGCAACTGGCCGCTCCGGTTCGTGAAGCGGCAGAGCATCCCGTTCCGCGCAACACCGCGAGCTGGTTCTATGTGTTTGGCAGCGCTGCGCTCACTGTGTTCCTGCTGCAACTCGTGACCGGAATCATGCTGGCCTTGATCTATGTTCCATCGGCTGGTGAGGCATGGAGCAGTTTGCAAGCGCTCAACCACGACGTGACTCTGGGCTGGTTCATTCGTGCGATGCACGGATGGGGCTCGAATTTTATGGTGGCCATTGTTCTCATCCACATGGTGCAGGTCTTCCTCTTTGGCGCCTACAAGTTTCCTCGAGAGCTCACCTGGATTGTCGGCGTCTTTCTCTTGCTGATGACACTCGGTATGGCCTTCAGCGGCCAGGTGCTGCGCTTCGATCAAGACGCCTATTGGGGGCTTGGGATCGGAGCGTCAATCGCAAGCCGAGTGCCAATCATCGGTCCCGCTGCGGTCAAGTTGATGCTGGGCGGTCCTATCATCGCGGGCGCCACGCTTTCTCGATTTTTCGCGCTGCACGTGTTTGTGATTCCAGGAATGCTAATCGGATTCGTGGGCCTGCATGTATTGATGGTGCTGAAGCTGGGAATCAACGAATGGCCGATGCCGGGACGTCTCGTCAAAAAAACAACCTACGTTGCCGAGTATCACGAATTAACAAAAAGGAATGGCGCGCCGTTCGTTCCTTACGCGGTCTGGAAAGATCTGTTCTTTGCTGCTTTCATTCTCTTGGCAATCGCCGCATGCGCGGTGTACTTCGGGCCATTCGGACCAACCGGGCGCCCCGACCCTACAATCATCCAGACCGCGCCAAAACCGGATTACTTTTTCCTGTGGCTCTATGCATTGCTGTCGCTTTTGCCTCCTTCAATGGAGACGCCCGCGCTTTTGATTGGCCCGGTCGTTGTCATCATCGGTTTGCTTCTTCTTCCATTTCTGTCCGGTGAAGGAGAAAAGAGTTGGCGCCGCCGCCCGATTGCAGTACTCACGATTCTACTGGTTGCAACAACGCTAGGGACACTTACGCATCTTTCCGGATTCACACCCTGGAGTCCGCACATGAACGCTTGGAGCGGTGATCCTGTGCCGCAACAATTCCTGCATGGCAGTACCGCACTTGAGCGACAAGGCGCGCTGGTCTTTCAGGTGAAGCAGTGCCGCAACTGTCATTCGCTTGGTGAGAGTGGCGGGCAGAGAGGTCCGGCTCTGGACAGTGTCGCCTTGCGTCTTACGCAGGACCAGCTTATCCGCCAGGTGATCCAGGGCGGCGGAAACATGCCGGCATATGGGAAGAATTTGAGTCCGGCGGAGACGACAGCGCTCGTCGCATTTCTCGAAACGTTGCATCCGGTCGGACAAACTCCCGCTCACAACGCCGCGCTTGACCGCGGCGGAAGTAAGAATTGAAAGGAGCCGTAAAGTGAAAAACAGAGTAGGCATCATCATGCTGGCGGCAATATTCGCGGCCATTGTGACTGTTCAAGCAAACGCGCAAACGCATTCCAAGTCTATTGTTGTAGAGTCTCCGTCGGATCTGCCGGAAATGGCACAACGCAGCAGCGAAGCCATGTATCTGCACGATACCGGAGCTGGACAGACAGTCCTCTACCTTGAGCAGGATCAGGGACGGACCCTCGCAATTCTGGACGTCTCGGACTTGGGGGCGATTCGAGCCCTGCCACAGGTGTCTATTGGCGCGCGATCGCCGTATGACTTTGTCAGGGCCTTGAGCAATGCAGTCCTCATTCATTACTGGGATCAATCTGGATTTGCAATCATTAGTCTTAAGAAATACAAACAGCCGGTGCTGGTCGAAGTGCCACAATTTCGACACCCAGCTCACCCGGAAGCTCTTGGGCACGATGGCTTACTGTTGTCATCCACGACCCCTACCAGCGCCCAGATTGAAGATTCTCAATACGAAGTCTTCGATGATTCCAATCCGTCCAAGCCCGTAATGCTTGCCACTGTAACAGGGGTGAAACAGCGCCTGGATAGAACAGCGACATGCACGGTATTCCTCTTGAGCACTACCGGGCTTACGGTGATACGACGCCCTAATGTGGAGCAGGATTATAAGAACATGATGGAATCAGGATCGATCTATTCGAGCCCGTATTCCCGCAATTCGTCGTGTGGGAGCAGCGGACTGGATTGAACGCGACTGCGTGCCGTTGAGCATCTGTCATTTTTGAACGCGCCTTGCGGAACCTAAGGAGAAAAGCGCTTCTGCGCAATAACATTACGTATGTCACTTTCCGCTCACAGCGTACCGGAGTCCTGGACCCATGCGGTTCCGCTCCCATTGTTCATAATCCTCGCGGCTTTCCTGTACCTGCGCGCATGGATTTTCACTCGCTCAGGTTCTGCCGGCGCCATTCCAGCCTGGAAGGCCAGCAGCTTCCTTCTCGGCCTCGTTTTGGTGTGGATGGCATGGGGATCGCCACTCGCGGCCTACGAGCATAGCCTGCTGACGGTTCACATGATTAAACACCTGCTGCTTATGACCTTCGCTCCTCCCTTGATCCTGTTGGGTGAGCCCATGAAAGTGTTCTGGGGCATGACGCCACAGTTGGCCCGGAGCACACTCGGTCGCGCTTGGCACCGACCACTCGTCCAGCGACTTGCACGAATCGTTACAAGTCTTGTGCTATGTTGGACCGCCTCCGCGCTGACTCTTATTGCCTGGCACGTACCCACGTTATTTGCGCTCGGCGTACGGTCTCAAATCTGGCATACGGTCGAGCAAGCAATGTTCTTCGGAGCCGGGCTCTTGTTCTGGTGGCCTGTTATTCACCCTTGGCCAAGCGCCTCAACTGGGCCGCGATGGTCGCTGCTCTTGTACCTTTTCCTGGCGACTCTACCATGCGACATCCTTTCCGGATTTCTCGTGTTCTCTGACCGTGTCGCATACCCGGTGTATTTTTCCACTCCGCGTCTGTTTGGTTTTTCCGTTCTTGAAGATCAGCAGTGTGCGGCCGCACTGATGTGGACTTGCGTCACGCTCGTCTATCTCGTGCCGGCGGCGATTATCGCTTCAAAGCTCCTGGCCCCACGGACCGCGCACGAACTCGATTTGCGACAATCGCAATTTTCTGGCGGTCCGGTTCCGCAAAGTGCTCCCAGAAGCTTGGAGGTTGTGTAGAAATGGCAACTGAGCCAATTCTCGCGGCCCTCGACCTGGCTGCGGTGCGGCGCCGTCACGGCCTTGCTCGTTCCGGCGTTCTGTCCGGCTATTGGTCGCTAACAAAGCCAGAAGTAAATTTCCTTATTGCGGTCACCGCCGCTGCCGGCTTTTGGATGGGCGCACCTTCTTCGTTTGCACACTTCCCCTGGACGTCGCTCCTTCACACGGTTGTTGGCACCATACTCGTCGCCAGCGGAGCCGCGACGCTCAACCAGCTGATCGAGTTGCGCTTCGATGCGCAAATGCGGCGAACCGCGCGCCGGCCGCTCGTATCGCGAAGCATCGAGCCATCTCGCGCTTTGTGGTTCGGAATCTCACTCGCCGTTGTCGGCGCGATCTACTTGGCTGTCACAACCAACGCTCTCGCGTCGTTGCTGTCGATCCTTACTCTGCTCGGGTATCTATTCTTATACACGCCGCTCAAACGGAAGACTCCCCTGTGCACGTTGATCGGTGCGCTTCCGGGCGCCACGCCGCCTTTGATCGGCTGGGCCGCCGCCCGAGGACACCTCGACATCGCCGCTTGGGTGCTTTTTGCAATCGTTTTTCTCTGGCAGTTTCCGCACTTCATGGCCATCGCTTGGATGTATCGCGAAGACTATGTACGTGCCGGCTACGTCGTACTACCTGCAGGCAAGTCCAAGGACCTCCTTGTCTCCTGGCAAACCTTACTTCCATCCTTGGCACTTCTCGCAGTGGCCCTCGTTCCTGCAATTCGTGGCGAGTCTGGAATTGTTTATTTTGCAGGCGCTCTCGTTCTTGGAGGTGTCTTTCTCTGCTACAGCGCACGCTTTACTTTTGAAATGTCTACCGCTTCTGCTCGGCGGTTGCTTTTTGCTTCCATCCTCTATCTCCCGGCGTTGTTTGCTTTCCTCGCGTTGGACAAGAAATGAATTTGAAGAGAATGCCAATACTAATGCTAATTAGAATCCGATTCCCAAGGTTGTTCCTCGCCCTACTTTTGCTTTCCCTTGTCCACCTTCCTGCCTCCAATGCGCAAGACGTCGAGCCATTCAAATTTTTTCGCGACTATGTTGGGTTGAAAGACGATCAGATTACAGCGATCCGCAACGGAAAAGCGGTTGCAAAAGTCGTCGAGTCCCGCACGCCGGATGAGGTGTTTGTATTCGGCTCCGTATATGTGCAGTCGACCCCCGAAAAATATCTCAAGCTTGCTTCGGACATTGATGAGCTGCGCAAACTTCCCAGCTATCTCGCAATTCGAAAGTTCGGCGATCCGCCGCAGCTTTCCGACCTCGACGGTTTCACTCTAGAGGCGGACGACATCAAGCAACTGAAAAACTGTGAGCCGGGCAAATGCGACGTCCAGCTGCCCACCGAAGCGATGGATGTGTTCAAGCAGTCCGTGAATTGGTCTGCTCCTGACTCGGCAAATCAGGTGAACCGGCTTGCACAGAGGATGGCGCTCGAGGCATTGCAGAGGTATATCCAGGGAGGGAACGCCGCGCTTGGAACATACCGAGACAAACACCACCCAGCTGTAGTGGCGGAGACCTTTAGTTCCTTGCTCAGCCGCTCGAAGGCCCTTCCTGCATATCTGCCCGAACTCGAACGCTATCTGCTCGAGTATCCGGAGGCAAAATCAGAGAACATCCAATCCGAGTTTTATTGGGAGAAAGTAAATTTTGGACTCAAGCCCACCCTTCGGATTGTCCAGGCCATAGTTTACCGAGGTCCGCGTTCTACGGATCCGGCCTATGCCGTTGCCGTGAAGCAGCTTTACGCGAGCCACTACTTCGAAACGGCTCTGGATTTGACCGTTTGCGTGAGCGACCAGGAGAATCCCGACCGCGGCTTCTATGTGATCACTCTCAAAGGTTCGCAGCAGGCTGGGTTGACGGGTCTGAAAGGCGGCATCGTGAGAAAAGTGGCTGTAGACAAAACCCGCTCTTCGCTCGAACGAGCTCTCGGAGCAATCAAGCAAAAGTTAGAAACTCGGACGGACTGATTGATAGCACGGGTACCAATGGAGATTTATGGCTTTTCTTGATCGTCGGACTGCAAGTGTAGTGCTGACCATCCTTCTCTTTTTACTGGCGCTTGCCATCGTCTATGTCGCGCGCACAGTCATCGTCATTTTTGCGTTTTCGATATTGTTCGCATATCTGATTAACCCGATTGTGCGTTTCCTGCAACGACACTCTCTCTTTTTCAAGAACCTGCGAGGGCCACACGTTCTGGAAGCCTATCTCGCTCTCATTGCCTTCACTATCCTTCTCTCGCACGGTCTCTTTCCTGACCTCCGCAAGAGCGCGGGCCAACTCCTCGTGGCAATTCCCAAGCTGACGGACCGGATCTCCTCCGGGGAAATTGCCAGTAACTTCGGGAATAACCTCGGTTGGGCCGATGAGCAAGCCGACCAGATCAGAATTGTCCTCCAGCGCCATCGCGCGAATATAGAGCGTTCCGCGGGAGAAATAGAACGGTCTGCGCCGGCTGCTCTTGCGGGAGCCTTGGTGATTCCGATTCTGGCAATTTTTTTCCTTAGCGACGGAGAGAATCTTGCTAACCAGGTCATTCATCTCGTGTCCAGGAAAGAAAATCGCGCGGCTGTGCGATCGCTGGCCGATGAATTACACGTGATGCTGCAGCACTACATTCGCGCGAAGGTAATTCTTGGCGGACTCTCGCTCGCATATTGTTCGGTCGCGATGCTCGTCTTGGGTTTTCCAAACGCGATAGCGCTCGGAGTTCTTGCCGGAATATTGGAATTTATTCCCGTCGCGGGCTGGATTACCGCGGCGGCAATCATTGTCACGGCGGGAGTGCTCACTCACGCGCATTGGATCTGGATGCTGGCCCTGCTCGCTGTTTGGCGAATTCTGATGGACTACGGCATTGCGCCGCGGGTTATGGGGCGCGAACTCGAAATTCACCCGCTGCTCGCAATTTTCACTCTAATGGTGGGCGGCGCGGTGGGCGGAATCGTGGGCATCTATCTTTCCGTACCTCTGGTCGCCGCCTTGCGGGTCATCTACCGAAGGTTCGCGTCGCCTCCGGTTGGTGCGGCAATCCCGGGCAATTTTGTTGACAGCCCGGAAGCAAGAGGCGAGACATCCGTGATGGCCTGAGGGCCACGTTGAACACTGAGATGATTATGCAAAGAGTTGTGCCTTCGGCCGATGCAAGTCACGAACCGATCGAAAGTAGTGTCGTCACCCGAAACGCGAGGTCCGCGAGCATTTTCACGATCGGACGGCTCTCTCTCTCTCGCTTTGCGTGGTTCGTCGTTCTGTATAACGTCACAGTCATCATCTGGGGAGCCTACGTGCGCGCAACTGGATCCGGAGCAGGATGTGGCAGTCATTGGCCTCTGTGCAACGGCCAGTTTCTCCCTGCGACTCCTCAAACCCAAACAGTGATCGAATTCACGCACAGAGTAACGAGCGGTCTGTCGCTTGTGTTTGTAGCCATTCTCTTGATTTGGTGCTGGCGCCGCACTGCGAAGGGCGACTGGCCTCGCTACACGGCTGTTGCCGCAACGGTGCTTTTGTTCAATGAAGCTATCCTTGGTGCCCTGCTAGTCTTGGTCGATCACGTTGGCAGCTTTGACCCCTCCGCAACCCACGTTCTCTTTTTGTGTCTGCATTTCGGAAATACCCTCTTGCTGCTTGCCGCTCTGGCACTAACCGCAATGTGGATATCCAGTGGCGGTCGGCGCTTTAGCGCGGTTCGAACGCCCTATCTGACGATCGCGACGGTGCTGGGCCTAGTCTCGGTAATGGTCATCGGAATGAGCGGCTCGCTGGCCAGTCTTGGCGACACCCTCTTTCCTGCCGACTCACTTCGGCACGCGGTCGTGCAAGACTTCTCATCGAGCAGTCACATTCTGCTGCGCTTAAGGCCTCTCCATCCTATCGCCGTAGTCGTCGGTTCCATCTATGTTTTGTGGCTGGTTCACGCGTTCTGGCGAAAGCAAGAGCGCTCGCCATGGATGGCCCCTCTTACCGTCGCACTGGCTGCTCAGATTGTGCTCGGCGCAATGAACGTGATCCTGTTGGCGCCTGTCTGGCTGCAGTTGACGCATCTACTGGTTGCAGAAATCTTCTGGATCTTGCTCGTACTGGCGTCCGCCGATCAGTCGCTTGCCACCCACCGTTCGGGCGTTCCGCTTCTCGAAAGAATCTCACAGCCGCTAATTGGCGTCTTGGTTTCAAAACTGCGGACTATATCAGTCGCGGTGGAGGGCACTCCTTATGAGACAACGACTTCAGATCGTTAGAGAACCGCACAGCCACACGCGCTCATTCGCAAGTATCGAGGATGCCATTGCGGCAATACGCGCGGGGCAAATGGTAATCGTAGTTGACGATGAAGACCGAGAAAACGAGGGCGATCTGACTATCGCAGCCGAAAAGGTCACGCCACAAGTCATCAATTTCATGGCACAGTATGGACGCGGACTGATTTGCTTGGCGATGAGACCCGAGCACCTCGATGCGCTCGAAATTCCACTAATGGTCCCTCACAACAGTTCGCGATTTGAAACCGCTTTTTGTGTCAGCATTGAGGCCAAGGAAGGCACAACCACCGGAATTTCGGCTGCCGATCGCGCCTCCACCGTGCTCGCCGCAATTAATCCAGCTACACAGCCTTCGGATCTGACTCGTCCGGGTCACATCTTTCCGTTGCGCGCAAAGAGTGCCGGAGTGCTGGCACGCGCCGGGCAAACCGAAGCCGCTGTCGACTTGGCCAGACTAGCCGGCCTCCATCCTTCCGGTGTCATCTGCGAAATCATGAACAAGGACGGCACCATGGCTCGCGTGCCAGAACTCAGTCGTTTTGCGCGGCGACATGACATTCCACTCGTTGCGATCGCCGACTTGATTGCCTACCGGATGCGGACGGAGTCAGTCGTAAAGCGGGTGGCTTCCACAAAACTGCCAACCGAATACGGAGAATTTCGTCTTCACGCATTTGAGAATCAGATTGACAAGCAAACTCACGTCGCTCTTGTTCGCGGCGAGGTAGGAAACGGACAAGACGTACTCGTGCGGGTGCACTCCCAGTGCCTTACCGGCGATGTTTTGCGTTCCGCTCGTTGCGACTGTGGCGCGCAACTCGACAAGGCCCTGCGTCGGATCGCGACGGAAGGTCGTGGAGTGCTGCTTTACCTGAACCAGGAAGGACGAGGGATTGGCCTGGCTAATAAGATTCGCGCCTACGGTCTGCAGGATGAAGGACTCGACACGGTAGAGGCTAATGAACGCCTTGGTTTCAAACCTGACCAACGAGACTATGGCATCGGCGTGCAGATCCTGCGAGAACTGGGCGTACGCTCCATGCGACTCTTAAGCAACAACCCCCGTAAGCTCGTCGCCATCGAGGGCTACGGGCTATCTGTTACGAAATGGCTGCCTCTCGAGATACCTGCGTCCCCTTCGACACTGCGTTATTTGACGACAAAACGAAACAAGCTCGGGCACGTCTTGAGCGGACTCTGACACTGCGCCCCTAGGGAACTCCATCCGCATTGGCCACGCGCACAGGTCTGACTTTCCCACAGTCATCAACATTGTTGTGTCTGTGATTCAAGGACACCTAGGAATCCGCTCGCATCTTTTTACCTAGTTCGAAAGCCCTGCCGTCAAAGCCTAGGCAATTTCGTGAATGTGTTGACAGCGGTTCTGCAGCGCGAATCATTTCGGAAAAAGTAAGGTGCCTCTTTTCAGCGACCTATGCCAACAGAATCTTTGGCCGAAAGGATGCTTTTAGTCGGCGTGGCAGTCACAAACACAAGGCAAACGGAGCAACAGTAAACTTCATGGCGAGTCCAACAAAAGAAATCAAAAAAACACTTCCTCAGCCCAATTCTGACTTCTACCAACTCGTAGAGACTTTGCCCGCCGATGAGCTAGCCGTCCTGAAGCAGGTGCGCACGTTCATGGAAACCAAGGTCCAGCCCATCATCACGAAGTATTGGGTTGAAGACTCTTTCCCATTTGAGTTGTTGCCCGCGATCAAGGAACTCAATATCGGCGGCGTTGCCATGAACGGGTATGGCTGCCGGGGCGGAAGTGCACAGCTATTTGGCTTGGTCGCCATGGAGATGGCGCGCGTCGATTCCTCAATCGCTACATTCTTCGGCGTGCATAACGGCTTGGCGATGGGGTCCATCTATCTGGGCGGTTCAGAGGAACAAAAGCAAAAATGGCTCCCGCCGATGGCCCGCTGGGAGAAAATTGGCTGCTTCGGCTTGACCGAGCCTCTCGTAGGCTCGGGAACCTCTGGCGGTATGACGACTACGGCCAAGCGTGACGGGGACACATGGATCCTAAATGGCCAGAAGAAATGGATCGGCAACGCTCCGTGGTGCGACATTTCGATCATTTGGGCGCGCGATCTCGCCGACAACCAGGTCAAGGCGTTTATCGTCGAGAATAAGACCACACCCGGCTTCAAGGTCGAAAAAATCCAGAACAAGATCGCCCTCAAGGTCGTGCAGAACGGCTTGATCACGATGGAGAACTGCCGCATTCCGGAGGAAAACCGGCTGCAAGCCGATCAGTCGTTCCGCGACACCGCCCGTGTGCTGAAAATGACGCGATTCATGGTTGGCTGGGAAGCGACGGGATGCGCTATGGGCGCTTACGAAAATGCGCTCAAGTACTGCCAGGAGCGTTTGCAGTTCGGCAAGCCGATTGGCTCATTCCAGATGGTGCAAGACCTCCTTGCCAAGATGCTCGCCAACATCACTGCTTCGCAGTGCCTCTTAGTGCGCATGACCCAGCTGCAGGCCGAAGGCAAGATGACGGACGCGCATGCGTCCCTTGCCAAGGCCTTCACTACCGCCAAGTGCCGCGAGACGGTCGCGTGGGCCCGCGAGCTACTCGGCGGCAACGGCATCGCCGCTGACTACAACGTCGGGCGGTTCTTTGTAGATGCGGAAGCCCTCTACTCCTACGAGGGCACGTTCCAAATGCAAAACCTAATTGTGGGCAAGGCCGTTACGGGCCTCAGTGCCTTTATTTAGCCAACCGAGAACACTTTCGTCGAAACGACACTCGATAAATGAAAGCACCAAAGAAAGGGATAAAAGACTTTATGCCGTCTTCTAAAGCTTCCAAGTCCGAATCAGTGAAGTCCGCCGCAAAGACTGTGGGCCGTTTGTACTTTTTGGATCTGGCCGCGGGTCGCGTCCTTACATCGAACCCCGATGGCTCCGACTTGAAAACCATCGTCAACGAAGGCCGAAAACTTCCCGATGGAGTCGTGGTCGACGTCGCAGCCGGCCACATCTACTGGACCAATATGGGAAATCCCAAAGCCAATGACGGCACGATCGATCGTGCTGAACTGGATGGCACCAACGTCACGAACATTGTTCCCTCCGGCGCGACGTGGACTCCCAAGCAGCTTCAGCTCGACGCGAAGAACCGGAAACTCTACTGGTCGGACCGCGAAGGTATGCGAGTCATGCGCGCGAATCTCGATGGCTCAAATGTCGAAACCCTCGTTGAAACAGGACACGGTGACGCGGACCGGCGTGACGCGAGAAATTGGTGCGTTGGTATCGCTGTCGATGTGAACGGCGGCAAATTTTACTGGACGCAAAAAGGAAATGATAACGCCGACGAAGGACGCATTTTCCGAGCCGGCCTTGCAATCCCTAAGGGTCAGACGCCGGCAAACCGTCAGGACATCGAAGTTCTCTACGACAACTTACCCGAGCCGATCGATCTTGATCTCGACCTCGGCAACCGAGTGATCTACTGGACCGACCGCGGGGACCCGCCTCGCGGAAACACCGTCAATCGAGCGCCGATGGACGCACCCGCCGGCAAGCGCAAAGAGCCGGAAATTGTCTTCAATCATCTGATGGAAGGCATCGGCCTTTCGCTGGATCTCGAAAACAAGCGCATGTTCCTGACTGACTTGGGCGGATCCGTTTACAGCGCCGCCCTCGACGGTTCGAATAAGAAAAATATCGTCTTCGCCGAAGGAAATCTGTCTGGAATTGCATACGCGGAGCTGCCTGCGAGTTCCTAGTCTGGCTCAATCAGTTTCACCATTACGAGGAGAGAATCATGAGTTCGCCGGCATCTGCTTTGAAACTTGAAAACGTGCTGTACGAAAAAAAAGGTCCGATTGCTTACGTGACCATCAACCGGCCCAAAGTGCTGAATGCACTGAATGCGAAAACCATATCCGAATTGCGGTCAGCGTTCGAAGATGCCCGCGACGATTCCGAAGTTCGTGGAGTCGTTTTTACCGGAGCGGGAGACAAATCGTTTGCAGCAGGCGCAGACATCAGCGAAATGGCCGGCGACACTCCACTCACCGCGGAACAGAAAACGCGATCTGGCCAGGCGCTAACGGAACTCATTGAAAACCTCGGCAAACCGGTCATCGCCGCTGTGAATGGTTTTGCGCTCGGTGGCGGGTGTGAACTGTCGATGGCGAGCACGATTCGAATCGCCGCAGAAACCGCCAAGTTCGGTCAGCCCGAAGTGAAGATCGGAGTAATGCCGGGCTATGGCGGAACGCAACGCCTTCCCAGGCTGGTCGGCAAAGGTCGCGCATTGCAACTCATTCTGTGCGGCGAAATCATTGACGCGCAAGAAGCCTATCGCATCGGTCTGGTGAATGAAGTCGTTCCGGGCGCCAACCTGATCGCAAGGGCTGAATTCCTTCTCAACCAGATCGTCTCTAACGCCCCAGTCGGAGTGAAGTACTCCATCGAGGCGGTAAACAAAGGTTCAGACACGGCCCTCGCTGAGGGATTGCTCCTGGAAGCTTCGTTGTTCGCGATTTGCGCGGGGACTGAGGACAAGAAAGAAGGAACATCTGCGTTCCTTGCGCGGCGCGCTCCGAAGTTTCAGGGACGCTAAACACACAAAAAGCTTCACCATCTTTCGAAAATGGCTAGTTGGAAACGGAAAGAGGAAAAACTTATGGCCGACGAAAACATATTCTCAGGACTGAAAGTCGTGGAGCTCGCTAGCTTCATCGCCGGCCCCGGCGCGGCCACGATTCTGTCCGATTTCGGCGCCGACGTCATCAAAGTCGAACCACCCGAGGGAGAACTGTGGAGGATGGGACAGAAGATCCCACCCCAGCCGCATTCCGAAGAGGCTTATCCCTTCCAATTGGCGAATCGCAACAAGCGCGGGGTCACGCTCAATCTGAAATCTGCAAACGCGCAGCAAGTTCTCCAGCGGTTAGCCAAGTGGGCTGACGTGTTCATTGTCAACACACCGCATTCCGCGCGCAAGAAACTGAAGCTCGAATATGACGATGTTGCGCAATGGAATCCGCGTTTGATCTACGCCGATCTCACCGGCTTCGGCGAGAAAGGTCCGGACGCTGCTCTCCCAGGATTCGATCTCACGGCCTTCTGGGCACGAAGCGGCTTATTATTCATGACCCGCGATGCCGGAGAGCCGCCGACGTGGCCAGTGGCAGGGAGCGGGGACAATGCGACTGCGGTCTGTATTTATGCCGCGATTGCGACCGCGCTTTACCGCCGCGAACGAACTGGAAAGGGATCTTATGTTACGACTTCGCTCCTCGCGGCAGGTGTCTGGTCGGCGAGCGTCTTTATCCAGGCCGCTCTTTGTGGTGCGAATTTCTATGGGTTGCACGATCGTACCCATCCCGCAAATGCAGCCTTGAACACATATCGCTCTTCCGATGGCACCTGGTTCGTTCTCGTAGCCACCCCGGATAAGGTACCCGCGGTCCTGAAAGCAATGGGTCGCGAGGACATCCTGAAGGACCCGCGATTTTCGGATCCTGTCGAGCTAGCGCAGAATCGGCCACAACTGACGGCAATGCTCGATGGGATTTTTGGTTCACAGCCAATGTCGCATTGGTATGAGGTCTTTAACGGCGTTCATGTCCCCTTCGGCGCCGTTCGTGATCCGCAAGAAGTCGTTAATGATCCGCAATTGCGGGCCAATGACATTATCGTTCCACTCGAAGGAGCGGGCGAGAAGTTGACCTCGACCATAAGCAGTCCCATTCAAGTGCACGGAGTTACTAAGGTATCTGCCAGGCGCGCGCCTGGAATCGGCGAGCACAACGAAGAAGTGCTGAAGCAACTTGGATTCACAAATGACGACATTGCAGGCCTGCGTGCGAGCGGTGCCGTCCCGCACGCCTCGCATTTGGAAACGACGGCCGGAGGAGCACGATGACCGACATTGTTACCGAACACTCTGGAAGCATCCTGCGACTTCAGTTCAATCGACCGTCTAAGAAAAATGCGATGACGTCCGCCATGTACATCACCATGGCGGATCTCCTCAACAACGCAGCAAAAGACGACAGCGTGCGCGTTGTGCTCTGGCACGGTGCTGGTGACTCCTTCTGCGCGGGCAACGACCTGGAGGATTTTCTCAAGAATCCAATGGGACCGGGCGACAGTCCGCAATCCCGGCTGATCGAAGCTCTAATCAATTTCGATAAACCCATTGTTGCCGCCGTGCAAGGCTTCGCCATCGGTGGCGGAACCACCATGTTGACGCACTGCGACTTTGTGTACGCAGGCGAGAGCGCGAAGTTTCAGATGCCTTTTATCAATCTGGCATTGGTGCCGGAATTCGGAACAAGCTACTCGCTTCCCCAGCGGATCGGACATCTCCGCGCGGCCGAGTTAGTTCAACTGGGACAGCCCTTCGATGCCAAGCGTGCAGTGGAACTCGGGCTTGTGACGCAGGTCGTACCTGACCAGAAACTCTTGGCAACTGCCACGGCTACGGCCCAGAAGTTGGCGGAAAAACCCGCTGATGCTCTGCAGGCTTGCAAGCGGCTCATGAAGAATCCCTGGCGCGAACAGCTCGTCGAAGCCGCGAAAGCCGAAAACAAGGAGTTCTCCGCGCGCCTGCGCTCTGCGGATACCAAGGAAGCGCTTACCGCCTTTTTCGAAAAACGACCACCTGACTTCACCAAAACAGTGAAGGTTGCAGTCGCCAAGAAAACCTAGGGGTAAACGATGGCTCAAGCTCGAACAAGCATTGTAATTGTCGGGGCAGGATTCGGAGGGCTGGCGGCGGCCAAAGCGCTTCGCAATACTCCGGCGAGCGTCGTTTTGATAGACCGCGTCAATCATCACCTGTTTCAGCCCCTGCTTTACCAGGTGGCGACCACGGTGCTTACGCCCAGTCAGATTGCCACTCCAATTCGAAGCATTTTTCGGAATCAGAAAAACACCACAGTGGTTATGGGGGAAGTGACAGGGATAGATAAGGATCAGAAGTACGTCTTCGTAAGTGATGCCGACCGGCAGAACGTGCCGATCGCCTATGACCATCTAGTCCTGGCGACTGGAGCTAGTCACAGCTACTTTGGTCATAACGAATTTGCGGAGTACGCACCGGGTTTGAAGAGTCTCGCGGACGCTGAGGCAGCACGAAACAAGATCTTGCAGGCGTTCGAGTTAGCAGAAGCCGAGGAAGAGCCCGCCCGCCATCAGGATCTGCTCACCTTCGTTCTCGTCGGCGCCGGTCCCACGGGCGTTGAAATGGCCGGAGCTCTCGCTATCCTAGTTCGAACCGCGCTGAAATCAGATTTCCGTAGGATCGATCCAACCTCAGCAAGAATCGTGCTCGTCGATATGGCTCCCAAGGTTTTGGGGCCGTTTTCGGAGAGTCTTTCCAAGGCCGCGAAGCAACG
>Ga0207641_10001339_pt1 | contig 24388 bp, 16 predicted proteins | sample KBSSwiS62_FD_184306 | JGI IMG/M metagenome (GOLD analysis project Ga0207641, IMG submission 184306) | Switchgrass rhizosphere microbial communities from Kellogg Biological Station, Michigan, USA - KBS Switchgrass S6-2 (SPAdes) (version 2) | ecosystem: Host-associated > Plants > Roots >... | reverse complement strand
TGCGGTGAGGCGACCGACGAGCGGCGGAGCCAGAGGATGAGTTCAAGCGCGGAGGCCACGAGGAGGCCGAGGAGTATTCCGGCGAGGGCGGAGAGGAGGAGATTGAGGCGGGTGTTGGGTTGGGAGGGGTAGGCGGGTGGCGAGGCGCGGGAGATGATACGGACGGGAGGCTCGAGGAGTTGCTGGTCGGCGAGGACCTGCTTGAGGCGGATATTGAGGGCATCGAGTATGTTTTTTTGCTCGGTATAATCGCGTTGGGCTTTCCGGACGGGGACGAGGGCGGAGGGGAGGGTGGCGGCGATTTGCTTTTTCAGGGCATCGACTCTCTTCTGCAGGAGTTTGGCGCGGGACTGGGCCATCTCGGCATCGAGTTGCAGGGCTCGACGGAGGGCGGTGACTTCGGCGGGATTGGGATGGGCGGGATCGGAGGCGAGTTTGGGATCGCGGCCGAGGCCTTTTAGCGTGGAGACCAACTGATCGTCGGGAAGATTATTGACGGATTGGAGCAGGACGCGGCGGGCGTCGGAGTCTTCCTTCGCGGCGAGGAGTTCGCGCTGGTCAACCTGGAGGTCGGATTCGAGCGCGATTTGGGTGGATTCGGCCTCGGGAAATTGGGCCTTGAGATCGTTGACCTGCTTTTGAAGGACGGCGATGCGAGATTGGGCCATGTCGGCGTCGATCTGGATGGTGCGGCGGAGGCCGTCGATCTGTGCGGGCGTGAGCAGATGCGCGGGCTCGGAAGGAACATTCTGTCCCAGGGCCTTGAGGACAGCGAGAAACTGATCGTCGGGAAGAGAGAGGATGCCCTTGAGCATGATCTGGCGGGCGTCGGAATCGAGTTGAGCGGCGTGCAGTTCCTTTTCGCGCGCGATGAGAAGGTTGATGTCGGATTCCGACATGGTGGGAGAAGGAAACGTCGCGCCATGACTCCGGGCTGCGCCATCTTCGCTTATAAGCGCCGACAGTTTTTCATCGACCACCTTTTGTTGCTGGGCGATTTGGTCGCGGAGGCGGGCGCTTTGGCTGGCGCCACTGCGTCGCTGGTCCTCCTGGACGGAGCGGAGGGTCTTGTAGCGGTCGGCGATGGCATTGGCGATATCGGCGGCTTCCTGGGGGTGGTCACTGGAGGCGGTGATGTCGATGATTTTGGTGCCGGGAGGTTGGGCGATTCTCAGATTTTTTTGCAGGTAAGCGAGGGCATCGAGAGGAGGGAGGATATCCGAAGGCGTTTTTAGGGAACGCTTGGCCCAGATCTGGTCGAGATTGAGGTCCTTGATGACGGGCAGGAGGACAGTGGGGGAAAGGATGGTTTCGAACTCGGCCTGGAAGGCGGTGGCATCGAACGCAGCGGATGTATTCGAGTGACTATCGCCTCGCGGGTGGACCTGGATCTGCGCAGTGGCGGTGTAGATTTTGGGGAGAACGCCGAAGGTGACATAGGCGCCGCCGAGAACGGTGAGGATGAAAACGGAAAAGACGACGAGGAACCAGCGGAGGACGGGGAAAAAGCGGAAGGTCCCGTTCGGGGGCGACGTAGGGATCGTGCTTTTAGACGGCAGTTGGTAGGGCGATTTGTTCACCGCGCGCCAGATCCAACGGATGATGAACCAGTCGACGATAACGGCCAGGACCAGCGATACGACTTGGACCAGCTCCGGACGATGATCGACAAACAAGCGGCCGAGAAGGGTGGGCTGCGTGAGAGTCATCGTGGGGCTGCTCGCGATGGTTGTTTGCAGCAGGGATAGTCCGAGGGAATCTCCCACGGTATTCACCACGCCGTTCACGACGCTGCCGAGCAAAGCGTCGAGGAACAGCAGGGGAAAGAGGAGTCCGTCAAAGATGGCGAGTTTCAGACCGGAGAGTTTCCCGTCGGAATGGCGGATCCTGAAGACGGCGATCCAACCGAGGATGGTAGTGCCGAAAATGACGCCCAAGCAGAGGAAAAGAAACAAGGTCGAGACGAGCGTAAGGCCTCGAGAGTCGGGATGGTAAGCGTGAGTAAGAAGAAAGAGGAATCCCGCCACGATCAAGCAGAAGGGGAGCAAGGTTGCGCCGAAAATAGCCATGCGAGAAACGCGGGGTGGATAGGAAACCTCCGCTTCCTTCTGAAAGGCCGGAGGAGAGGAAAAGGGAATGCCCGGGGGTACCGGGATCGAGGGCGCATGGGCAATCGTCTCGACGTGCGTTTTCATGACGCTGGCCTGCTGGTAACGGAGGTCGGGTTGTTTCGCGAGGGCACGGAGGACGATTTCGTCGAGGCGGACGTCGATCTGGACTTTGTGGGAGGGGGGCTCGAATTTGCCGGCGGGGAGTTCACCGGTGAGCATCTGGTAGAAGACGACGCCGAGGGCATAGATGTCCGCGCGGTTGTCGACGTCGAGCGGATGGGAGATTTGCTCGGGGGCCATGTACTGCGGGGTGCCGAGGATTTTCCCTATTTCGGTTTGGGAGTTTTCTTGCGGTGAGGCAATGGCGGAGGGGACTTCGGCCATTTCGCCGGCGACGATCTTGGCGACGCCGAAGTCGGCGATTTTGACCTGGCCGGTTTTGCTGAGGAGGATGTTCTCGGGCTTGATGTCGCGATGGACGATGCCGCGGTCGTGGGCGAACTGGAGGGCGTCGCAGATTTGCGGGACGATGGCGAGGGCGTCCCTGGCGGAGATGGTGCCGGTGGAGAGGAGCTGGCGGAGGTTGACGCCGTCGACGAATTCCATGAGGAAGAAGAAGAGGTCGTCAGCCTGGCCGGATTCGTAGAGGGTGACGATGTTGGGATGATGCAGCTTGGCGAGGGCGCGGGCTTCGCGGATGAAGCGCTCGGCGAAGGCGGGGGCCTGACTGACGGCGGGTGGGAGGATTTTCAGCGCGACGATGCGGTCGAGATGGACCTGGCGGGCCTTATAGACAGCGCCCATGCCGCCGCGGCCGAGGAGTTCGATGATCTCCAGTTGGGGGAAGTGTTTCGCGAGTTCTTCCGGGGTGGGCGGGACGAAGGCGCTGAGTTTTTCGGCGCCGGGATCGCCGGTGACGGTGCCGAAGCCGGCCTGGAGGAGGCAGGCGGGGCAGAGGCCCTCAAAGGCGTTGAGGGAGACGGGTTGACCGCACTTGGGGCAGGTGGATTCGTTGGGGACGGTGTTCATCGCTAACCAAGCCAGAAGGGGCGGCGGGGAGATGTTACAGGGTTCCCTTGTTTTTTAGGAATCTACTTTCGCTGAGTACTTTTTCCGGAGGCTGATCCTTCGACTGCGCTGCGCTTCGTTCAGGATGAAGGAGTTCTAGGAAGCGGTGAGGACCTGGCGGAGGTAGGTCATTTCGGCGTCGACTTCGGCGGGAGTGGAGACGGTCTCGGCGATTTCGTCGCGGAGGAGCTGGCGGTAGCGTTTGCGGAGGCGGTGGGCGGCGACACGGATGGCTTCCTCATTCATATTGAGGCGCGCCGCGAGGTCGGCGCCGGGAACGAGATTTTCGCCGAGAGTGATGGTATGGCGGAGTTCGTGGAAGATCGCTGTGCGACCGGAGGTTTCGTATTCCTGTCGCAGATGCTGGATGACGCGGTCGAGGAGGGTGAGGGCCCACTGGCGGTCAAAGGCGAGTTCGGGTGGGAGGGTGGAGGCGGGTTCCTGATGGAAGCGATTTTCGGCGGCATCGACGTCGAGGGAGAGGGTCTGGCGGATGTCGCGCTTTTGGGCGGAGGCGCGGTCCCACTCGGTATGGAGAAAATTTTTCATCGCGGCGAGGAGGAAGGCGCGGAATTTGCCGCGATCAGGGGAGACGTCGGAGAGGGAGTTGAGCTTGAGGAGGCGGGCGAAGAAGCCCTGGGTGAGGTCCTCGGCATCGTGGGGGCTATGGCCCTGGCGGCGGGCGAAGGCGTAGAGCGGGTACCAGTAGGCCTGGCAGAGGTCTTCCAATGCGGCGCGGGCGCGGGTGGTGTCGGAATGGGCGGCCTGGAGGACGACGGTCCAGCGGGTGGTGACGAAGATGTCGTGGCTGGGCATGAGGGAGGCTTCCCTGCTTATAGAAGAAATGGGGGAGGAATGTTACCGGCTTTTTGCAGGAGAGGCTTTTTTGCGCAATGGAGGTGCGCGGACAAATGCGTTCCCAAACACGCATGCGAGACGGATTCTGGGAATGAGGGAAGCTTACAGGAATCCGAAATTACCACTGGCCCCAGCGGACTTTGGGGTCGTCGTGATTATGGGCGGCGTTGAGTTTGTAGCCGCGGGCCGAGGCGGTGACGCGGGCGGCATTGGCGAGGAGGGGGTTGCCACAGTGGAGGTAGGTCGCGGCCATTTCCGGGTTGCCCTTGGTCTTGAGGACTTCGATGAGTTTCGGGATGAGCTCGTCCTTGCCGAGGGAGACGAAGGTGTAGACGGCGTTGTCGATTCGCTTCTGGTCGCCGGTCTGGACGTCGCCGAGCAAGACGCGCTTGGTTTTTTCCCAGTGAGTGTGGAGGTCGGGACCATCGGCGGCGGTGATCCAGATGTAGACGCACTCGTTTTCGGAGGTCGGGGTCCAGCCGAGGGTTTTCAAGGCGGTGCCGAGCTGGTCCTTGGCGACCCAATCGGGCAGGTCGTTGACGAGGGCGCTGACGGCGCGGGGATCGCCGAGTTTGCCGAGAGCGCCCGCGGCGGCGGCGCGGACGTGGGAGTCCCAGTCCTGAAGGCAGGCGATGAGTTCGTCGGTGGCGCGGACGTCGCCGAGTTTACCGAGGGACTCGGCGGCGGCGGCACGAACGCGGGGATCCTTGTTTTTCAAACTGGCGATGAGGGGCTCGACGGCGCGCGCCTCGCGCAGGTAGCCGAGAGCCTTGGCGGCACCGGTGCGGACGCGTCCGTCTTTGTCCTGCAAATCGGCGATGAGGATGTCGGTGGCGCGGGCATCGCCGAGCTTGCCGAGGGACTCGGCGGCGGCGGCACGTACGCCGGGGTCCTTGTCCTGGAGGCTGACGGAGAGGGGCTCGACGGCACGAACGTCGCCGAGTCTGCCGAGGGCCTCGGCGGCAGCGGCCTGCACGCCGAGATCGGCATCGCGGAGGCTGGCGATCAAGGGCGTGACGGCGCGGACGTCGTTCAATTTTCCGAGCGCGAGGGCGGCGGCATTGCGCTCGGCGGGATCGGTGGATTGCAGGCAGGTGATGAGGGGGCCGACGGCCTGCACGTCATTCAGTTTACCGAGGGCCTCGATGGTGAACTTGCGGACGGTGGGGTCCTTGTCCTGGAGGCACTCGAGCAAGGGCGCGGCGGCGCGGGGATCGCCGAGCTTGCCGAGACTTTCGGCGGCGGCGGCGCGAATAAGGGCCTGGGGGCTTTTCAGGGCCTCGATCTGGTCCTGGAGATCGTCGGCGCACAGGCCCGGCGGGGACGCAAGAAGGAGGAGCGCGCAGAACCATCCGGACAGGTTGGATTTTGTAAGCGATGCCATGCGGCGAATCCTCAAAGGAATAAACCGGGGCGGGAATTAAAAGTTGCGGAGGACGAAAATTTGCGCACCCGATGGGAAACCACGGATCAAGCGGGGACAAGATATTTGCTCCCGAAATTGCGATGACGTCCCGGCAGGAGGCGTTCGTCGGGGGAGACGTAAGGCGCAATGGAATGGCTCAAGGTATTGCCGAGTTGCCAGAAGGCTTCGAGCGACCAGCTGCGTTGGGGATGCTGGGGGCCAATCTCGCCATTTTCGAGCAGCAGGGAAATCATTTCCACGGCGTTGCGGCCGAAGCGCGCGTTGTCGTGGCGCAGTCCGGACAACTGGAGGCCGTGGAAAGTTTTTTTCAACGCGTTGACGGAGAAGAGTGAAATGTCGGCGGGCACTTTCAGGCCCATCTCTTTTAACCAGGAAGTGATGGTCTCGCGCTCGTGGATAAAGACGACATCGGGACGGTGGCGCTCAATCCAGCGGGCAAAGTTTTTTTGACTCCAAGGTTCGGAAGTGGCGAAGAGGGGGATTTTTTGGCGCTCTTTTTGCCGCAACTGGCTGAGAAGGTAGGGCGCATGGTAAATGCCCCGATAGTGGATGTTCATGGGCTCAATGGCCATGCCGATGCGGCGAAAGCCGACTTTTTTAAGCAGGTGCAGGGCCTCGACGACATTGGCGAAAAGGCCGTCCTCGACGCGATGGAGTTCGCGCGGATACATGAGGGTCCGGCCGATTTCGACCCCGGCGAATTTTTCCCAGGAAAAGGCAAGACGTGGGCGCTTGGACCGCGGGAAGACGATGATCCCGCGGACGCCCTGATGATAGAGGGAATTGCTGATCCGGCGTTGCTCGGAAGGACGGGCGGAGACAACGCAGGTCTGGAGACGATAGCCCATGATGCGAGCCTGCTGGAGGGCGCCTTCATGGATTTCCTTTTGATAATCGGGGCCGGTTTCGGTGGGCCACTCCACGACAAAGGCGAGGGTTTCCCGATAGCGGGTGGCATGAGGTTGGCGGGCGAAGCTAAGGGCCTTGGCCAGGAGAGGATTGGGCTGGTAATTGATCGCGGCGGCGGCCTTGCGAATTTTCCGGCGGGTGGCGGGAGCGATGCGGCCGACACCGCGGAGCGCGAGCGAAACGGTGGAGGTACTCAAGCCGAGTCGATCGGCGAGAATCCTGATGGAAGACATGTCGCATGAAAGCAAGCGGAGAGAAGGGAGGCAATTTCGAATGTGCGCAACTGTTCGACATCGGGGCCATTGCGAAAAAGAGGCGGGAAGAGCATTAGTGCGGACATGAAGACCATGAAATTTTGCCTTAAGACCCTCGGGGCGCTCCTCATCGTGGCCGGGATGAACCTGGCCCACGGGGACACCATCACCTTGATCAATCCGGGCTTCGAGGACGGACCGGCGGAGACCGGGGCCGGGTTTGACGTGGGGCCGACTCCCGGGAGCATCGACGTGCCGGGATGGACGAACATTGACGGGGCGGCGATCTATACCAGCTCAGGAGTGGGAGACAGCAATCCGTTGACGGTGCATTCCGGGAGCTGGGCCGCTTTTTTCAATTCGAACGACCCGGGCGCATACCAACTGACGCCGTATGTCGTGCAGGCAGGAGACCAATTCACTTTGACGTGGTGGGCGGTGTCGAACGGGTTCGGGAGCCAAACGGTGAGCCTGTTCACGACGCCGGATGTCTTCGTGAATGCAAATACGGCGGCAACGTATGGGGACAGCTCGACGTTCACGACTTCCACGTATACGCAGTATTCATTGTTGTATACGGCGACAGGCGCGGACGCGGGGAAGTTCCTGGGCGTGGCGATGGTCAACCAGGCATTCCTGGGCAGTCCCGGCGGATGGAACAACGCGGACGATTTTGCGTTGAATGTGACGCCGGGGGCCGCGGTGCCGGAGCCGGGAACGTGGGCGCTTTTGCTGATGGCGTGCGGCGGGTTTTGGGGCGTCAGGCGTTTCCCGGGCCGGCGTCGCGAATCGTGATTGGCTCTGGAGACCGCGCCTTATTTGCGACGAACGCCGGCGCGATTTTCAGGTCGCGAAGCAGATTGGTTGGGGTCGAGGGTTATGCGCCGGGAAATGGTTTCGAGGTGACGATCGTTGTTTTTGAATTCGAAGAGGAGGACCTGATTATCCTGGGAATGGACGAGGACGGTGGGCTCGACTGGCTGCCGTCGGTGCAATGCAATTTCAGAGCCGTCCCGGTTGCGGCCCTGCAGCAGGCTGTGGGTTTTTATATGGGGCGCTCATGGGGAATGGCCGGGAAAGAAAATTCTCTGGAGGTCCTTCAGATTGAGTTTGTGGGCCCGGAAGGGCGAGGCGAATTCACGGTGCAATTTCAGGCGGCTTCATTGGGAATGGAAATTTTTCATGTGCGGAAGGCGGAGACGGTGAAGCGGCCAGCGGGCTTCCGGGGAAAACGCCGTCGTCCCGAGGTCGGCAGGGAACTTATGAATTCGTCGCGACGTTGATGGCGGCGAGGGGAGCATCGGCGTTGTCGAGGCCGAAGAAGCCGGAGTCGAGGCGGGGGGTAAGGTGGGGGTTGTCCTGGGCGCGGCGGGTGAGGATGACGTCGTAGAGGCCGTCGAGGCGCTTGCGGATTTGGGGCGGGGCCATTTCGTCCGGGGTGAAGATGCGAAGGTTGGGCGGTTGTTGGGGGACGAGTTCGGCGATGAAGGTGCGCTGGTTGGTGACGAGGTACCAGGTGCGGCGGGCGCGGAGGCCGAGGCGGATGGGATGGAACCAGAAGCTGAAGCCGACGATGATGAAGGGGAGGCTAAGGAGAGGGACGATGCGCCAGACGCCCTCGAAGGCGGAGGTGGCTTCGCTAATGCCGCCGGAACCGCGATACCAGAAGGCGCCGAGGACGGACCAAGTGACACCGTAGGCGATGTTGGGGAGTCCGCGCATGATGAAGACGAAAGGACGGGGCTGGCTGTGCCAGAGGAGTTTCTCGCCGGGTTGGAGGAGGGGGGCGAGTTGGGGGGGCATGGGGGAAAGGGAGTTATTTTTGACGGAATTAACGGAAGGCAGATGGAATTAGCGGAATTTTTGAGGAAGGTGCGGACGCCCAATTTCCAGATTTTCCAAATTACCAAATTGGATGGGGATTGGAAGGCGGCTGAACTGATCCTTCGACAAGCTCAGCATGACGGAAGGAGTGTTTCGCTTTAGCAATTACGTGTCCTTTGCAGCAGTGAACACGAGTCTGATCCCTCGACAAGCTCGGGATGACGGATTTTTATGAGCGGGCGGCTAGTCGATGGCCATGCGCTTGTGGATGGCGAATTTGTCGACGCGTTTGCGGAGGGTGGCGCGGGTGATGCCGAGGAGCTTGGCGGCCTGGACCTGGTTGCCGGAGGTCTCGGCGAGGGCGCGGACGATGAGTTCGCGCTCGGCGGCGTCGATGATCTTGAAGTGCTTGTCGTGGCGGGCGAATTGGAAAAGGGTCTCGACGGCCTTGGCGAGGGCGTCCTTCTCGACGCCATCGGCGACCGGTGTGGATGGAGAAGAGGAAGGCGCGGAGGGAGACGCCGCCGCTGCCGTGGACGTGGTTTCGCCGGAGACATTGGTGCGCTGGCCGCGACCGATTTCCTCGGGGAGGTTGGCGAGGGTGATGGTGTTGCCGGTGGCGAGGACCATGGCGCGCTGGATGCAGTTTTCGAGTTCGCGGACGTTGCCGGGCCAGGAGTGGCGCTGGATAGCGGCGAGGGCGTCGGCGGCGATCTGGCTGGGGCCGGTGGGATGCTTGAGGCGGAACTTATTGATGAAGTAGGCGACGAGGACGGGGAGGTCGGTGGAGCGCTCGCGGAGCGGGGGCAGGTTGACGCGGACGACGTTGAGGCGGTAGAAGAGGTCCTCGCGGAATTCCTTGCGCTGGACGGCCTGCCAGAGGTCCTTGTTGGTCGCGGCGATGATGCGGACGTCGGTCTTGATCGATTGGTTGTTGCCGACGCGGGAGATTTCGCCTTCCTGCAGCACGCGCAGGATCTTGGTCTGCGTGGTGAGAGGCATGTCGCCGATTTCATCGAGGAAGAGGGTGCCGCCGTCGCACTGCTCGAACTTGCCGATGCGTTGCGCGAGCGCGCCGGTGAAGGCGCCTTTCTCATGGCCGAAGAGTTCGCTCTCGAGGAGGTTCTCGGGGATGGCGGCGCAGTTGATGGCGATGAAGGGCTTGTTGAGGCGCGCGCCGTTCTGGTAGATGGCGCGGGCGATGAGTTCCTTGCCGGTGCCGCTTTCGCCGGTGATGAGAATGGTGGTGCTGGTGGGGGCGACCTGGCCAATGAGCTTGTAGACCTGCTGCATCGCAGAGGAATTACCGACGATGGTCTGGCGGATTTCGTCGGCGTTGAGCTTGGTGGGGAAGGCGACGATCTGCTTCATCGCGCGGGCCGCGCCGAGGGCCTCGAAGAGGAGTTCCTTGAGCTGGGGGATGTCGAAGGGCTTGAGGACGTAGTCGTACGCACCGAGTTTCATGGCCTCGATGGCGGTCTGCGACGTGCCATAAGCGGTCATCATGATGATGACCTGTTTGGGATTCAGGAGGCGGAGTTCCTTGAGGGTATCGAGGCCGTTCTTCTGGCCCATGCGGATGTCCATGACGATAAGGTCGGGCATGGACTTGCGGGCCATGCGGAGGCCTTCGTCGCCGGACTCGGCGCTCTCGATGTCGAGGGGCTCCTTTTCGAGCAGGCGGCGGAAGGAGTAGTGGACGTCCTTTTCGTCGTCGATGATGAGGACTTTCTGGCGGGCTTCGCCGGGAACGGGAGGCTGAGGGGATTTGTCGGCGGGGGAGGCCATGAGGGGAAAATTAAAGGGGACGGCCGACGGCGGTGATAAACGGTGTTAGTTCTTTGACCAGCTTTTCGTAAAGAGAAAAATCGACCTGCTGCTGGCCGTCGCTCCAGGCCTCGGCGGGGTTGGGATGGACCTCGATGAGGAGACCGTCGGCGTTGAGGGCGACGGCGGCCTTGCAGAGTTCGAGGACGAGATCGGCGCGTCCGCAGCCCTGGCTGGGGTCGAGGATGACGGGAAGGTGGGATTCCTTCTTGACGATGGCGACGGCGGCGAGGTCGAGCGTGTTGCGGGTGTAGGTCTCGAAGGTGCGGATGCCGCGCTCGCAGAGGAGGACGTTGCCATTGCCGTTGGCGAGGGCGTACTCGGCGGCGAGGAGCCATTCCTCGATCTTCATGCTCATGCCGCGCTTGAGGAGGATGGTCTTGCCGCTGCGGGCGGCCTCGGTGATGAGGGAAAAATTCTGGCCGTTGCGCGCGCCGATTTGCAGGATATCGGCGTAGTTGGCGACGAGGTCGACGTCGCGCTCGGAGAGGACTTCGGTGACGATGCCGAGGTCGTATTCCTTGGAGGCAGCGGCGAGCATCTTGAGGCCTTCCTTGGCGAGGCCCTGGAATTCGTAGGGCGAGGTGCGGGGCTTGTAGGCGCCGCCGCGGAGAAAGGTGGCGCCCTGGGCCTTCACGGTCTTGGCGGTGGACATGAGCTGTTCCTCGCTTTCGACGGAGCAGGGGCCGGCCATGTAACAGAATTTTTTGCCCTGGCCGATTTCCTGGCCGTGGACCTTGACGATGGTGTCGCCGCCTTTCTTGGCCTCGCGGCTGACGAGCTTGTAGCGCTTCTGGATGCGATGGACGTTTTCGACCTGGGGCCAGGAGGAGAGAGTCTCGAGGGATTGATGGGTGTTCTCGTCGCCGATGGCGGCGATGACGGTCTGGATCTTGCCGTAGATGGGGCGCGGTTCGTAGCCGAGCTTGGCCACCTCGGCGATGACTTTCTCGACTTCCACCGGATCAAGGTTGGGCTTTAGAACGACGATCATAATGGGTCCCGCAGCCGATGGCAGGGGAAGAGAATAAACCTAGGTTCTCGGGAGCGCGGAAGCAATGGGAAAGTCCGGGGGAGGTATTCTCCGATCCGTCATCCTGAGCTTGTCGAAGAATCAGCTTCCGGTGCATTTCCAAATTTGAAACCTACTGTGAACTGAAAAAGGGACAGGCGTCTATTCGTGGTTCATTTGCTTGGAAATGATGCCTGTCTCCTTTTTAGGGAATCCGCACCAGTTGGATCTGGCTGTGGTTCGTGGTGCCGAGATTGACGAGAGTGGCGGCCTTGATGTAGTAGACCGGAGCCGGCCCGATCAAGGGAACACCCATGCGCTGGCGTAGATTCTCCAGACGGGGCAGCACGAGGGAGTCGATGGCGACGGGGTCGCGACTGACATAGATGGCGCCCATGTCCTGGCAATATTGTGGATTAAAGTTGGGGCCGCCCGCGCATTGCGCCACGAGAGCATCGAGAATATGGACCACGGTCTTGCGGCGAAAATAGTTGCGGAAGAGAATTTCGCAGATGGACGGGGTGCCAAAAGTGGGCGGTCCGATAAAACGGCGGGTGTTATCGACGCTGCCGAGCGCAAGGGTACTGAGACAGCCGTTGATGCCGACGGCGCTGTTGTCGGTGAGGACGGGAACGTTGATCAACTTGGTGCAGGTTTCCGTGACGAATTTGGCGAAATAAGAGCGGTCGCAGTCGGCATCGGCGTCGCCGGAAGGATGGGTAAAACGGTAGTCGCCATATATCAGGCTGCCGGTGGTCCAGCCACGATAGTAGACATTGGGATCCCAATTATCGGGCACGACGGCGGCGATGGCGGGCTTACCCGGTGAAGCAGTTCGCAAAGGATAACCCGCTGCGGTCATCTGGTTGCCCAATTTGTCCCAGATGATGATATGCTCGGCGGGGACGCCCGCGGCGGCGAGGCCGTCACAGATGGCCTGGACGATCGGTTGGTGGGTGGACATCACGCTGCCGCCAGCGGTGGCGATCTTGATGCCCACGATGTCCTGCGGCGTGATGCCGAGGCGGGTCCAGGCGGTGCCGAGATCGGAGGCGCTGGTAAGCTTGAGCAGCGCATTATTGACCATTTGGCGGGCTTGCCCGGCATCGACATTGAAGTCGCGCACCGCACCGGAACGTTCTGCCAGGATGACTGGAGTAAGCGGGACGGGAAGGCTTGGACGGTTTGGAATGGATCCTGTCTGCGCCTGTGCCGCGACGATGCCGAGGAGACAGAGGGCGAGAACAATCAAGTAAGGAGAACCGGGCTTCATGGAGCGAAAGAGCATTCAAATAAACTGCGGTTTAGTCGAGGGCCGTCTTAACCTATTGCGCGAATGAGAGCCATCCCGATTGTTCGCTGGGGAATTTTTGCAATCGGACTTTCGCAGCCATTTCTAGCAGGACAGGCAAAATCCTCTGCGAAGACGACCTGGTCACGGGCGGTGAAAGGGTGTCAAGAGTGACCCGTTACCCGCTCCTTCCTAATCGCGTTGTAACACTTCGGGTGGCGTCTCCTGTGGAGTGGTCTTGCGATCATTGAAACCCTTGCCGATGGCCTCATATTTTAGCAAATAGTCTTGGTATACCTGAACGTACCTATACCAAAAAATAAAGCCGAACACGGATAATGCTATTCCAACGTAAAAGCAGTAATCACATATCCGCAGAGCGTGTTTATAATTGTCTTCTGCAACTCTATGAATAGCAGGAATCTGCTCTTCAATAATCTTTCTTAATAGCGGAGACCTTTTTTCCCATTCGTCCTTGTGGGCATAAACATCTTCGCTGAGAACTTCTTGTTCTTGAGCAATTCTTTCTAAGGCTTTTTTATCCTTCGCTCTTTGGGCGAGTTCCAAGCGGTCGTCTAACGCAAACTGCATTTTGGTATACTCTAACGATTTATTTATAAAGTCCTCCACTTCGTCATCTCGCTTAGGAGAGCTTAGAACTGCTTCCAAGCGCGTATTGAAGGCTTCAGTTATAACGAAGGGATATACAATTGAAAAAAGAAAATCAATAGCCCGGTGATGGCTACAAATTTATAAAGATTATCGGTTGGTGGGGTAAGCGGAGGATTCATAAGTTAAGTGAAAAGGGTCAGTCCTCACTATTGACACCAAACTGCAAGATGTAAAAAGAAGATATAAAGGAGGCAGTCCTTAGTATTGACAGGGTCCTGCCTACTTTCCAGCTTCGGTTTCTCGATGATTCTGTGCCAATACTAAGGACCGAGCCTTTTACTCCCCCTGATCCCGTGCATACTCAGGTTTGAGGAGCAGCCAAAGCCTCAGAAAGTGGAGCCAGTCGCTGATCCAATGGAGGCCGTCAAGGCCCTGTTACTAGACCCGCATAGGTAGATCTACTCATTCTTACCAGATTTGTATTGAGCCATGCCAGCGCGAGCGCGTCAATTCACTTGAGCTTAGTACTTGTGAGTCTACCGTTGCCTGCCATGAACTACGATCAGTGGTCGCTTCAAGTCCGGCTGGAAATTGTTAAAGCGTTGTTCACCCTTTTTACAGGAGGTATTCTCCTTTGGTTTGGTAGTTCACTGGTTAGTCGTGCAGTCGAAAGGTACAAGGCAAGCCAATCATTGCGGGTAGCTCTCTCTACCAAACGTGTCGAAAAGATTGCAGAGGTTGTTGCCGCTCTCTTTGAATTGGAGACTTTTACTATTCATGCTTCACATGACTTCAATTATTGGGCTATGGCGAATCCTGATGTTCCTTTTGTGAAATGGGGAGCAAAATTCCATGACACTCTTACTGCAATACTAAAAAAGCATGACGAGGTAGAACTACTTATAAAACATTCCTATTTCTTTTTAGGCTCAAGACTTCAAAAACGCCTTTTAGATTATCTCGAAGGCATCAACCAAGTAGGCAATCTCATTGGAGATAATAAATTTGATGAAGCAGAAAAACTCATTTCTGAATTGGAAGCATCTAAACCTACAGTGATTGAGTTTATCAGAAATCCTGAATGAAGGGGTCACTCCCGGCACGGCACGGCGGCTACTTCGGAATTAGGCGGCGGAGCGGGCGAGCGCGGAGAGGTCGGTGGCGGCGAGGACGGAGCGGGCGTGGCGGGCGTAGTGGCCGCGGAGGTCCTGGGCGTAGGTCTCGAGGATTTTCCGGCCGAGACCCTTTATGTCGCCGCTTAAATAGAGGCCGCGGGCGAGGTGGAGTTCGCGCAGGGAGAGGGTACGGGCGTCGGTCTCGATGGTGTCGTCGTTGGCCTTGGCGACGACTTGCGCTGAGGCGAGATGGGCGTGGCCTTGCATGGTGGGGAGCGCGAGCGCCTGGGCGAGGGCCTCGGAGATCCTGGGATTGTGGAGAAGTCCGGCGGCGATGGCGACGGCGCGGCAGTGGGAGAGCTCGGAACCGGAGGTGAGAGTCTTGATTTTCTCGAGGACAGGCTCGACGGCGAGTGGGCTTTCGGTGCGGGCGAGGGCGATGATCCACGCGTCGAGGGGGCTCATGCTTTTGCCGAACTGGCCCATGCCGCGGAAATTCCATCCAGAGTCCCACGCGGTTTCCCTGACGGCTTGCGCGAGGACGGGGGCAGCTTTCGCCTCGCCCATCAGGCCGAGGACGGTGGCGTAGTTGAGGCGCTTGGTGGCATCGGTCTCGGCTTCCATCTTCGTGACCAGGAGCGGGCGGACGGCTTCGGGATGGGCGAACAGGATTGCGGCGTTGAAGACTTTTTCGGGGCCGGCGTCGACGGCTTCGCGGAGCGCAGTTTCGTTGAGGGGGAAGGAGTCGAGGTGTTCGATGACTTCGGGCGCGAGGATCTTTTTGTCGACGAGATGGCGCTGGACTTCGCGCAGGTCGAGGGCGCGGAGGGATTTTTTCTGCGCGACGGACATCGCGGAGGCGAGGCCGGCGGCGTAGCCCTGGTTCTGTACGTCAGGTTGCATGCGGACGACGGGGATGGCGTCGCGATGGGCGCTGATGCCGAGGCCGGTGACGAGGACGCCATCGACGCCCTGCGGCAGGAGACAGCGGAACGGTACATGGGCGAAGAGTTCCTTTTTATTGGGAGGGACGACCATGAAGACGGGATGCACGGTGAAGCCGTGGGTGTCGAAGTTGCTCGCGGCGGTGGTGATGGTGTCGGGGAAGGTGCGGCCGGCGAGGAAGTCGAGAGGGGAGAGTTCGATCTCGCCGATGATCTGGCGGCGTTCGCGGGTATCGACGAGCGAGGAGACGTCGAATTCTCTGGGGAACTTGGCGCGGGCGTTGACGAAGGCGTGGGTCATGCCGGTGACGTCATTGTCGTCGATGAAGGTGTGGTCGGAATTACGATAGTGGTAGCCGGGTTGGCGCGGCGAGAGACCGCTGCCCTGGACGCCGACGTGGGAGCCATCGATGACGCGGCAGGGTGCACCTGCGGCCGCTGCGATGTCGGAGTTGCCGGTGGCATCGACGACGATGCCGGTGCGAAGGAGGCCCGTGCCGTAGGGCGTGGAAACGAGGAGTCCGGTGACTTGCTTGTCCTTCTGGACGACGCCGAAGGCGAAGCTGCGCAGCCAGGCCTCGCCGCCGGACTGGAGGAGTTCGCGGTGGTACCAGTTCATCTTGAGCTCGGTGTTCCACTCATGTTCTTTTCCCGGAGCGCGGGGATCGAGTTTCTGGAGTCCTTCGGTGATCTCGGCGGTGAAGCCGACGCGGTTGCCGAAGTAGTAGCTGGCGATGAGGCCAAGTGTGCCGACGCCGCCGAGGCCATGGAGCATTTCGAGGACGACGGTGCGTGCGCCCTGGCGGGACGCGGAGATGCCGGCCGCCGCGCCGCCTGTGCCGCCACCGGCGACGGCGACATCGCAGGAGCCGAGGTCGGGGAATTCGGGGAACTGGAGATCGAGCGTTTCGACCTTGTCGTCGCGGAGGAAGGAGGTGGCGAAGCCGAAATGCTCGCCTTCATTGGGGACGACAGCGTTGGTGGAAGAGCCGGTCTTGAGGCGGAGTTTGCTCGCGGATTGATCCCCGCGGTCGCGGCGTGAAAGAGCCCAGATGGCGGCCTTGGTTCCGGCTTTGCGGCCGAGGGCGAGCTGGATGGACGGTTCTTCTAGGCGGGTGGCGCCGAGCTCGGTGAGAGGGAGCGTGGCGTTGCAGGGGACGAGGCCGTTGGGGGCGATGTCGATTTGGTCGAGGGCCGCGAGCGGGTCGGTGCTCCACTGATTTTCTTTGGCGAGGACCTTGCGGGGTTGAAGGGGGATGATGTCGGCGGAGACTTGGAACTGGGCGTCGACCAATTGGGAACGGAGGCGGTGCTCGACGCCGGCCCAGGTGCGGGTGGCGTCGTCGGCGAGGGCGGGCGCGCCGAGGTCGAGGCGATAGGACTCGATATTGATCGGGCGACCTTTGCCGTCGCAGAGCTCGAGGGCAGGCTTGAGGTATTCAGCGCGTTCGTCCCAAGCCTTGGGAAGGGCGCGCGTGAGGGTGACGAGAGGAGCGGTGGCGGCGGCGGAACGCAGGCCGGGGAACGAGATGCCAGCCAACTGGAAGACAAGGCTGTGGCGGCTGGCGTCGACGATGCTGCGGCAACGGACGGCGTAAAGAGAGGAGCGGAAAGCGAGGACGGTTCCGGCGATGCCCTGGTCATCTTCTTCGAGAAGAGCGATGGGGCGGGCGTTGAACCAGAAGGGTATTTCCTGTTGGAGGAGGGCCTGTTCGAGCGCGCGCTTGATGGGGCCGGGTTGCGCGGGCGCCGAGTTGCCGGCGGGGAACATGGCGGTGAAAAGAGGATCATTGCTGACAGCGCCCTTGGGCCAGAGCTCGAGGGCCCCGGCGGATTCCTCGCCGAAATAGCTGCGGTCGCTGACGACGAAAACGCTCGCGCCCCGGGCCTTGGCCTCGAGGGCGGCGGAGACGGCGGAACTGCCGCTGCCGATGACGAGGACATCGACCTTGGTGAAGACGGGGACGCGAACGGCGCTTTTCGAAGCAGATGAGTTCATGAACTCATGATTGTGGATTTTAGCGAAAAGGTAATCGGTAATACCTGTATTTTATCTGCTTAATACGGTATATTTTATTCATGAAGCCGGAAGAAGTGGCGTGGCCGAAGGCGCTTTGGCCATGGAGGGAGTTGCGCGGCATCCGGATGGAGGCGATCATCCTGAACCACGGGCCGATTGATCCGCGGGCGAATGACAGGTCGGCGGCGCATCCCTTCTATACGTGGTGGTGGCTGGAGAAGGGGGCGGTGACGCTGACGGTGCAGGGGCATCATCGGGTGGCCCCGGCGCGGCATTGGGTTCTTATTCCAGTGGGGATGGCGCGGTACCAGCATTTCAGTGCCGATGCACAATTGAGCTCGATCAATTTCGTGGCGCGGTGGCCGAATGAGTTGCCGCTGTTCCGGCTGGCGGATCTGGTGATCCAGAAGGCGACGCCGCGGAGTCCACTGATTGAGGCGGCGCTGGCGGCGCACCGGGCCGGGGGGACGCCGTTCACGTCGAGATTCGTTTCACTTGATCAGCGAAAATTGAGCCTGGGTGGTTATATGCGACTGGCGACAGCGTTGGGCCGGTTTGTTGAGTGTTTGCTGAGTCAGCCTGCCCTGCAGGAGATGGCCCGGTGTGCGCCGACGACGGGGGACGCGCGGCTCGATCTGGTGATCGATCATCTCTCACGATTTTTGCGGGCGGGGCCGCTGCCTTATGCGGAATGGAAGCGGGCGACGGGGTTGAGCCGGCCGCACCTGGACCGATTGGCCCGGGCGAGCCTCGGCGTGAGTTTGCGGGAACACCGGGACCATCTGCTGCTGACGGAGATCCATCGGCGGCTATCGATTGACCGGTCGTCGATCAAGCTGCACGCGCTGGAGCTGGGATTTGTCGATTCGTCCCATTTTTGCCATTGGGTGAAGCGGCAGTCGGGGCTGACGCCGCAGATGCTGGCTTCGAGCCGGGCGTGAAGATGTGCCAGTGTATATGTTGGAAATGGGCGCGCGCGCCCGGAATGGAGGAAGCGACGACGATGAAGTAGTGGGTTTCGGCGAGGATGCCCCTAACTGGGATCAAGGCCGAACCAGACGACCGAATCGCCGGCAGGACGAGGCGTTACGACCGCGGCTAAAGATGGAGGTAGCCGAGGCGCTCGCGGACGAATTCCTGGTCCTCGGCGTTGAGCTGGTCGTGGTTGAGCTTGAGCCAGGCCTTGGCTTCGGCGCGGCGGTCCTGGCGCTCGACGGCGCCGGGGGCTTCGTCGATGTGTCGGACGAGCATTTCGAGTTCGTTCGAACGTTCCGAGGTTTCGTCGAGGAGGGAGCGGATGGGGTCGCCCCAGGATGCGGGAGGAATGACGAGGGCATTGAGGGCGCGTTCGTGCAATTCGAAATTGAGGTTGGCGACACCATATTTGCGGAGACGGGAGACGATGGCGATATTGAAGGTGGCGAAGATGCCGAGGAGCAGAAGAGGGGCGGTATGCTCGGTGATGAGCACGATCCGGTAGAATGAGAAAATGATGCCGAAGATGAAGAGCTCGAGTGCCCAGCCGATGACAACGGTGTTGGCGGTCATCAGGAACATCCAGCCCACCAGACAGCAGCGTTCGAAGAACGCACGAAACCATTTACGAAGAGACTGGGAAGACAACACGGTGAACCTTTTGACGTGTGTAAACTAAACGCGACTTAGTAGGGCCGCAAGGGGCGGAGGAGAATTAATCGAAGCGAGTCGAGGCGTGGATGGAATAGCGGGCGGCTAAAGCGAGCGGAGCTTATGGCGTCATTAGCACGGCTACGATTTGGAGACGCGAGCTAAAATCGCCGAATTATCGCCGTTTTGGGTGGCAATGTGGCACGGGGCTTGTTAATTGGTGGAGTATGGCTGTCACTTCCCCTGGACTCAAAGGTATCGTCGCCGCAACCACTCGTTTGAGTGATGTCCTGGGGGAAGAAGGCATCCTGATCTACGCGGGGTACGACATCAACGAACTCGCGGGAAAAGTGAGCTACGAGGAGGTGGTGTATCTCCTCTGGCACGAAGCGCTGCCGAACAAGGCTCAGCTGGACAAGCTGAAGGCGGACCTTCGCGCCGCGCGCACGTTGCCGCAGGGCGTGATCGATTTCCTGAAGAACGCGCCGAAGGATGCGAATGTCATGGACGTCCTGCGCACCGGCGTTTCGATGCTGGGACTTTATGATGTGGTGCCCATGGGGCCGCAGACGCCCGAGTCGCTTCTGGCGCGGGCGACTTCGCTGACGGCGAAGGTGGGAGTGATCATCGCTTACTTCCACCGGGCGCGGCAGGGGAAATCGCTGCCGCCGATCCGGACCGACCTTGATGAGGCGGCGCATTTTCTTTACCTGATCAACGGCGAGGAAGCGGGACCGGAAGCGATCGCCACGCTCGACATGGCATACGTGCTGCATGCGGACCACGGGTTCAATGCCTCGACTTTCTCGGCTTTGGTCACGACCTCGACACTTTCGGATATTTACTCCGCCGTGACCACCGCCATCGGGACGCTCAAGGGGCCGCTGCACGGCGGGGCGAACGAGGCGGTCATCCATATGCTCGAGGAGATCGGTACACCGGACAAAGTCGATGCCTGGGTGCACGACAAGCTGGCGAAGAAGGAAAAGATCATGGGCATGGGGCACGCCGTCTACAAGGTGCTCGATCCGCGCGCTCCGCATCTCAAGAAGATGGCAATCAAGCTGACCCAGGAACTGGGTGAGACGAAGTGGGTGGAGATGAGCGACCGGATCGCCGAGATCGTGAAGACGGAGAAGAAGCTCAACGCGAACGTCGATTTCTATTCGGCCACGGTTTACTACAGCCTAGGCATCCCGACGGACCTGTTTACGCCGATTTTTGCGATCGCACGAACGTCCGGGTGGACCGGACATATCATCGAACAGCTTAAGGATAATAAGATATTTAGGCCGAGCAGTGAGTACGTGGGCTTCCCGGTTGGGAAAAAAGTTGTGCCTATTGATCAGAGGTAGAGTCCTGCTCGTAGCGGGGCCTTGGGCGCAGGATGGCCCCGATTTTGCTCCGTAATGTAACAGAGTAATTTCAAATGAGGCTTGTTCCTCCCTTGAGGGGGGATAAGATGGATCAAAACCCGTCGTTACGCCCCAACCCCGATTTTTTCCCAGAAACCATGAACTCGACCACCGCCGAATACCTCGAAGGAGCAGTTCACCATAATCACCCGTTAAGCCCGAAGGGCATCTCGGAGCGGATGTTCACGTTTTGGTTCAACAGCTTCGTTTACAACCAGATTTGGGAGGATCCGCGGGTCGACCTGAAGGCGCTGGCGCTGACGCCGGAGAGCCGGATGCTGACGATTTCCTCCGGCGGCTGTAACGTCCTGAACTACCTGATCCACAAGCCGGCGCATATCCAGGCGGTGGACCTGAACCGGAGCCATCTTTGCGTGCTGAAACTGAAGCTGGCGGCAATCAAGCACCTGCCGAGCTACGACGACTTTTTCCTGTTCTTCGGCTGTGCGGATGACCAGCTGAACCACTACAACTATTTCAAGTATCTGGCGGAGCATCTCGACACGGACAGCCGGGCGTTCTGGGAGAAGGGGAGTTTCCTTCGGAAGATCACCTACGGTCCGCGGATCAAGTATTTCACGAAGAATTTCTACGATTACGCGAAGATGGGGTACTTCATCCGGTTCCTGCACACGATCTCTCGGGTAGGCCGGGCCAATCCGGTACGGTTGCTGTCAGCCCGGAGCCGGAAAGAGCAGGAAGAGGTTTTTGAGCAGGAAATTGCGCCATTTTTTGACAACTGGTTTGTCCGCGCGACGGGCAACATGCCGGTGATGCTTTATTCACTGGGGATTCCGCCGCAGCAATTCAGCGCGATGGAGACGGAGCTGCCGGGCGGCCTGGTGGGGATGTATCGCGAGCGGGTGAAGCGCCTGGCCTGTGACTTTCCGATCGACGACAACTATTTTGGCTGGCAGGCGTTCAGCCGAAGCTACGACCGCGCGGCGCGCCGGGCGATGCCGGAATACCTGAAAGAGGAGAATTTCCAGACGTTGAAGGACAACCTGCACCGCGTCTCGGTGGCGAACACGACGCTGATCCAGTACATGCAGTCGCAGCCGGACGATTCGCTGGACCGGTTTGTGTTCCTGGATTCGCAGGACTGGATGCGGCCGGACCAGATTGCGGAGATGTGGCAGGAAATCGCGCGCGTGGGACGGCCCGGCACGCGCATCATCTTCCGCACCGCGGCGACGACGTCGCCGGTGGAGACTGCGCTGCCGCCGAGCCTGAAGGCGAAGTTCGACTACAAGGAAGCGCTCTCGAAGGCGCTGCTACAGGAAGATCGCTCGGCGATTTACGGCGGGTTCCATCTGTACGTGATGGAATAGGTTGGCTGGATGAACTGGCTGGGTTTTCGTTGATCCAATGAAGACCCCTTATATCTACATACCGTCGGAATTGGCTGCCGGTGACGCCGAATTTCTCCGGCAACATGCCTTTACCAAGTGGATGTCGAGCGACCTTCTCCAGATGGCCACCGATTTCCTGAAGAAGGTGGGCTTCCTGCCCCTTTACGCCGAATATTCATCCGAGAAGAAGCATCGCTATCTGTTGTGGCAGGCACCGGCGAATTTTGCCTGTGAAGTCCGCTCCGGGCGTACGCTGGAGCAGTTTATCGGTTACGACAACGGGAACATTGATCGGGGCTGGAAGCTGCTGTCGCTTCAGATCAACCAGGATGATGTTTACTCGGCGGTTTGGGTCCCGGATGAGCACGTCAAGGCGGCGCAGCGGTTCCTCAGTGGCTACGGCATCGCGCCGGCGAGCCGGATGTTGAAGACTTGAATTGGCTGGCGGTTTAGCTTCCCTAAGGGGCGGGCTTGTTGTTTAGTACGCGCCTCCCATGGCAACGACCGAAGAAATGGATGCGATGTACCGGTGGACCCGGTATGTCTACGATATCAGCCGCAAATATTACCTGCTTGGGCGGGACCGGCTGCTGACCGAGATGGAGCTCAAGGCGGGGGACCGGGTGCTGGAGATCGGGTGTGGAACGGCGCGCAACCTGATCAAGCTGGCGAAGGCGCGGCCCGATGTTCATTGCTACGGGTTGGATGTCTCGACCGAGATGCTGGCTACGGCGGCGGCGAAGGTGAAAAGCGCGGGGCTGGAATCGCGGATCACGTTGCGGCATTGCTTTGCGGAGGAGCTGGATCACGCGAAGACGTTCGGGCTCGATGCGCCGTTTGATGCGGCGTTCTTTTCGTACTCGTTGTCGATGATCCCGCCTTGGGCGAAGGCGATCGACGCTGCCTTGGCGAACATCCGACAGGGATCTGCGTTTTACGTCGTCGATTTTTGGGATCAGGGCGACTGGCCGGCGTGGTTCCGGAAGATGCTCAAGTACTGGCTCGATTTATTTCATGTTCACTACCGGCCGGAGCTCATTGATCATCTGCAGGAACTGGACGCGAAGGGCGTGGGAAAACTGAGGCTGCAGTCGGTGGCGGGACGGTATGCGTATCTGGCGACGTTTCGGAAGATGTAGTAGAGTCGCAGGAGTGAAAACCGCGGTTTCCTTTAAGAGGATTTTTCTTGGGCTGTGGCTGGGAGCGTTTCTGTTGTTGGCAGTTCTTTGGTATTACCCGGTCATTACGTTCCGCATCCGGGTGGAAACCCTGGCGGTCGCGCTCTTTATCCTTGTGGGTTTTATTGCGTGGGCTTGGAAGTTCAAGAATGGGCGATGGGCCTTGCTGGGTGTCATTCTCGTGATGATCGCTTTTCTTGTCTTGCCGGGTAAATCGACGGTGGATCGCATGGCGTTGCGTCAAGCCTATCGCGATGCGATGAAGAGTTATGAAGGAACGCGGTATGTCTGGGGAGGAGAGGGATGCTTTGGCATCGATTGCTCGGGACTGGTGAGGAAGGGATTGGAGGACGCGTTGGTGGCAGAGGGATTTTCCACGTTGAATTCAACGCTGCTTCGCGAAAGCGGCGCCTTGTATTGGAATGACACGACGGCGAAGGTGATTGGGGAGGGGTACTCAGGCAGGACGGTCCTGGTCACGACTTGTCCGTCGCTAAATACGCTCGACTACTCCCTGGTCCAACCGGGCGATTTGGCGGTGACAGAGAATGGAGTGCATGTCATGGCCTATTTGGGCGACAAAGCGTGGATTGCGGCTGATCCGGAGGAAGGGAAGGTGACGAGGTTTGTCGTGCCGGAGAAGGGGAACGCTTATTTTTCGATGCCGATGCGGATTGTCCGGTGGAAGATTTTAGCGGACTAGCGGGCAGTGCAGTTGCGCAGACCGTTGCATTCCCAAATGCGCGCGCGTGAAGAACGACACGCATTCCGTCGCCTGGAAGTCGACGGCTATCCCTGAATTAATGCTCGATTTCGCCGGGCTTGAGGCGGTGCATGGCGAGGAGGAGGGCGGCCAGGAGAAGGTAGACGAGGGCGAAGTCGAAACCGGAGGGGACGACGTCGCTGAAAGTGGGTTTTTGGAAATAGGCGGGGGCGTAGCCGTCGGGGGTGAAGACGAAGCCATGGATGATGCCGGTGGCAGAGAAGGCGGAAGCGATGAGGCACCAGACGGCGGCGGCGCGCCACTTGCGATCGATGACCATGGCCATGATGGCGCTGAAGAAGATCGAGATGAACATGAAGCCCTGGGCGAGGCAGAGGATGCCGTTGAGAAAAATCTCGGGGCTAAACTTTGCAGCGGCTTCCTGCAGCGTATAGCCGGGCGCGGCCTTTTGGAGGGTGGTTGAGATGAGGAGGATGACCCACGAGGCGAGCGAGGGGATGAAACCGATGGCCACTGCGGGGGCATGGGCCTTGGGGACTTCCTGGAAGGCCTGCGCGGTGATAATGAGGCCGATCCAGAGCAGGATGCCGAGGATGGCCTCGAGCGGGATGAAGTAGAGGACGAACGGCAGGGCGCCGGTCAGGCAGATGAGGGTGATCGCGACGGCGTTGATGACCGAGTAGCCGACGCGTGCGCCCATGGCTTTCCAGCCGGGATGGCCGATGTAGATGGTGGGCGCGAAGGGGTTGCCAAAGAGAACGCCGATGACCGCGCTGCTGCCATTGACGAGGAGGGAGGAGCGGGTGGCGAACTTGTCGCCTG
>Ga0207641_10001338_pt1 | contig 24391 bp, 25 predicted proteins | sample KBSSwiS62_FD_184306 | JGI IMG/M metagenome (GOLD analysis project Ga0207641, IMG submission 184306) | Switchgrass rhizosphere microbial communities from Kellogg Biological Station, Michigan, USA - KBS Switchgrass S6-2 (SPAdes) (version 2) | ecosystem: Host-associated > Plants > Roots >... | reverse complement strand
AAGGCGTGGAAGAAACGTGCTCGCTTCGCTCGCCCCCACCCCAACCCCTCCCCTGAAGGGGAGGGGCTAAAAAACGTCGACATTGTCACAGCCCCGCCGCCGCCAGCATCGCCGACGCGCCCTTCTCGGCTTCGTCGGCGCCATGGCGCATGAAGGCGAACAATTCGCGGCCCGTGCCGAGCGCTTCGACCGGCGCCGGCGCCGGTTCGCGCGTCGCCCAGATGTCGGCATCGACCAGAGCGACCAGTTCGCCCTCAGTGCCGCACAGCCGCACCAGATCGCCGTCGCGCAGCTTCGCCAGCGGGCCGCCGCCCAGCGCCTCGGGGGTGACGTGGATCGCCGCCGGCACCTTGCCCGACGCGCCCGACATCCGGCCATCGGTCACCAATGCGACGCGGAAGCCGCGATCCTGCAGCACGCCCAAAGGCGGCGTCAGCTTGTGGAGTTCGGGCATGCCATTGGCGCGCGGACCCTGGAAGCGCACGACGACGACGACGTCGCGTTCGAGTTCGCCGGCCTTGAACGCGGCGATCACCTGATCCTGATCGGTGAACACGCGGATCGGCGCCTCGATCCGCCAGCGATCGGGGTCGACCGCGCTGGTCTTGAAGGTGCCGCGGCCGAGATTGCCCGCGACCAGCCGCATCCCGCCATCGGGCTGGAACGGCGCCGCGGCCGACCGCAGCATCGTCTCGTCGCCCGACGCCTGCGGCGAGTCCGACCAGATGATGTTCCCCCGCGCAGGCGGGGGCCCAGAGTCGTCCACGCCCGACTCCGGCGCATCGACTCCTGGACCCCCGCCTTCGCGGGGGGACTCCGGGGCCAACACCGGTTCGCGCGCATAATCCTCGAGATCGCCCGACCAGATCGTCATCACATCGCGATGGAGCAGCCCGGCATCGAGCAAGGTGCGGATCGTATAGGCCATGCCGCCCGCCGCCTGGAAATGGTTCACGTCGCCCTGCCCGTTCGGATAGACGCGCGCGATCAAGGGCACCGCCGCGGACAGCCGGTCGATGTCGCTCCAGTCGATGATGATGCCCGCGGCGCGTGCGATCGCCGGGATGTGGATCGCGTGGTTGGTCGATCCGCCGGTCGCGAGCAGCCCGACCGCGGCGTTGACGATCGCCTTTTCGTCGATGCAGCGCCCGAGCGGCCGATAGTCGTTGCCGCCATGGCCGATTTCGGCGATCCGGTGCGTCGCGGCGCGGGTCAATTCGGTGCGCAGCTTCGTCCCCGGGTTGACGAAGGCGGCGCCCGGCACGTGCAGGCCCATCACCTCCATCATCATCTGGTTGGAATTGGCGGTGCCATAGAAAGTGCAGGTGCCGGCGCCATGATAGCTGGCGGCCTCGGCCTCGAGCAGTTCGTCGCGGGTCGCCTTGCCCTCGGCATAGAGCTGGCGGACGCGCGCCTTCTCCTTGTTGGCGAGCCCCGACGGCATCGGTCCGGCCGGCACGAGGATCGCCGGCAGATGGCCGAAGCGCAGCGCGCCGATCAGCAGGCCCGGCACGATCTTGTCGCAGATGCCCAGCAGCAGCGTGCCTTCGAACATCGCATGGCTCAGCGCGACCGCGGTCGACAGCGCGATCGTGTCGCGGCTGAACAGACTCAGCTCCATGCCGTGCTGGCCCTGCGTCACGCCGTCGCACATCGCCGGCACGCCGCCCGCCACCTGCGCAGTGGCCCCGGCCTCGCGCGCGAAGATCTTGATCTGCTCGGGATAGCGTCCGTAGGGCTGGTGCGCCGAGAGCATGTCGTTGAAGGCGGTGACGATGCCGATGTTCATCGCGCGGCCGCCACGGATCGCCGGCTTGTCCTCGGCGGAGGCGGCGAAGCCGTGGGCAAGATTGCCGCACGACAGGCGCCCGCGTTCGAGTCCGCTCTCCGCCTCGCGCGCGATGAAATCGAGATAGGCGCCGCGACCGGCCGCCGAGCGCTCGACGATCCGCGCGGTGACGCTCGCGATTTCGGAATGGACGTCGCTCATGGCCGCCTCCTGTGATGCCGCTGCCCGATGTTGCACCGCACATAACGCGCTTTGGCGCGGCCGGTAAGCCCGTCGATCACCGTGACGGCCATTTCCACGAAGGCTGGCGGGCATCGGCCACGATCGTCTCGCCAAGCTGCTTTTCGAGCAGCAACGACGTGCAGTGGCGGTCGCGTGCCAGCGCGCTCACCAGCGCTGGCGCGTGCGACACGATGATCAACTGGCAGCGCTCCGATGCGGCGATCAGCAGCCGGGCGAGCGGTTCGAGCAGATCGGGATGCAGGCTCGATTCGGGTTCGTTGAGGATCATCAGTTCGGGCGGGCGCGGCGACAGCAGCGCCGCGATCAGCAGGATGTAGCGCAAAGTGCCGTCGGACAGTTCGGACACGCCGAGCGGCCGCAACAGGCCATATTGCCGCATCTCCACCTCGAAGCGTTCGCCGACGCTCAGGGTCGCGCCGTCGAACGCATCCGCCACCGCGTCCTCGAGCGCCGCGCCGTCGCCGATTTCGAGGATCGTCTGGATCGCGGCGCCGACATCGGCGCCGTCGCCGGCGAGCACCGGCGTGAACGTGCCGACCTGCGGCCGCCGCGCGGGTGCGTCGCGATCGGTGCGCAGATCGTCATAGAAGCGCCAGCCGCGCATGCGCTCACGCAGCATCAGCAGCTCGAGGCCATCGACCGGATCGGCGAGATGCGTGACCATGGAGTCGAACGTGGCCAGCCGGTTGAAGCCTTCGGACCAGTCACCGCTGCGGCCGTTGCGCAGCCGCGCGGTCGGCCCGCGGCGTTCGGCGAAGATGTTGCTGCGGCCGGGCAGTTCGCCCGTCCACACTGCCTCGACCTTGATCTCGGGATCGCGGGCGAAGCGCGATCCCGAGGGCGACGGCAGGCCGAGATCGATCGCATAGCCATAATCGTCGCCGGAAAAGCCGAGCTTCAGGCTGACCGGCTTCGACCGCACCGTGCCTTGCACCGGCTGTTCGCCGTCTTTCATCGCCCGGCTGAACCGCTCCGGCCCCGCCCACAGGGTCGAATCGAGCCCGCCCTCCGCCGCGAGCGACGCGACCACCCGGCCTTGCGCGACATCGGACAGCAGCCGCAATGCGCGATACAGGCTCGACTTACCGCTGCCATTGGCGCCGGTGACGATGTTGAGCGGCCCCAGCGCGATCACGACGTCACGCAGCGAGCGATAGCCCGAAATGGCGAGGCGCGTGATCAAGCGGGCAACAGGTCCGGCACAGAAAGCTCTCCGAAGCGGCGAGAAGGCGTTTCACCATAGCGTAGCACCGCGCCACGGGAACCGGTGATCGCTGCCGCCCCACTCGGTCTCACGGCGCAGCCATAGAGGAGCCGTTAACCATTTCTCCCTAGCTTGCGGTCACCCAGGGATGCCGGAACCGCCGATCTTGAACCAGCCAGCGCCAACACCCCGCACGCTGCGCGGACACGCGATGCGGCAACTCGCCGCATGGCGCCGCGCTCCGAGCGCGGCGCGGGTGGAGGAAGCGGCGCGCCTGCTGGTCCGCGTCCAGCCTCTCAACCTCGTCATCGCCGTGCTGATGCCGGCAGCCTCGTGGGGCCAGCCGTGGTGGCCGCTGATCGCGTTCGGCTGCGCGGTGCTGGCGGTGCTCGCACTGGGCGCGCTGCGCTATCTGCCGACCTTGCCCGAAGCCGGACCGCGCCGCGCCGGGCGCGCGATCACGATCTTCGGCGCAGCCATGGGCATCGACTATGCCGTTCTGCTGTTCCTGCTCGCGCTGATCGCCGATGATCGCGTGCTGCCGCTGGTGCTGTGCGTCCATCTCGGCTTGATGACGGTAGGCGCGCTCAATCTCGGCGCGCTGCCGCGCGCGTCCTTCGCCTTCCTCGGCGCCATGACGATCTCGATGCTGGCCAGCGTCGCGGTCGCTGTGACGCAGCAGCCGCTGCTGTTCTACATCGCCATCATCGGTTTCACGATCCAGCTGGGCGACACGATCAATCGCCAGGCGGCCGCGCTCGATGCCCGGGTACTCGCCGCTGAACGGCTGGTCGAGGCCGACCGCAGACGCGGCCTGGCCGAACAGGCGACGATCGCCGCGCAGGCCGAACGCGCGCGCCATGTCGCCGCCGAACGCGCCGATGGCGACGAGCGCAGGCGCGTCGCGATGATCGCGCTCGCGACCCGCTTCGAGCAATCGGTGGTGATGGTCGGCCGCGTCCTGTCCGACGCGTCGGCGCAGATCTCCAGCTTCACCTCGTCGCTGGAGGCGCTGACCGCGACCGCGGGCACCAACGCCGCCAGCGTCGCGGCGCGCGCCGGCAACGCCTTCGCCGCGGTCGAGGATGTGGCTGACGAGGTCCAGCAACTCGCCTCCGCAGTCACCAACATTTCCGACCTGGTCGGCGCGCAGGTGCAGGCGACCGGCGCCGCCGACCGCTCGGCCAGCGACGGCGACACCGCCATCCGCGCGCTCGCCGAACAGACCGGCAGCATCGCCAGCATCGTCGACCTGATCCGCGACATCGCCGCGCAGACCAATTTGCTCGCGCTCAACGCCACGATCGAGGCGGCGCGCGCCGGCGACGCCGGCCGCGGCTTCGCGGTTGTCGCCAACGAGGTCAAATCGCTGGCACGCCAGACGCAGTCGGCGATCGGATCGATCGGCGAGACCGTCGCGGTCATCGAGAACCGAGTCGGCGGCACGTCCGACGTGATCCGCCAGATCGCGGGCGAGGTGCGCCGCGTGACCGGCCAGGCGACGCACATCGCCAACGCCGTCGACCAGCAGCGCGTCTCGACCATCGCGATCGAACGCAGCGCCGCCTCCGCCGCCCAGGATGCCGCCGCGGTCCGCGACGAGATCGCGATCGTCGCGCGCGGCGCGGGCGAAGCGGGGCTGCTGATGGGCAAGCTGCGCGCGCTGGCGGGCGAACTGACCAGCCAGAGCGACGCGCTCAACGCGGCGACCGCGAACTTCCTCGATCATCTGCGCGCGGCGTGAAACAAGCCTCGCATATGGCCGCACGCTGAGCCAGGCTCGCCGCATGACGATCCGCGACGCCATCTGCCAATGCGGGCAGCTCCGCCTGAAATGCAGCGGCGACGCCGTGCTCGCGGCCAATTCGCGTTTCCGGCGCGAGCAGATTGCATTCGAAGGCCGCAGCACCGCCTGGGTGCGGCATGCCGACAGCGGCAACGCGGTGACCGCGCATTTCTGCCCGACCTGCGGATCGACGGTCTATTGGGAGCTCGCCGGTTTTCCCGACCTGATCGCGGTCGCCCAGGGCATGTTCGCCGACCCGGACTACCCGCCGCCGACCGTCGCGGTGTGGGAGGAGACGAAGCATGGCTGGACCGACCATATCGCCGGGCTGGCGATGGAGCGCTTTGCGCGGGCGCCGTGACGCGGAGGTGCGTATAGGTGCGGATCGCGATTGGTGTCGATGTGACGGTCGTCGGTGGCGAGCCTGATATGGACCCGATTGGCCTGTGCGGGGCCGAAAACAGGTCGTTTTTCGCGATATCGCCCGTCTAACAGGGGAAAAACGGTGTTCCGGCGCGATGCGTTCGGCAATTAATCCAATGATCTCAATTCGATGGGTCACGGAATCGCGTATCACCTGTTATCGTGCGGAACAGGGGATGGATTTTTGCATAACAGGTCGATTTCGATGTCGTAACAGGTCGGATTCCTTGCAGAACAGGTCAGCCGGAAAAGCTGGTGTCGAGCGCCCCTGAGACGGACGGTTCCTCTGCGGGGTGCGCCGTCGCTTGCTGTCGAGCGCGACCGCCACTCGCCCTCGTCGCATCCGTAAGCTTGCTGCCAGAGTCCTTCCGCGCCGTTGCAGCTTAATTCGGCATGGGGCGAGTTTGGGGGTTATTGCGCGCGGCACCGTAATCCCACGACCGACGCCAAGCGCCGCCAGAACCTAGACGTCGTCTCGCCTTGGCAGGCTGCGCCACAGCATGACCGCCCAAAAACCGGATACCATCCCACCGAGATGCGCGATGAATGCAAGTGGGATTAGAACAATCATCTCTGGCCCGATCTGAGACCATTTTCCGTGGTTTCCGGTAACCGCCGCGTAGAGCATGATCGCGAGGAAGACCATCACCCCCGCCGCAATTCCTAGGTAGGCAATCCCGATGTCACGCTCGACATCTGCATTCATGATGACGTCAGGTGTCAGCAGATTCCCGGCCTCGTCCCGCTTGTTGCCATGGACGCCCTGTGTCGACCAACAACCGAGCCGTGTGAGCGCGGGGTTTTCTAAATCCATCATCGTTGCGTCTCTGTGATCACACGCTCGTCAATTACGGTACGAAGGAGAAGGCTTCGGCAGGCTCAGCCCGAACGGTGTGGGGTTGACCCCGAGTCAAGCAATCCCAACCGTCAAGCCCTACCCCACCAACCGCTCCGCCGCCGCCACCGCCTCCATCTCCAGCGGCCGCCCCACCCGCGCCCGGAACGACGGCGCCAGCGCGCGGCAGCGGGCCTGCACGGCGTCGTCCTCGTAGAGCGACTTCAGCGACGCCGCGAACACATCGGGCTTGATCGACTGCAGCGCCACCTGCCCGCCCACGCCCAGCCGCATCACGCCATGGCCGGTGATCCGTTTCTCGAGATCATAATGCGTGACCGCCTGCGGGATGCCGGCGACCAGCGCCGACGAGACGAAACCGGCGCCGCCATGGCTGAGCAGGATGCGCGAGCGCGCGGCGATGCGGTCGAACGGCACCGGCTTGTCTTCGAACGCGAAGCCATGCCGGGCGAAAATCGCGCGCAGTGCCGGCGTCGCGTTGGGGACATGGATGCGCACCGGCAGCTGCGATCGCGCGATCCCCTCCCACAAGGGCGAATCGGCCATCGTCACTTCGAAGCCGTAGACGAACAATTCCTCGCCGCCGGCGCCCGGCTGGTTAGGCATCGCCGCGGCGATCGTCGGCGAGACCGGCGGCTCGGCGCGCCACAGCCCATAGGGGTCGAGCTCGACGAACGTGCCCGAGAGCGAGACGTCGGCGTCGAAGATGCGCGGCAGGGCCTCGATCGCATCACGCCCGCGCGACGCCAGCGCGCGGTTGACGCCGGCCAGCAGCACCGCCTCGTCGTACAGCGGATCGCGATCGTTGAGGCTGGGAAAGCGGTCGAGTCCGCCGGGCACGCGCTCGAAGCCGGTGCCGACGCCGACCGTGGGCACGCGGCCCTGCACGGTCGTCAGCAGCATCGGCGCATAGTCCGAGATCACGACGTCGGGCCGGACCGCGCCGATGATCGCCTCCCAGCCGGCGATCAAGGCGGCGACCGTCTCGGCGCTGTCGAGTCCCAGCCGCGCCAATATGTCGCCCATCGTCGCCACCGGCGGTCCGGCCGGGCGCGACGCGTTGACCAGCAGCCGCGGCCAGACCGGCGCCTGCCACACGGTGATGTTGGGATGGAGCGCGATTTCGGGCGAATCGAGCCGCTGCAGCGCCAGCGCCACCTTGTGACCGATCTGCGCCAGCGCCTGCGCGATGCGGCTGATCCGTTCGATATGGCCGCGATTGGCGCCCAGCTCCCAGCCGATCAGGATGCTGGCCATCAGCCTGCTCTGCCCCGACTGTTCACTGGCCGGGTTGCTCAGATGCCGCCGTCGGTGACGTCGCGGCCGACCGCGGCCAGCGCCGCCGCCAGGGCGTCGTAACAGGCGTCGATCGCGGCCTGCTCGGTCGATCGGATCACGAAATTGGCGCCGACCCTGCCGTCGCGGAAGAAGGGGTAGCTGCCGATCTGGCAGCCTTCGTTGGCCTTCTCCGCGGCACCCAATATGTCGGCGACCTCGCTCTCGGGCACCCAGCAGCCCATCGTCCGCGACAGCAGGGGCTTGCCGCCCTCGAGCGTGCCCGACAGTGCATCGAGCATCATCGCGGTGATGTGCGGCACGCCGGCCATGATGAAGACGTTGCCGTGGCGGATTCCGGGCGCGCCCGACATGCGATTCTCGATCAGGCTGGCGCCGTCGGGCACGCGCGCCATGCGCAGCCGCGCGTCGTTGACGCCGCCGCGCGTCGCATAATAGGCTTCAAGCGCGGCGCGCGCCTTGGGGTGGATGCTGACCGGCACGCCCAGCGCCGCCGAGATCGCATCGACGGTGATGTCGTCGTGGGTCGGCCCGATGCCGCCGGTGGTGAACAGATAGTCGTTGCGCGCGCGCAGCGTGTTCACCGCCTCGACGATCGAATCCATGCGATCGGCGACGATCCGCACTTCGGCGAGACGGATGCCCTGCAGGTTCAGCCACAGCGCGACCTGCGCGATGTTCTTGTCCTGCGTGCGGCCGGACAGGATCTCGTCGCCGATGACGATGAGGGCGGCGGTCCAGATGCGGTCAGCGCTCATGGGCGCCGCCATAGCCGCTGTCGGCCCCCTCGCAAAGCGCGGTTTCGGCTGCTATATGCAGAGCCATGGACAGCTATGTACAGGTCACCGCCGAAAGCCCGGCGATCTCGCGAACCGGAGCGATCAAGCTCCATGGCCCCGACGGGTTCGAAGGCATGCGCCGTGCGGGCCGGCTCGGCGCCGAGGTGCTCGACGGACTCGTGCCGCATGTCGTGCCCGGCGTCACCACCGGCGAGATCGACGATCTGGTGCGCGAACATATGCTGCGCGGCGGCGGCATCCCCGCGACGCTCGGCTATCGCGGCTTCACCAGGAGCTGCTGCACCTCGATCAACCATGTCGTCTGCCACGGCATCCCCGGATCGAAGACGCTCAAGGACGGCGACATCGTCAATATCGACGTGACCGTGATCGTCGACGGCTGGCACGGCGACACCAGCCGGATGTTCCTGGTCGGCGACGTCGGCGTGAAGGCGCGGCGGCTGGTCGACGTGACCTGGGAGGCGATGATGCTCGGCATCGCCCAGGCCCGCCCCGGCAACCGCATGGGCGACATCGCCCACGCCATCCAGAGCTTCGCGGAGAAGCAGCGCTATGGCGTGGTCCGCGACTTCTGCGGCCACGGCCTCGGCAGGCTGTTCCACGACGCGCCCGAGGTCGTCCACGCCGGCCGCCCCGGCACCGGCCCCGAGCTGAAGCCCGGCATGTTCTTCACGATCGAACCGATGATCAACATCGGCCGCCCCGACGTGAAGGTGCTCGAGGACGGCTGGACGGCGGTGACGCGCGACAAGACGCTGTCGGCGCAGTTCGAGCACAGCGTGGGCATCACCGAGGAGGGCTGCGAGATCTTCACGCAGAGCCCGGCGGGGCTGGACCGGCCGCCTTATTGAGGGGGATGGGGTGAAGGCTCCTGCAGCTTTGAATGAGAAACTCGACGACGACGGTCTTCCTGCCGAGCATGGCTATGAGGCCTGGAAGCTTGACAAGGTCGAGCGTGCACTGGCCCAGGCGCAGGATAGGTCAGTGCTGGTCCCGGCTAAACAAATTTGGCGCGAACTCGGCCTTGCCCGCTAGATAAATTGCCGTGCTGTCGAGGAATTTCCCGCCCCTCTACCGCTTGCGGGAGAGGGAAAGACGCCGAAGGCGGCGAGGGTGAGGGCCCATCGGGCGAGACCCGCTCAGGCCCTCACCCTGACTTGCTTCGCAAGTCTGTCCCTCTCCCGCAAGCGGTAGAGGGTTTGGGGGATGCCCCAGGCTTCGTCACCGATTCACTCGGATCTTCAAGCTGCGCGAGCGCCTCTCAGCACTAACACAGCCTCGATCCCGCCCCACGACACACCATTGCCCATTTTTAAGGCACGTCTCAACGCCCTGCTCGCTATTTCGGCATTGCAGCATAAACGAAAGCGCGCAATCCTGCGCCCTCTGGCGAATCGCAGACTGGCATGAGACTTGAAGGCATGCTCGATGCGTTCGGACCTGGGGGGTTGAAAAGCGCGAATGAAGAAGATCGAAGCCATCATCAAGCCATTCAAGCTGGATGAAGTGAAGGAAGCCCTCCACGAGGTGGGCGTCAGTGGCATCACCGTCACCGAAGCGAAGGGGTTCGGCCGTCAGAAGGGCCATACCGAGCTCTACCGCGGGGCCGAATATGTCGTGGATTTCCTGCCGAAGGTGAAACTCGAAGTCGTCGTCGAGGACGCTCTGGCCGACCGCGTGGTGGAGGCGATCGCCGCCGCCGCGCAGACCGGCCGGATCGGCGACGGCAAGATCTTCGTCATTCCCGTCGAAACGGCGCTCCGCATCCGCACGGGCGAACGCGACGCCGACGCGATCTGATCGCGTCCGGCCGACCAGCGGGGTCCGCGTCGCGGGCGGCCTCCGCACACATGTCCAAGAACCAGGCTAGCACGAGGAAGGTAATCTTATGGCGAATGACGCCGGCACGATCCTGAAGATGATCAAGGACCAGGAGATCGAGTGGGTCGATCTGCGTTTCACCGATCCCAAGGGCAAATGGCAGCATCTGACGATGTGCGCCGGCGTCGTCGGCGAGGACGAACTGACCGACGGCTTCATGTTCGACGGATCGTCGATCGAGGGCTGGAAGGCGATCAACGAGTCCGACATGATCCTGAAGCCGGATCTCGACGCCGTCTGGACCGACCCCTTCTCCGCCACGCCGATGCTGATCCTCGTCTGCGACATCGTCGAGCCCTCGACCGGCGAGCTCTATGCGCGCGATCCGCGCTCCTGCGCCAAGCGCGCCGAGGCCTATGTCAAGTCGGCCGGGTTCGGCGACACGGTGTATGTCGGCCCCGAAGCCGAATTCTTCATGTTCGACGATGTCCAGTTCGATACCACCTATAATTCGAGCTATTACAAGCTCGACGACATCGAGCTGCCGACCAACACCGGGCGGTCGTACGAAGGCGGCAATATGGGCCACCGCCCGCGCGCCAAGGGCGGCTATTTCCCGGTCGCGCCGGTCGACAGCGTCGTCGACATCCGCGCCGAGATGGTCTCGACCATGCTCGAAATGGGCCTGCCCTGCGACAAGCATCACCATGAGGTCGCCGCGGCGCAGCACGAGCTGGGCCTGACCTTCGGCACGCTCGTCACCACCGCCGATCGCATGCAGATCTACAAATATGTCTGCTGGCAGGTGTCGCAGGCCTATGGCAAGACCGTCACCTTCATGCCCAAGCCGATCAAGGAAGATAATGGCTCGGGCATGCACACCCACATCTCGATCTGGGACAAGGGTGCGCCGCTGTTCGCCGGCAACGGCTATGCCGGTCTCAGCGACATGTGCCTCTATTTCATCGGCGGCGTGATCAAGCATGCGAAGGCGCTCAACGCCTTCACCAACCCGACCACCAACAGCTACAAGAGGCTGGTGCCGGGCTACGAAGCGCCGGTGCTGCTCGCTTACTCGGCGCGCAACCGTTCGGCCTCGTGCCGCATCCCCTATGGCGCGGGCGCCAAGGCGAAACGCGTCGAGTTCCGCTTCCCCGACGCGATGGCCAACCCCTATCTGTGCTACGCCGCGCTGGTGATGGCCGGCCTCGACGGCATCGAGAACAAGATCCACCCCGGCCCGGCGATGGACAAGAATCTCTATGACCTGCCGCCCGAGGAACTGGCCGAGGTCCCCACCGTCTGCGCATCGCTGCGCGAGGCGCTGGACAGCCTGATTGCCGATCACGCCTTCCTGACCAAGGGCGGCGTGTTCACCGAGGACCAGATCGAATCCTATATCGAACTCAAATGGCCGGAGGTCGCCCGCTGGGAGATGACGCCGAGCCCGGTCGAGTTCGATATGTATTATTCGAGCTGATTCGGCCGACACGGCCCATTCGACACGGCATTGACGACGGGGGCCGGGCGGGCGACCGCCCGGCCCCTTCGTGTTCTCAACGACGATGGCGGCCACGTCCGGGCCGATCGCGGCCGGCACGATCTGCGCTGGCGACGAGACGTTGCAACTTGTCGGTCGGCCGAACGTTGAGCCGGAAGTTGACACATGTCGTCCGCCGAACGCAGCGAGACTCGACAGCAAGGGAATTGGTCATGTCGAAGTTTCGTCCCGCCGCCATCGGCGCCTGCGCCCTGATCCTGACGCTGCCGGCGATGCCGGCGCTGGCGCAGAGCGGCGCCAGGGATCCGACCACGGGCGAGCGTGCCAAGGGCATTGCCACCCAGCCGCTCGAGGATCTCAACATCCACAAGGACACGATTCCGCCGAAGCTGATCGCGATCCAGGACAAACCCTACGCGCTCGACGGCATCCGCAGCTGCGGCCAGATCAATGCCGAGATCGGCGAGCTGAACGCAGTGCTGGGCGCGGATGTCGACGCCAGCGACGAAGCGCGGCGCAAGACCGTCGATCGCGTGCTCGACGTGGGCGGGGGCATCATCGCCGGGCTGATGCCGTTCCGCGGCATTGTTCGGGAAGTCACCGGCGCCAACGCGCAGCAACGACGCTTCCAGTCGGCGATCTTCGCCGGCGTCACCCGCCGCAGCTATCTGAAGGGCATGGGCAAGGCCAAGGGCTGCAAGCTGCTTGCGCCGGTGACGGTTGCCCAGATCGAAGGCAAGGCCGACGCCGATGACAAGGCAAAGGCCGATGCAAAGGCCAAGGCCAAGGCCGACAGCAAGGCCGAGCGCGCGACGAAGGCTTCGAATTAGGACAGTCGGCCGGCGCGGGCGCATCGTCGCGCTGGCGCAATGCACCCGCGTTTGGGACAATGGCGCGGTGCCCAGTCCTCGCCTCTCGCATTTCGCCCTTTCGGGTGCGCTGATCCTGCTGGCCCAGTCCTGGCCGGCCGAGGCGAAACCGCGGACCGTCCGTGACCGGGCCGGCGGCATCGCCACCCAGCCGTTGCGCGATCTCAACATGATGCCGGAGACGATTTCCGAAAAACTGCAATCGATCCAGGACGATCCGTATGACACGCGGCACCTGGACACCTGCGCGGCGATCGCGCGCGCAGTGACGGCGCTCGACGCCGTGCTGCCGCCGGACGTGGACGCCGCGGTCTACACCGGCGACCCGCGCAGCGTCGGCGAAGCGCTGATGGACGTGGGCGGCGACATGATCGCCGGACTTATGCCGTTCCGCGGCGTGGTCCGGGCGGTCAGCGGCGCGAGCATCGCCGAAGCGCGGCGGCGCTATGCCGTCAACCGCGGCGAAGCGCGCCGGAGCTTTCTCAAGGGCCTCGGGCTGGCGCGTGGCTGCGCACCACCCGCGGCGCCGGCACCGCTCATCGCCTATGAATTCGGGTTGTAGGGAGCACCGCTCCACCGTTCGCTGGCTGGGCCGAACGGTGGAGCGCTTAACTCAGCCCTTCGCCAGTTCACCCTCGATCACCGCCACCAGCGCCGGATCGTTGGGCGCGGTCGTCGGTGCGAAGCGCGCGGCGACGGTGCCGTCGCGGGCGATCACGAATTTCTCGAAGTTCCACAGGATTTCGGGTTCCGGATTCGGCGTCATGCCATAGCCGCGCAATTTCTCGCGAAACGCATCGCCGTCGCCCACGGCCTTCGGTGCGGCCTCGGTCAGCGCCGCATAGAGCGGATGCTTGTCGGGTCCGACCACGGTCATCTTGGCGAACATCGGGAAATCGACGCCGAAATTGGTGGTGCAGAAGCTGGCGATCTCGTCATTGCTGCCCGGCTCCTGCGCGCCGAAATCATTGGCCGGAAAGCCGGCGACGACGAGGCCCTGGTCCTTGTAGGTCGCATACAGCGCCTCCAGCCCCTCATATTGCGGCGTCAACCCGCATTTGGACGCGACATTGACCGCGAGCACGACCTTGCCGGCATGATCGGCGAGGCTGGCGTCCTCGTTGGCGATGGTCTTGAGCGGGATATCCTGAAGCGCAGTGGTCATGGCGAAATCTCCTGTGGCGGGATTCGGGCTAAAGCCGGGGCCGGGATTCGGCAAGCGGTGATCGCCGAATGCGCGACGACACGTCATCCCTGCCCTACGGCAATCCGCCTTCAGAGAACTTCCGCATGGAATAGCGCCGGGGTGACGATGCGGGCGCGAGCGATGCTGCCCCGTTGCAGCATACCGGCGCGGTGATCACCCGTGACGAGATAATCGGCGTCACCGGCGACAGCCATCGCCAGAAGAAATATGTCATTCGGATCGCCGAGCTCAATCTCGTCGGGCAGGTCCGGCAGTTTTTCGATCATGATCGAGCGGCTCATGTTGTTGACCATCGCGCCGACATGATGCGGCTGCAGGACCGTCTTGAACTTGGGATAGCGGCTTGCACGGCGCAGCTCGTCGAGTTGCGCCGAAGATGTCACGAGATCGAAGCGTGCGGCGCGCCATGCCTGATAGATGGCGTGGGGAGCACCGTGGGGCGAGATCAAAGCGCTGAGCAGGATGTTGGTATCGAGAACGACCCGCATCAATGCTCACGACGCGCCCATTGCACCGCTTCGGCGACGATGGCGGCCAAATCCGTTTCCGGGACATCGGCATTGGCGGCCTTGGCCTGGGCGGCCGAGCGTTCGAGGATGTGCGCACGCACGGCTTCCTCGATGAAACGTGACAAATCGCCCTTGCGACCGCCGCCTTGGGCAGCAAGGAACATGCGCAAGGACCGGTCGGTATCGGGCGACACGGCGATGTTCCAGCGGACGTTCGACATAGTTACTCCGGTGTTTGGGTGTGTAGGCGCATATACGCCTATCTGGTCAATATACAAAGTAAGGAAATTTTCATGCGAAGGCGCAAAGGTCGGGTGGTTGCTCGCAACGCGCCCGGCGCACGCATGATCCGGCGGCGGCGAACTCGGGCGACGCGAAGCCCAACCGCTTGATGATTTCGAACCCGCCGTTCGAACCTGCGGAAAACGCCCAAACGTCAGTCATGCGCCATTCACGTCTTTGCGTGATCCTTTCATTGGCCCAACCCACGATGGCGGCGGCAGGATCGTTCGCCCCGCGATGTCTCTGGCGCTACCGAGCGCGATCCCGCCGAACCGCGGGGCGCGGCTCCGCCGCAAGTCGCGCCCCCGGCCCGACCGCGCTGCCACGCGGACCTGCGACACAGCGAAAGCCAAGTTCGGCGTAGCATCCGCCCGGCTCAACCCTTCCTCGGTGCGCCGCACGGATGAAGTGGGCACCGCAAATCCACGAGCCACCGCGAACGACGCGGCTGCGCTCATCCGGCGGGTCAGGGTGGCGCGGCAAACCGTTCCGATCAGCGCCCTCGTGACTATCATGCCATAACTCGGCACACCATTCCCAGACATTGCCGAGCATGTCATACAGTCCGAACCCATTCGGCGCCTTGAGCTGAACCACCCGCGTTCCCGCGCTGTCATGAACATATTGCTTCTCTATCAAGTTCGAACTGTCGTCGCCATCAACGAGTTCGAATCCAACAAAGCTATTACCGCCATACCAGGCGATCGCATCCAGCACCGGCGCGTTGTTGACGCCCAAAATCTCGATTGGTCCCGCATAGGTCGCGGTCTCGGTTCCAGCCCGGCAGCCATATTCCCACTGCGCCTCGCTCGGCACCGCAAGCCCCAATCCTGCGAAGCGATCGTTCATCCGCGCGACGAAGTCCTGCGCATCGTCCCAGCTCACCTGCTCGACCGGACGATCGGGCGAAATGAAGCGGCTGGGATTCGCGCCCATCACCGCCGTCCACAACGCCTGCGTCACCGGCGTGTCGAACAGCCAAAAACCCTCTGCCAGCGTGACTTCGGTTTGCGGGCCTTCGGCGTCCTTACGCCCCGGCTCGTCCTCGGGCGACCCCATCACGAACCGGCCCGGCGGAATCCACCGCAGGCCTTGTTCGATCCCATCGACTGACAGCGTGGCGAAGACACCGTATTGATCCTGCCCCCAACCACTGGCCCAATCGGGCGGGATTCCAGACGACAATGGGTGCCGGCCGGTATCGATGGTTCGCGGCATGGCCGCCGATGTCACCGCAGCCACGGAAACGGTCGCCGGCGAGCCGTCGCACGGATTGTTCCGCGTACCAGCGCGCCGCTGTTCGCTCCATCGCCGACGAAGTGGCGATCGACGCTGAGGACGCGCGCGCTGGTCAACAACTGGTTGGGGTCCGCCACGCCGGACATGTCGCCGGTCACTGGAATCGTGAAAAAATCGCAGCGCATCCGGCAGTTTTCCGTTCAGTGTTTCGGCTTTGGTGCGCGCAGCTTCGCCGCCGAAAGTGGCGGCTCCGCCGCAAGACGGGCCTCTGGCCCGACCGCGCTACCGCGTGAATGTGCGACACAGCGAAAGCCGAGGTTGAAAAGGCGGCTGTCGGGCACGCGCCCGGCCCGGTATGCCGAGCGGACGAGGCGGGCACCGTCGCTCCATGAGCCGCCGCGAACGACGCGGTAGCGACCGCCATCCGGCGAGTCGGCTCGTCGCGGCAATCCTCTCTGGTCGGCTCCCTCGTGCGACTCGCTCCACACGTCGTCACACCATTCCCACACATTGCCGAGCATGTCGTACAATCCGAACGGATTGGGCGCCCTGCCCTTGACTACGCGCGTTCCTGCGCGGTCATGCTCATATTGTTTGTCCGGCCAGCCCGAGCTGTCAGCGCCATTTCCGAGTTCGAACCCGTCGCCGCTATTGCCGCCATACCATGCAATCGCATCCAACACCGGAGCGTTACAAACACCGACAATCTCGATCGGCCCAACATAGGTCGCTCCAGAAGTTCCCGCGCGGCAGGCATATTCCCACTGCGCCTCACTTGGCAGGCCCAGCGCCAATCCGCCGACGCGATCGTTCATCCGCGCGATGAAGTCCTGGGCATCGTTCCAGCTCACCTGCTCGACCGGGCGATCGGGCGAAACGAAGTTGCCCAGATTCGCGTCCATCACCGCAATCCACAAGGCCTGCGTCACCGGCGTATCGAACAGCCAATGGCCGATTGCCAGCTCCACCGCGGTTTGCGGTCCTTCATCGCTATAACGCCCCGGCTCGTCTTCGGGCGATCCCATCTTGAACCGGCCCGGCGGAATCCAGCGCAGGCGCTGCGCTACATCGTCGACCGCAAAGTCCGCCCACAGACCGAACCGGTCGCGGCCGAGCGCCATCGCCCAGCCGACGTCGCCGCGCGTCATGCGGGCGACCGTCAGTTCCGCGCGATCGGTGCGGATGATGAACGGCGCCCGCGGTATGGCCACCTCATCGCCGCCCTTGCCGGCAACGACCCGCGCCCGCAAAATCGGGCGCGCCGATTCGCGGCGAAGGCGCGACTCCGCCGCAGGCCGGACCTCCGGGCTCACCGCGCTGCCGCGCGGACCCGCGACACAGCGAAAGCCTTGGTTGATCCAACGGTCGCCCGGCTCGCCCATGACCCGTGACGCCGCACGAACGTTGCGGGCGACGTCGTGCCATGAACCACCACGAGCCACGCGCAAGATCTCGCTTTCCGACAGCCCGACATTTCGCGGAAGTCCACTTTGATCTGCCCCGTTATGGCCATCCCACCATATATCAGCACACCATTCGGATACATTACCAAGCATGTCAAATAAGCCGAAATTGTTGGGTAATTTTCCTTTAACGGCGCGCGTTCCAGCTTGGTCATGATCATATAACTTGTCCATCCGGTCCGAACTGTCATACCCCTTGTCAAGGTCGAAGCCGAGACCGCTATTGGCGCCATACCAGGCTATCGCATTAAGTACCGTTGCTTGTCCTTTGTTGTTCACTTTCATTGGTCCCGCGTAAGTCGCAGTTGTGGTTCCAGCGCGGCAGGCATATTCCCACTGCGCCTCGCTAGGCAGGGCAAACCGCAAATCTAGGAAGCGCGGACCTATCAGCGCGATGAAGTCCTGCGCCTCCTCCCAACTCACTTGTTCGACCGGACGATCCGGCGAAACGAACTCACTCGGATTCTCGCCCATCACTGCCGTCCATAATGCCTGCGTGACCGGCGTGTCGAACAACCAATAGCCTCTCGCCAAAGTTACCTCGGTCTGCGGGCCTTCCTCGGCCCAGCGCCCCGGCTCGTCTGCGGGCGACCCCAGCATGAACCGGCCCGGTGGAATCCAGCGCAGCCGTTGCGTCACGCCGTCAACCGACAGTTCCGCCCAGGGACCGAAGGCGTCGATGCCGAAATCGTCCACCCAATCGGACTTGCAGTTGGGTCCCCAGATGTCGTCCCACGGATCGGCGATCTCGGTCTCAACGATTTCGATCACGCCATTGTCGCTAGGCAACTGGCCAAACGGGCTGCCGATATCCGCAGTCGGCGTGTCCAGATACAGTTGGTCACCGCGCTGCGTGACGCCGATCGGCCCAGTGATCCGGCCATCGGCGGGCAGCAGTTCCGGCGACACCGGCGGCACGAACCCGTGCTCATCACGTTTCACCAACCAGGCAGCGGCCCGGAAGGCTTCATCCTGCCACGCCGCGTCGGTGCGATCGCCGAGGCGCGAAAGCCACGCGCGACTGCCGAGCGCGAGGCCGTTTGCGCTTCGCCCGGCCGATGCGACAGCCGCGAAGAATGTGTGCGCCTCGTCGAGATCGGCGGATTCTGGCAGCAGCGCGCGGGCGCGCTCCCCCAGATTGAGGATTTCGGGGAACCACAGATCATGTTCCGGCTCGTCCCCGCCGCGCGGACCGCGCCAGTCGCGCAGGATCGTCAGCGCGGTGCGGATGGCAGCGGCGTCGAATTGCTCGAACGCCGCGCGGAGCGCCGACGCGGCCCCGCCGTCAAAACACGCATAGGCAGATGTGGGGGTATCGAGCCACGGGTGCGACCAGACCGTCGCCTCGACGGCCGCATCGGCCTCGGGCAGCAGCGCCTGCCGCACTGCACGCACCATGCCGGGTTCAATCCGTAGCGCGGGTGCGAGCAGGCCGAGAATCTTCTCGGCAGCGGCCTTGCGCGCCGCCGCGTCGAGCGGTTGCGCCCGCGCGCGCTCCCACGGCTCGACCTGCCAGATGCGGCGCAGCGGCGGCGGTGTCATTTCCGTCGACGCCGGGGTCAACGCGACCGCACGGCCGGGGCCGAATTCGCTGGCAATCCGGCGCCATTGCGCCGCCTGATCGGGCGGCCCGCCGAGGGCGCCGAAATCGGTCAGTGCCACACAGGTGTCGAAATCGGCGAAGCGGGCGCTACCGTCGCCGTCACCCCGCTCGTCGAACAAGCCATTGCGGGTGCGTTCGAGAATTTGCACGTCGATTGACAATGTACGAATCATCGCGATCACATCATCCTGATCGGACCAGAACGGCGCAAGGTGCCGGCTGCGATCAATCAGCACCAATATGCGCGGCGACCATCGCCGCCGACTCTGTTCGGGCAACTGCACGAGCGCATGCGCGCGGGCGACACGATCGACGGCCCGATCGACATCGACCGCGCCAGACGCACGACGCGGCGCCAGCAGCCGGCGCAGCATCGCTTCCAGCGACGCCAGGTCGCGCAACGGCGGTCGTGTCGGCGGGATCGCCGGGCGCAGCGTCCATGGAGTCGCAGGCATCGCGACGCGGGCGGGTTCGGCGACCGCCGGCGCGCCGGACGCCAGCGACCGATAGCTGGAAGCGTAATAGAATGGCACGTCCACAGCCGGCGCCGCCACCAAATCCGGTTCCGCGCCCGGTTGCGCATCGGCCCCGGGCATGCCGGTTTCGGCCGGCCGAGACGCGGCCGGCGCAATTCGGCGCCGATAGTCGAGCAGTCCCGCGATCGCCGCCGCCTCGGTGTCCGTGCGTTTCACCAGCGCGCCTGCGAGATCGGCGCGTCCCAGCAGGCTGTTCGTCATGCCTGCGGTTCGGCGTGCTTGCGCAGGAAATAGGTAGCCAGCTGGTCGAGGCGCGCCATCGCCGCCTTCCCCGGCGGTTCGCCCGCCACGGCACGCAGGAGATCGAGATATTCGGCCTGTCCGGGTAACGGCCATAATTGCCGGGCTTCGCAGGTCTTGCGATCCTCCTGCGTCAGTTGCGCCGCCTTCTCGAGCAGGGCGGCGGCGGCGGCCGGGAAGTGCGCGCGCCCGCGCCGCACGAGAAAATCGCGCAGCGCAGCTCCTTCCCTCGGCATCCGCATGTCGTGGACGACGCAGCGGCGAACGAACGCGTCGGGCAGCCGGCGTTCTTCATTGGTGGTGATTACGACCAATGGCCAGGTCCGGGCACGCACCGGTTGGTCGCGGCCAAAAGGCGTGAACTCGCGCTGGCCCAATGCCTCCAGCAGCCCGTTGGGCACCTCGCTCTCCGCCTTGTCGATCTCGTCGATCAGCACGACGACGCCATTGGCCGGATCGCAGCCGGCCGGATTGGCGGGGACGGTCATGCCCACCATATCCGCCTGCCGCACCGCATCGCCCCAGTCGAACCCCCACCACAAGGGACCCGGACTGACATAATGCTCGAGTCCGATCCGGGTACGGGGATCATCCTTGTCCGCAGGGTCAGCCATGCCTTTCAGGGCACCGACCATCTGAGCATTGGCAAGCCGCGCGACGAGATCCTCGGACCATTTGAGATCGCGCGCCTCGGTCCGCGAATCGACCACGCGATGGCGAAACCCCCAGCCGAGCGTCTGCGCCGCAGCGCGCGCGAGTTGGGTCTTGCCGACGCCAGGTTCGCCACGCAGCAGCAAGGGCCGCTGCGCCGCCAGCGCCGCCTCGATCGCGTAGATGTCGGCCTGTTCGAAAATATGCCAGGCGGCGATGTCCCCCGCCTGCGCACCGAGCGGAACGGCATCGCCGGGCAGCACGTTCAACCTGATCATGTCATGCCTCCGCCAGAGGTATCAGGAAGTGGAGGCCGGCCAGCCGAACGAACTCGTCTGGCCCATGATCTTTGGACAGGCAGATGATGTTGAGCAGCGGCATGGCCTGGCGCAGCTGATCAAGCAGGACGAACAGATGGTCGCGCGCCGATTCATTGGGCGGCAGCGGAAACGCCAGATAGGGCAGCGGCAGGCCTCGCTGTCGACGTACGGTCAGTTGAGCGTTGAGCATCGCCAGATCGGGATCGAGTTTGGCGCTGGCGGCGATGAAATTGCGTATCCCATCGAGCGAAGCCTGCGCTTCGATTTTCTCGCGATGTGGAACATTGCCGACGCTCCGGTTCAGTTCGATCTTGATGGATCGGAGGAAGCGCTTGCCATCGTCATTTCCAACCTCGAATTCGATCGGAACCCAACGGCGTCCAGGTGGTGGATCGTCTTCGAATCGTCGGGCGGTGAAATCGGCGGGCCGGTTCTCCGCAGCGGCCATCAGCAACTCCGCCATCGTCGCGGTGCCGACGCCATCGACCGACAGGAAGCCCGTGCCGCCTTCGATACGACGGTGGTATTCCGAAGCCAGATTGTTGTTCAATCCGAAGATGACGGGGGCGACGACCGCCGACATCTCCTGCACGACCGTCAAAAGGCTCGAAAATGACGGAACGACGATATTCATGAGTTCGAACATCGTATCGAGCAGGATGCGACCCTCCACATCCATCAACGCGGCCGCAATCCTGTGCTCATCCCTTTCCTGCGCATATCCGGTCGCTAGCGATGCCTTGTCGGTCAGCACATCGTTGATCGCTGCACGCGCCTTTTCGATCGCGAACAGTTTTTCGAGCGTTTTGGCCAGTCGGTTGGTAAAAGCCTCGATCTTGATCGGTGGACGAAAAAATTCGCGGAATGACGCATTATCCCACAGCCGCCAGATCGGCGCGGCGCGGATGGTGCAATTTCCGAAGCCCGATGGTATCTCGACACAGACGCCGATGATCCTGTCGTTCACGACGACGGGCATGCCTGAAGCACCCTTCCAGCCATCGCGCCCCGCCGGCGACTTTTCGATTGCCGCGAGCACTTCGAAATACGTCTTGCTATCGGCGGCCGGGTTCACGTCACCGATGAAATCGGACGGGTCGCGCATCTTCCCGACCATAGCTGCCGCCGGAAAGCCTGTGCTGCACCATCGGTCGCCGGCACGGGGCCTGCGGTCCTTCTCGATGACGGCAAGTCCGGCATGGGGTGGCGTCGGACAGCGCAACAGGGCGACATCGTGGGTCTCGCATGCCCACACGATCAGATCCGAATCGGCGATATTCGTCACGCAGCGATCATCCCCCTTCTTGTGCCAATGAAATATTTTTATCGGGTCGCTCGATCGACCCTCCTTCGGACGAACGACGTGCAATGCCGTCAGCACCAGGTCTTGGCCGACCGGAATTCCGGTGCCGACTTTCCCCATGGGCTTGCTGGCGGCGATCGGCGTGTAGATCGCGACGATCGTGTCGCGCCAGTTCATCAGCCGGACCCAAACTGATCAGGCTCACCGGAATCATTGATCTGCATCGGCGAACCGTCCGGCTGCGCGCCGACGCGCAGTTTCATCGACAATTTGTGCGTTCGGGTCGAAGACCGGTCGCCACCGGCGCTCGCTTCCGCGCCCAGCACACTCCAGCCGATCTTCCCGCCCGCCTTGAGCGAAGTGCTTGCGACGAGTTGCAGTTCGAGGTCGATATCGACGATCTCGAAGCGAAGCGTATTGCCCGCGTCGGCGCCGTGATATTGTTGCGCCTCGTAGAGCTCGTCGCGCAAATCCTTGATCGCCTGCGCGAGACTCAGCTCTGAAGATGCCATGTGCCGCCCCCGATCACGTGTCGTTCCGCGATAGCATCTATCAGAAGAACTCGGACGCTCAAACAGGGACGCCACGGAATGGCATTTTGGGTCGTGGCACGAGTAGAACCATGGGGCCTCGCCAAGCCGTCGACGCCAATCTCTAGAGCAGCCCTCTGGTCTCGAGGTCGGCTGCAAACGTCGCCAGTGGCATGACCAGCGTGAGCGGCCTGTCTTCAGCGGCTCGGCGCCATAGCTCGCATACCATCGGCGGCGCGCTCGCTCTTGGCGTCGATAATCAGCGGCACCTCGCCGGCATCGTCGCGATCCGCAGGCACCGAAGCGCTGCCGCTGGCAGGAGCTGCCCGCCGAATTCCTCGCCAGAGACCGCAAGTTCGGTCGCGATCCGCGCCAGCTTGAATCCGGCGACCTCGTGCTGGGCCAGGCGCTTGCGAAATGGCTTCTTCGCGCCTGTCGGGAAGCGTCACAGGGTGGCGGGCAACGCCGCGATGGCCGCCCGGAGCTTCGCATTGGGCCGGGGCGGGTTTTCGGGCAGTTCGAGGACGCGCGCGTAATCACGCTCTGAAAGGCAGATTACCTCGGCCGCCGCGATCACGACCTCGGCCTCGCGCAAGGCGGTCTGCGTCACGAAGTTCGTGAGGTCGGTGTTGCGCAGCGCGGCGGCAGGCACGAGCTTGGCCTCGGCCTCGGCCGAGACGCGTAGGTTCATCCGCTTGCTATCATCCACAGCAGCGCGTGGCATGTCACCTCCCTTCACATTCGTACTCTTTCAAGGAGCACGCCTGACTGGCCATATTTTCAAATGCGGGGGTCATTGGAGTCGGCCGGCACTCGTTCGACGATACAGTACTAATTAATATCATAATTAGTACCGCATGCCAGAATTTTCTAAGATCTGCTAAGGGAGGTCCGCGTCTGGGCGACCCGCTGCTTCATCGACGCGTTCTTCAAGGTCGGAACAATTGGTAATAGCAGAATTTACGTCAACGCTCTCATCAACGCAGCGCTTCGTTAATTCCAACAGGTGCGCGCGTTCGACCGGGATCGAGCGATTTTCGAACTCGAATTTGTCTTTGGCCTCAAGAACATCGTCATTCATTATCTGGTTGCGACGGGATCCGCCAACCACAAGCCCGCCGAGCGTGGCCATCAACAACGCGATGATGGCGAGCGGGATGATAGGCCGCCAGAGACGCAACGTGGTCTTACCAAATAAATAGGTAAGCAGCGAGGAAATGAGGCCCAAAATCGCAGCCAGGACAGCACCGACAATCGATTCCATCGTCGCGCCAGCAATGACGCCGGCTACCGCGCCGATCATGGCGAAACTTGTGACAAATATGACGGAAGGCCCGATTCCGACGCGCGGACGCGACTTCACGATCAGAACGGCCAGCAAGCCAACCACGATCAGGCAACAGGCCAGTGTCGGCAGGATGAGCGCACGTACGCCATATTCAATATCGAGGTGGAGGCTGGAGAGCTTCGCCTCAATCAGGTTGGCGCTATTCACGGCCGTGTTGGATTCGCGTGGCGCGCGATCGATAAGTCACTATACCTCCACGATATCCTTTCAAAACTTCACGATATTGCGCCTGCACCTCTGGCCCCTGCCGTAGCTGCCACACTTCCAGCCTCTTGCGATAATCCTCAAGTGACTGGCGATAGTCTTCGGGTTTAGAGAAATCATTGGCGTCTGGAGGTTTTGGGACGAAGCGCGGCCCGACACGAGGAGGCCTCGGCCGGCGGCGTGCGGCGCGGTCGTTTGCCCTCTCTTGGACCACCAGTGCGCCAGTGGCCGGCTGCGCTGAAGTTCCGATAGCTTCTTCCGCCTGGTCAGTGACTGCACTCGAAAGCAATAACATCGCCGCCCAAACGGACATTGCCTACCTCCTCAATAAACCCGCGCCTTCGGCTTGATATACTCGGCCTCGTCGG
>Ga0207641_10001335_pt1 | contig 24409 bp, 21 predicted proteins | sample KBSSwiS62_FD_184306 | JGI IMG/M metagenome (GOLD analysis project Ga0207641, IMG submission 184306) | Switchgrass rhizosphere microbial communities from Kellogg Biological Station, Michigan, USA - KBS Switchgrass S6-2 (SPAdes) (version 2) | ecosystem: Host-associated > Plants > Roots >... | reverse complement strand
CGGCGCCGCGGTCGCGCCTTCGAACACCGCCGGGCATCATGCCCTGCTCCTGATCAACCCGCACACATCGTTCTACTTCCGCGCGGAAGCGCAGATGGTCAGTGAGGAAGGGCTCAATGCGTACGGTGCGCTGACCTGGGGACAGTTCTTCATCTATCAGGGCTTCAACGACCGCGCCGGCTGGATGCACACGTCGAGCGGCGTGGACAACATCGACGAGTACCTGGAAAGCGTGACGAAGAAAGGCGACGGCCTCGTTTACAAGTACGGCACGAGCGAACGGCCGGTGACGACGAGCCGAATCGTGGTGCCTTACAAGACCGCCAGCGGCAGGGCGCAGAAGGAGTTCACCGTCTATCGCACCCACCACGGGCCGATCATCCGAGAGGCCGACGGCAAGTGGGTGAGCATCCGGCTGATGCAGGAACCGGTGAAAGCGCTGACGCAGTCCTATACGCGAACGAAGGCGAGAAGCTACAAGGCCTATCGTGACACGATGGAACTGCACACCAATTCGTCGAACAACACGATCTACGCCGACGCGGACGGCACCATCGCCTACTTCCACTCTAACTTCATTCCGAAGCGCGATCCGAAGTTCGACTGGACGAAACCAGTGGACGGCAGCGATCCCGCGACGGAATGGAACGGCGTGCTCTCGCTTGACGAGACGCCGGGCTTGAAAGATCCGTCGAACGGCTGGCTCTACAACACCAACAACCATCCATGGTCGGCCGCCGGTCCCAACAGCCCGAAGAAATCGGACTATCCCGCGTATGTGGACAAGAACGGCGAGAACGCACGCGGCATCCACGCGATCCAGCTTCTCGGCGCCCGCAAGGACTTCACGCTCGACTCGTTGGTGACGACGGCGTACGACAGCTATCAGCCGGGCTTTACCGAACAGATTCCCGCGCTCCTCAAGGCGTACAACGCGCTGCCGGCATCGAACGGGTTAAAGGCGAAGCTATCGGAGCAGATCGGTGTGCTCAAAGGATGGGACTTCCGGTGGTCCCCCACCTCAGTCGCCAATTCGCTCGCCGTGTACTGGAGCGAGGACATCGGCCGGCGTGTGAACGCGGACGCGCGGAAGGCCGGCATCTCCGCGGACGAGTACATCGTGACCAAAACGCCACCCGATCAAATGGTGCAGGCGCTGGCGGCGGCGTCCGACAAGCTCGCCGCCGACTTCGGCAGCTGGAAAACGCCGTGGGGCGACATCAACCGTTTCCAGCGTCTGACCGACGACATCGTCCATCCGTTCAACGACGCGGGGCCGAGTATTCCGGTGGGGTTCAGCTCCGCGCGGTGGGGATCGTTGGCGTCGTTCGGCGCGCGCACCTACAAAGGGTCGAAGAAGATGTACGGCACGACCGGCAACAGTTTCGTTGCCGTGGTCGAGTTCGGCGACCAGGTCAAGGCGCGCGCGGTGACCGCCGGCGGCCAGAGTGGCGATCCCAAGTCGCCGCACTTCAACGATCAGGCCGCCCGCTACGCCACCGGTGATCTACGTGAGGTGTACTTCTATCGCCCGCAGGTGGATGCACACAAGGAGCGGGAGTACCACCCAGGGCAGTAATTGGCGAATTAGCGAATTGGTGAATTGGCGTGGAAGCGCTGAAGGGTGTCGTGGCCCTGGTCACTGGCGCGAGCCGAGGTGCGGGGCGCGGCATTGCGCTCGAGCTCGGCGCCGCCGGTGCCACGGTCTACGTGAGCGGCCGAAGCGTGGACGGCGGTCCGACGACGGACAACGTGCCGGGCACGATCGAGGAGACGGCTCGGGAAGTGACGAACCGCGGCGGCTGCGGCATCGCCATTCGCTGCGACCATACCGTCGACGCGGACGTCGAGTCGCTGTTCGCGCGGATTCGCGACGAACAAGGGCTGCTCGATCTCCTCGTCAACAACGTGTGGGGAGGTTACGAACACAGCGACTGTCGTCCGCTTCCGATGGTGCCATTCTGGGAGCAGCCGCTCCATCAGTGGAACGGCATGTTCACCGCCGGCGTCCGTGCGCACCTCACCGCGAGCCGTCTGGCGGTTCGCCTGATGCTGCCTCAACGCCGCGGTCTCATCGTGAGTACGACGGCGAATCTCGACGCGCTCCCCTACTTGCGCAATATCTACTACGACGTGTCGAAGAACGCCGTCGCTCGCCTGGTCTGGGCGATGGCGCAGGAACTGCGTGACCACGGCATTGCCACGCTCGCAGTGGCGCCCGGCTTCATGCGAACTGAACGGATCGTAGAAGCGTTCCGACGTGCGGGCGCTGCCGCTGCCCTCGACGGCCCAGGTGGTCCGAAGGAAACGACTGCGTATCTTGGCCGTGCAGTTGTGGCGCTGGCGTCGGACGGCCGGGTGATCGAACGATCAGGCCAACTGCTGGATGTCGGCACGCTGGCCCGTGAGTACGCGTTCACGGATGTCGATGGCACACAGCCGCCGCCCTTTCGCATGCCCGCGAGCAAGTAGCGCCAACGGAGGACCTGTGCGCAACGACGATGCCTCGCCGGATCGGGAACTGCCGGCGCACTATCAGTTGACCCGCTTCCAGTTGCTGTTCTCGGGCGCCTCACTCGTGGCGGCGTTCCTCGTGCTCGCGGCGTTGGGGTTTCGCATTATGATGCGGCTCGGTTCGTGGCACTGGTGGGTGCCGTTGGCGGCGGCCGGTGGCATGACGGCGGCCGATTTCGGTTCCGGACTCGTTCATTGGGGGGCCGATACCTGGGGCCGCGACGATCTTCCAGTCATCGGACAGCGCCTGCTCCTGCCCTTCCGCGTGCATCACATCAATCCAGATGACTTTCTCAGGCGCCGCTTCATCGAGACCAACGGCGAGGTGGCGTGTCTTGCGATTCCGGTGCTCCTCGGGTTCTTCGCGGTCTCGCCGGAAACACTCTGCGGGGGGCCGGTCGCGGTCTTCGGGTTCGCGTTCTGCGGGCTCGGCATGATGACGAACCAGATTCACCAGTGGGCACACATGCCAGTGCCACCGCGGGCGATCCACGCTCTTCAGGATTGCGGCCTCCTGTTGGGACGCGATGAACATGCGGTGCATCACGAACGGCCGTATCACGTGCACTACTGCATCACCACCGGATGGTGCAACCGTCCCCTCGAGGCGGTCGCGTTCTTCCGCCGCTTCGAAGCGGCGATCACGCGCCTCACCGGCGTGCGGCCACGGCACGATGACCGCCGGTACGAAGAGAGGTACGGCGTTCCGTCTCCCGCGCAGGCGTCACATGGCTGATCCACCACCCGAAGGCGCGCGGAGGGCGCATCTCTCGCTCGAGACGACCGAGCCGATACCGTTCGGGCACGGGTTCATCAGCGGCCTGCTCTCGGCCATCCTCGGAATTGCCGGCCTCGGCGCCGTGCTGTGCCTCCATTTCCCGCAGTACCTGACGCACCCCGAACTGCGCCGCCTCTATGCGCTCGACTACCTGCGCGCGATCATCCACCTCACGCTCGTGGCCGCCTTTCTCCTCGGGAGCGTCAGTGCGTTTCTCCGCGCGAACAAGACGCTTGCCCTCATCGGCATCGGGTCCACGCTGGTGGCCGCCCTGCTCGGCGGGTCGACGGTCCCGGTCGAAGGCGATGTGGGCGCTGGTTCCTGGTTCGGGCTCGACTTTTTCGTCCTCAACCTGCTGCTCTATTCAGCGGTGTTCGTGCCGCTCGAACGGCTGTTCGCGCTCCGCGTCGGCCAGCCAGTCTTCCGCCGGGAATGGCTCGTGGATCTGACGTACTTCTTCATCAATTCGCTGCTCATCGAGATCCTGACGATTCTCACCCTCAAGCCCGCCTTGATCCTCTTTGACTGGGCGCGGGTCGGGTGGGTGAGCGCCACGGTCGGATCGCTGCCGCTGCTCGTCCAGGTGCCGGCGCTGCTGCTGGTCGCCGATTTCACACAGTACTGGGTGCATCGCACCTTCCATGTCGCGCCCGTGCTCTGGCCCTTTCACGCCATCCATCATTCGATCGAACAGATGGACTGGCTGGCGGGGTCCCGCCTGCACCTGGTGGATGTGATCCTGACGCGTGGGCTGACCTACGTCCCGATTTTCGTACTGGCATTCTCACCGCAAGCGCTGATGGTGTACGTCTTTCTCGTCGCCGCGCAGGCCACCTTCATCCACGCCAACGTACGTTGGGAGTTCCGAGCGCTGCGGAGGTTCATCGCGACGCCGGCGTTTCATCACTGGCACCACAGCGCCGACCGCGAGGCCGTCGACAAGAATTTCGCCGTTCACACGCCGATCTGGGACATCTTGTTCGGCACGTATTACCTGCCAGGGCGCTGGCCGACGGCGTACGGTCTGTGCGGCCAGCGCGACGTCCCGGCGCGCTGGGTCACCCAGTTGGCATACCCGTTTCGTACCGCATGGAAACGAACGCGGCGCTGAGCTGTCGACCGCGCGATCGGCTCAAGGGCGACACGATGGTCGTCGGGCTCGATGTTGGATCGACCACCGTCAAGGCCGTGGTAGTCGACCCGTCGACCTCCGCAATCGTCTGGTCAGACTACCAGCGCCATGAGACGCGGCAGGCCGAGAAGACGCTCGAATTGCTCGTAGCGATCGGCGTCGAATTCAACGACATCTGCCGCGAGCACATCCGGATCTTCATCACCGGCTCGGGCTCTGGTCCGCTGCGCGAACCGATTGGCGCGCGCTTCGTTCAGGAAGTCAACGCCGTCACCATGGAGGTCGACCACCTGCACCCCGATGTGCGTGCCGTGATCGAGCTCGGCGGCCAGGACGCGAAGATCATTCTGTTTCAGGAGCACGAACAGACTGGCGACAAGCGGGCGATCGCGTCGATGAACGACAAGTGCGCCTCGGGCACTGGCGCCACGATCGACAAGTGCATGATCAAGGCGGGCATGGACCCGGATGATGCCTGCCGATTGCAGTGGGATCCGTCGAAACTCCACCCAGTGGCCGCCAAATGCGGCGTCTTCGCCGAGACGGACATCGTCAATCTCGTCAAGTCCGGGATTCCGGCGAATGAGATTCTGTGTTCGCTGGCCGACGCGATCGTCTCCCAGAACCTGTCCGTGCTCACGCGAGGCAATACATTGAAGCCACGTGTCCTGCTTCTGGGCGGACCGAATACCTACCTCCCGTTCCTGCAGTCATGCTGGCGTCAACGCATTCCGGAAGTCTGGGCAAACCGCGGATTCAACTGGCCGAAGGACGTGCCCGTCGAAGAGCTGATCTTCGTGCCCAAGGACTCGCAGTACTACGCGGCCCTGGGTGCGACGATTTACGGTCTGCATGAACCGGCTGACGCCGGCATCTACCGTGGCCTTGATCCGTTGAAGACGTTCATTGCCGACGGCCGGAAGACGACGCTTGGCGCCAAGGCCGGTCCACCGCTCGTCTCTACAGAGACCGAGCTGGTCGCGTTCAGTCAGGAATACGCGATCCCGACGTTTGTCGAGGCCACCCTCGCGCGCGGTCAGCTGGTGCGTGGTGTCATTGGTCTGGACGGTGGCTCGACGTCCTCGAAGGCCGTGCTGATGGACGAGGAAGGCCAGCTCCTCACCAAGCAGTACCAGCTCTCGAAGGGAAATCCGATCGCCGACACCAAGGAGTTGCTCGCCAGAATCCGGAGCTTCGTCCACGACCAGGGCGCGCAGCTGGAGGTCGTCGGCTTCGGCGCCACCGGCTATGCCGCCGACGTTCTGGAGGAGTCGCTGCGTGCGGACGTGACGATCGTGGAGACCGTCGCGCACATGACGGCTGCGATGAAGTACTTCGGAGACGTCGACGTGATCTGCGACATCGGCGGCCAGGACATCAAAGTCCTGTTCATGGTGAACGGCGAAATCCGCAACTTCCGGCTGTCCAACCAGTGCTCGGCCGGCAACGGCATGCTGCTCCAGGCGATGGCGAATCAGTTCGGTCTGCCGGTCACCGAGTACGCCGATGCCGCGTTCAAGGCCTCGCTCAGCCCGAAGTTCAGCTACGGGTGCGCAGTATTCCTCGATGCCGATCGGGTGAATTTTCAAAAGGAAGGCTTTTCGCGTGAAGAGCTTCTCGCGGGCCTGGCCATGGTGCTGCCCAAGAACGTGTGGCAATACGTCGTCCAGATTCCGAGGCTGGCGCAGCTGGGGACGCGCTACGTCCTGCAGGGTGGGACCCAGTACAACCTGGCGGCGGTCAAGGCGCAGGTCGACTACATCAAGGCGCGCGTGCCCGGCGCAACCGTCAAAATCCATCCGCACCCGGGCGAGGCCGGGGCAATCGGCGCCGCCATGGAAACGCTGCGCGTCGTGCGGCGGCGAGGATCATCGACGTTCATCGGTCTCGAGGCGGCCATCGCTCTCGGCTTCACGAGCGTGAACGACGAGTCGACGACGTGCCACTTTTGTCCAAATCACTGTTCGCGCACGTTCATCGACACGAAAACGCCCGACGGACGCACCAGCCGATACATCTCTGGTTTCAGTTGCGAGAAGGGCACGGTCGAATCTGTCGAAGCGCTTCGCGTGCTGGAAAGCAGGCGCAAAGCCCTCAAGACGAGCTATCCCAACCTCGTGGACTACGAAGCGCGACTGGCATTCAGGCACTTCTACACGCCGGATCCGATTCCGATTGAAGGCGCGGTGATTGCGGACGTCGAAGTGAAGCGGACGCTGCTGGGCGGCGTTCGAAGAAAACCCATTCGACGACCGATTAACCGGTCGAGCGCTGACGCGGCAGCGCGCCGCCGCGGGATTCGGATCGGCATTCCGCGGGTGCTCAACCTGTACTCGTCGGCACCGGTCTGGCGGACGTACTTCGAGACATTGGGTATCGCCGAGGCGAACGTCGTGTTCAGCGACCCCACGTCCGAAGAGATGTGGGCCGAAGGCTCACGCTACGGCTCCATCGACCCCTGTTATCCGTCCAAGGTCTCGCAGGCACACATCCACAATCTGATCTTCAGGAAGCACGCGAAGCACAGGCTCGACTTCATCTTCTTCCCGTGCATCACGCACATGCCGACCTTCGTGGCCGGGACGCAGGATTCCACGAGCTGTCCGATCGTGGCCGGCGCGCCGAAGGTCATGCGGGCGGCGTTCACGAAAGAGATCGACTTCTTTGCCCGCGCGGGTATCGAATTCGTGGACGATGCGGTGACGCTCCAGGAGCCGCACTATTTTGCCCGTCAGATGTTCGAGACCTGGGGCCGCCGGCTCGGTATCACCGAGGACGAAAGCGACCACGCCTGCCGGGAAGGCATGAAGGCGCTGCGTCTGTTCGACAGCGAAATGGAACGTCGCGGCCTCGAGCTGCTCGAACAGCTGGAGGATGAGCACAAAGTCGGTGTCCTTCTTCTCGGACGTCCCTACCACCTGGATCCCGGTCTCCACCACGGCGTCCCGGACGAGTACCAGGCGCTCGGGTATCCGATCCTGACGATCCGATCGATTCCCAAAGATCCGAAGTGGCTCGCCCGATTCTTCAAGGACGATCTCGATCGTGGTTTCATCACCACACCGCTCTCGGTCCAGGATGTGTGGCCGGAGAACTACTCCACGAACAGCGTCCAGAAAGTGTGGGCCGCCAAGTTCGCGGCCCGGCACCCGAACATCGTCGTCCTCGATCTTTCGAGCTTCAAATGCGGTCATGACGCGCCGACCTACGGCCTGATCGACAACATCATCAATTCCAGCGGCACGCCGGCGTCGGCGCTCCACGACATCGACGCCAACAAGCCGGGTGGCTCGATCAAGATTCGCGTCAAGACCTACGCACATACGCTCAAGCGATTCCAGGAGGAGCTCGCCGACGCCGCCGCTCAGCGAAGCGAGCTGCAGCGCCGGGTGGAGCTTAAGCGGAAGGAGCTGCTGCGGACGCGGCGCGCGCAGCTCCGGGAGAACGCCCTGGCCGATCCCCGAGCCAGGCGCGCGCTCGACGAGCTCCAAGCCGTCTTCGCGTCATACCTGGACGAGGACACCATTGTGCCGGCGGTTGATGACGCGATCGATCGCGAGCGTTTCGACATCGCGCCGCCGCCACCACAGATCAAGGCGTTGGTGTTTCATCGCAGCGCCCCGGGGGAGGCCAGGCCGTGAATGAACTGATGCTGGACTACGACGAGATCGAACGCGAGCTGCGCCTCTTTGAAATGGAGGAACGCCGCCGGCTGGGCATCGAACAGGCTCCAGTCGAGCATTGGCACGATCCGAACCCGCAGGTGTTCACGCGCGACGAACGCGACACCACGACCATCCTGCTCGGCGGCTTGACGATGGCCCACGACACGCTGATGACGGCCGCACTGTCTGGTCTCGGGTACAACCTCAAGGCCCTGGCGTGTCCCGATCTTGAAGCGTTGCGATTCGGCAAGGAGTTCGGGAACCGCGGGCAGTGCAACCCGACGTACTTCACCGTGGGCAACTTGATCAAACAGCTGACGTACTTCCGCGACCAGGAAGATATGCCGGTCCCGGAAATCATTCGCAAGTACGTGTTTCTGACGGCGGGCGCGTGTGGGCCCTGTCGTTTCGGCACCTACGTCACTGAGTACCGCAAGGCGCTGGCCGATTCAGGCTTCGAGGGATTCCGTGTGTTGCTCTTCCAGCAGCAGGGCGGGTTGCGGCAGGCGACTGGCGACGCATCCGGCCTCGAGATCAACGGTCGGCTCTTCAAGGCAGCCTTGCAGGCGGTGATGGCGGGCGACTGTCTCAACCTTGCCGGGTATCGCATACGCCCCTACGAGGTGCATCCCGGCCACACGGACGCGGCGCTCGAGGAGTGCAAGGCGCTGTTGAGCGCGACGCTTCGGCGCCGCGGCAGCGTCGTCGCGGCGCTGCTGAAATGCCGGCGGCGGCTCAATCGCGTGGAAGTGAACCGGCTGCGACCCAAACCCAAGGTGTCGATCATCGGAGAGTTCTGGGCGATGACCACCGAAGGCGATGGCAATCACCGGCTTCAGCGGTTCCTCGAAGCGGAAGGCGCTGAAGTCGAGATCCAGCCTGTCGTTACGTGGGTGCTGTACAGCATCTGGGAGCACCAGTACGACACACGAAAGCGGCTGACACTGCGCGGAGAGGACGATGGCATCGCGGGACTCAAGGGCAAGGACGGGCGGACGAAGGTGATGCTGCTCTGGGGTGCCCAAAGAGCCGTTCGCGCAGTCTTTGGCGTCTACTCGCGTGCGATCGGGCTCGAGGGGTACGTGCTGCCGGACATGGACCAGGTGGCGACGATCTCGCATCAGTATTACGACAACCACCTGCGGGGCGGTGAAGGCCATATGGAGGTCGGCAAGCTGATTCAGACTGTCGAACGTCGCAAAGCGCACATGGTGATTAGCGTCAAGCCATTCGGGTGCATGCCTTCATCAGGAGTCTCGGATGGCGTTCAATCGCTCATCACCGCGCGATATCCCGAGGCGATCTTCACGGCGATCGAGACCACCGGCGATGGCGAGGTAAACGTGCAGAGCCGGATCCAGATGGACCTGTTCAAGGCGCGGAAAAGAGCAGAGGCCGAGTTCGCATCGGCGGTCGCACAGACCGGACTCACCCTGACCGCACTCGAATCGAAGCTGAAGCGCCGTGGGCGCGCCCTTCATCACCCGCCGCACATATTCGCGGGCACGGCAGCCAACCAGGTGCTCGAGATCGCAAAGATTGGGAGGCGTCTTGCGCGATGACGATTCGCTGACGCGGCGTCGGCTGATTCAGGGCCTTGCGGCTCTCGCGCCGGTGCTCGTGTCCCCGCGAGCGCGAGGACAGACGCAGATCGCGCCTGCGGCACCTTACAGTCCATCGGTGCTTCCCGCTGGCATCCGCTCGCGCTTCGTCGACAACATCAACGGCCTTCGGGTGCACGTGCTCGAAGCGGGCTTCGGCGGGAATCGACCCGGGGTCGTCCTGCTCCATGGATTCCCAGAGCTCGCCTACAGCTGGCGCAAGGTGATGCTGCCGATCGCCGCGGCCGGCTATCACGTCTTTGCGCCGGATGTCCGTGGCTACGGCCGCACTTCGGGAACCGATGTGCGGTACGACGACGACCTGGCGCCGTTTCGCACGCTCAATCAGGTGCGCGATGTGCTGGGACTGGTGTCAGCGCTGGGACACCGCTCGGTTGCCGCCGTGATCGGGCACGATCAAGGCTCGCCGCTGGCGGGTTGGTGCGCGGTGGTGCGGCCCGACATCTTCCGGTCGGTCGTCATGATGAGCGCGCCGTTCGGCGGTCCGCCGGCGCTGCCGTTCAACACAGCTGATACGCCGCGACTGGCGGCGCCCGCCGCGGATCCCATCTACGACGAGCTCGCCGCCCTGAAGCCGCCACGCAAGCACTACCAGCGGTACTACCAGACGCGTGAAGCGAACGACAACCTGTGGCACGCTCCGCAAGGCGTCCACGCTTTCCTGCGCGCCTACTACCACATGAAAAGCGCGGACTGGACGCAGAACCGGCCGGCGCCGCTGACGGCCCGCACCGCCAGCGAATGGGCCAAGCTGCCGCGCTACTACGTCATGGATCTGGACCAGGGCATGGCGGAAACGGTCGCACCGGAAATGCCGTCCGCCGCCGCGATTGCCGCGTGCAAATGGCTGCCTGAGGCGGAGCTGAAGGTCTACAGCAGCGAATACGGCAGGACCGGATTCCAGGGCGGCCTCGAAGGCTATCGGGTCGGCTCGGTCGCCCGCTTCGCGTCGGAGCTTCAGCTGTTCTCCGGGCGCACGATCGATCAACTGTCGATGTTCATCGGCGGCAGGAGCGACTGGGGCGTCTATCAGAATCCCGGGGCGCTCGAGCGGCTGCAGAAAACCGTGTGCACGAAGATGGCGGGCACGCATCTCGTCGACGGCGCCGGTCATTGGGTACAGCAGGAACAGCCGGAAGCGGTCAGCGCGCTGCTGGTGGACTTTCTCAGGAAGGCGGTCTGAACATGGCGAGGTGCTGCCAATGATCTCTCGACGCGAGCTGCTTCTGCAGATGGCGGCGGTTCCGTTCCTGGCGACCGCCTCGCAACCGCGCACGCCGGTCAATTTCGAGGTGGCGCCCGGCGCGTGCGATTGCCACACTCACGTCTTCGGCGATCCGAAGCGCTTTCCGATGACGCCGACGCGCGTCTACACGCCCGAGCCGGCCCCGGTCGACGAGATGCGCACGCTGCATCGCGCGCTGCACATGGATCGCGTGGTCATCGTGCAGCCGAGTGTCTACGGGACTGACAACGCGTGCACGCTCGAGGCGGTCAAGCAGCTCGGGTCGCGCGCGCGGGCGATCGCCGTCATCGACGTCGAGACCCGCGGCTCCGACACGATGCTCGCCGACCTGGACGCCGCGGGAGTCCGCGGCATCCGATTGAATCTCGAAACCAGCGGCATCGCGGATCCGTCTGTCGGCAGCCAGCGCGTACGCGCCGCGATCGACCGGTTGCGGGGCAGCCGATGGCACATCCAGATGAACACGCGGCTGTCGATGATCGACGCCATTCGCGCCCAGGTGGCCGGCGCGCCCGTGCGCTTCGTCTTCGATCACTTCGGCGGCGCGCAAGCGTCGCTCGGGCTGGATCAGCCCGGGTTCAAGTCGCTGCTGGACCTGGTGCGCGGCGGATCGACGTACGTGAAGATTTCTGGCGCGTATCGCAGCTCGACGCAGGCGCCGAACTACCCGGACGTGACGCCGTTCGCCAAGGCGCTGGTGGCCGCGAACCCGCAGCGCGTTCTCTGGGGCACCGATTGGCCGCACCCCGACTCCGCCGTTGTCGCCGGCCGCAAGAACACGGACATCGCGCCGCTGCTGCAGATAGACGATGGCGCGCTGTTGAACCAGCTGCCTGTCTGGGCGCCGGACGCGGCGCTGCGGACACGGATCCTGGTGAGCAACCCGGCGGAGCTGTACGGCTTCTGAGTGCAGAGTTCAGGAGGCGTTCGAACAGGAGATCAGGAGGCCAGGAGATTCTTTTCTTAGAAAAACCAACCTCGTGATCTTCTGACCTCTTGTTAGCTTTCTATCTCTCCTCGGCTTTCGAGAAGAGGTGCAGATCGCCGGCCTTCAGCTTCGCGTGCAGCCGATAGGGCCCCTTGCCGCGCCAGTCGAACGAGCGGAAGAGGCCGCCCTTGTTGACCTGGAACGGCGGCGCCGTGATGTCGCCGGCCCAGACAGACGCGTCGACGACGCGATAGTCCTCGGCCCGGCCGACGTCGATGCGCACGTCGCCAGCATACAGCTCCACGTCCTTGTTCCCCTGGATGCCGTCGATGCGCAGGTCGCCGGCCGTGAGGCGGACGTACAGATCGGCCTGCTTCGGAACCTGGATGACGACTTTCAGCCCTTTGTTGGACGGCGCGTCGGTCGTGATGGTGGCCTCGCGGTCGTGGACGTCGGCCCGCGCTTTCACTCGAGGCAGGTGAGCAGGGTCGCGGACGCTCCACTCGAGCCGGATCCGGTTGTCGGGACCATCCGAGATACGGTAATCGCCGGCCGACAGGTCCATGCGGATGCGGCCGTTCTGGGAAAAGGCGCGTTCGAGGGATTCTTTCGCACGCCCGTCCTGGTCCGCTCCGGCCAGGGGCGCCGTGACGAGCGCCGTGCCGAGGATTGCCGTCGCGAGCGCAACACGCATGGGGGGCGCCTCCTGCTTGAAATGGCAATTCTAAAGACGGACGGAACGATGATAGGGTTCAATCCGTTCCTATGAAACCAGCGCGGCGGCTGCTGTCCGCCCTTTCGATCGCACTCCTCCTCCTCAGCTGTCGCGCGCCGGAGCGCCGTCCGATCGTCGTGCAGGGTGCGATGGACGTGGAAGTGCGTACGCTCGCCTCTGCCCTGTCGGGCGCGACCGAGGAGCGCGTGGAGGGCTGGACGTTCTGGCGCGGTACGCTCGACGGCTATCCGGTCATCGTCTCGAAAACGCTGAAAGGCCTGGCCGGCGCCGCCGCCGCGACGGCCATTGCCGCCGAGCGCTACCATCCGATCGCGATCGTCAACCAGGGCACCGCCGGCGGCCACGAGGCCAGCCTGCGCGTGTACGACATCGTGGTCGGGACGTACGCCGTCAACCTCGGATCGTTCAAGACCGGGTTCCGCCCCGCCGGCCGCGGCAGCGATCTGATTGAGTGGATGCCGCTCGATTTGACGCGCTCCGACGGCAGCGCCGGCAACGATCCGAACGCGCGCCGCATGCGGCGGTTCGAGGCCGACGGCCCGCTGCTGGCAGCGGCGCTCAGCGTGAAAGATCGGTACACGCGGGGACGGGTCGTTGAAGGCGTGATCGGTTCGGCCGAAGTCTGGAACAGCGAGCTCGACCGCATCAAGCGTTTTCACGATCAATACGGCACGTCGGTCGAGGAAATGGAAACCTTCGCGGCGGCGCAGATCGCCGATCTGTTTCATATTCCGTTTCTCGGCATACGTGTGGTGTCGAACAACATCACGAACGACGGCGCCTACGACGGCAAGACCGCCGCAGCGTGCCAGGAGTACGCGTCGGAGGTCGTCAAGGCGTACATCAAGAGGCTGGGTCAGGTGGGTCGGGCAGGTCAGGTAGGTCGGGTGGACAAGTCAGGCCTGCCCGCCGACTTGTCCCGCCGAAGCGCGGAGCGCGTAGGCGGAAGCTCGCCGGTTGCGGACGAGCGAAGGCGGGGGACGCCGTGAAGCGTTCAGCCGTGCTGGTGTTGCTAGCGATCGTCGCCGCAACGATGGTGTCAGTGGGGCAGAGCCGTCCGCCGATCGTCGGGATCGCGCACGTCGCGCTGCAGACGAGCGATCTCGCCAAAGCGCGCCGTTTCTACGCCGGGCTGCTCGGCTACCCCGAAGTCGCACCCTCGGCGCGACCGCACGTTGCCGTGTTTGCCGTGAACGACCGGCAGCGGCTGATCGTGCGCGATGGATTGCCGCCCGATCGCGACGAACGGCTCGTCGCGGTCGCGTTCGGAACGCCAAGCGTCGGCGCTCTGCGGGAGTTTCTCCTGGCGCGCGGCGCCCGTGTGTCGGAGCCGGCGGCCGACGTCGAAGCCGGCGGACGCCAGGTCGAGGTGGTCGACCCCGACGGTCATCGGGTGCAGTTCGTCCAGGTCGATCGCGACTCGGCCTCCAGTCCGGTGGCCGGCCCGGATCGGCGCATCTCCCGCCGGATCATGCACGCCGGGCTCACGATACGCGACGCCGCGGCGGCCGATCGCTTCTACAACGCGACGTTGGCGTTCTCCGAGATCTGGCGCGGCGGCAGGACCGACGATGTGACCAGCTGGATCAACATGCGGGCGCCCGAAAGCACCGAGTATCTCGAGTACATGCTGCAGGCCGGTCCGCTCGATCGCCGTCAGCTGGGAACGGCGCATCATGTCGCGCTCGTCGTTCCTGACATGCAGGAGGCGCTGGAGCTGGTGCGGAGCCGGCTGACGTCCGGGGATGCCAATGCTGGTGCCAGTCCGCAGATCGGGCGGAATCGAAAGTGGCAGCTGAACCTGTACGATCCCGACGGAACGCGAATCGAACTGATGGAACCGTGGCCTGTCAGGTAGCAAGTGAAAAGTTAAAAGAGAAAAGGTAAAAGTCAAAGTTGAAAGGTTAAAAGTGAGATGTTTGAAGGGCGAAAGGTGGAGGATTCGTTTATGAGTATCAGACTGTGCGCGGTTCTTCTCGTCCTCAGCGGCACGATGCTCGCGCAGCAGGCGCCGGTTGGCTACGACGACACGCCGATGCAGCCGAACGGCAAGTGGCGCGTCCACGACGGCAAGCGGCCGCAGCCGCGGATGGTCGCGCCCGGTGAGGGCGTGGCCGCGACGCCTGTGAATGCTCCGCAGGACGCCACCGTGCTGGTCGGTCCTCGTGCCGATCTCAGCGCGTGGCAGATGATGGACGGCTCTCCGGTGACGTGGGCGATGAGCAACGGCGTACTCGAAACCGGCAAGGGCCTGATCCGCACTAAGGCGGAGTTCACGGATGTTCAGCTACACGTCGAGTTCGCGACGCCCAAGGATGTGAAGGGCGACAGCCAGGGACGTGGCAACAGCGGCGTCTTCCTGCTCGGCAAGTTCGAGATTCAGGTGCTGGACAGCTATCACAACCCCACTTACCCGGACGGCCAGGCATCGGCGATGTACGGTCAGTTCCCGCCGCTCGTCAACGCGTCGAGAGGCCCTGGCGAATGGCAGATGTACGACATCGTGTTCACGGCGCCTCGGTTTGCGGCCGGCAGACTGGACAAGCCGGCGACGGTCACGGTGTTTCACAACGGGATCGTCGTGCACAACGCCACGCCGTTCTGGGGACCGACGGCGCACAAGAAGATCGATCCCTACTCGCCGGACAATGCGAAAGGGCCGATCGCCCTGCAGGATCACGGCAATCCAGTGCGGTACCGGAACATCTGGATCAGGCCGCTGACGGGATACGACGCGACCTAGATCCAACAGCAGACGATCGATTGGCCACCGAAGCACGAAAGCACGAAACAAGACCGGTCTTTTTCGTGTTTTCGTGTTTTCGCGTTTTCGTGGCTATCCCCGCGAATCGGACTTCTTTTCCTCTTGTAGTAGGGTCCTTCCGGACGATATCGTCGTAGAAACACACAGAGCGCTGGATTGAACGCGGGCGGACGGAAGTCCTTGCCCACCGAAGCCCACGAAGTGGCGAAGGCGGGCGCCCGCATCACGATCCGGCGATCGCACGAAGCCGTCGCGGCAGGCCCTGCCCGGCGGCTTTTGTATTTCCAGGCCCAGTAGGGGTTTTCCAAGGAGCGCGGCGATGAGTGAACCCGCAGAGCGGCATCCGTTTGCCTTGAAGAAAGTGGTGTACGAGATTCCAGGGATGGCGTCGGCGGTGCTCCGGCGCGACGTGCCGTACGGAACGGCTGGCGCGGCGGCTGGCACGATGGATTTGTACTACCCGTCCGCAGCGGCGTCCTCCGGCGCCATGTGGCCCGCGACGGTCGTGGTCCTTGGGTATCCGCCGCGGGAGCCGAATCCTCTGGGCTGCGCGTTCAAGGAGATGGAGTGGTCCGTCTCGTGGGGACGCCTGATGGCCGCCTCGGGCATCGTCGCGATCGTCTACACGAACCGCAATCCCGAAGCAGACCTCCGCACCTTGCTGGGCCACATCCGGGAACACGCGGAGTCGCTCGGCATCGATCGGCGTCGGATCGGTCTGTTCGCCAGTTCTGGGAGCGGCCCGCTCGCCCTGTCGACCCTGATCGCCGAGCGCGGCGATCTCGCCTGTGCCGCGCTGTGCTATCCCTTCACGCTCGACGCCGCCGGCTCCGCCGCGATCGTTGAGTCGGCCGCGAAATGGGGGTTCGTCAACCCCACGGCGGGAAAGTCCGCCGGCGATTTACCGTCCGGTGTGCCGTTGTTCGTCGCGCGCGCCGGGCAGGACGAGCTCCCGCACCTGAACGAGGCGTTGGACCGTTTCGTTGCCGACGCGCTGGCGCGCGATCTGCCCGTCACGGTGGTGAATCACACCGGGGCGCCGCACGCCTTCGACCTCGTGCACGATAGCGACGCCACTCGCGAGATAATCAGGCAGCTTCTCAGGTTTCTACAGTTTCACCTGCAGGTATAGTTCTCCCGTCACGAGCCATGGCAGTGTCGATTGTCCGGTTGGGGAGTCGTCGAGCGCGGGGCGAAGGCGTCAGGATCGGCACGGTCCGCAGGCCGCCGCGCGGCGTCCCCCGGTCGCAATACGCCCGCGGGAACTGGTACGATGTGTGGCTGCCGACGCTCGCGCCGAGCGCCGCGCTGATGCGCGAGACGCGCATCCTCGAGAATCCAGGTGCGTGGAACATCTTCGCGCGCCGCTTCCTCGCGGAGCTCAAGCGACCCGACGCGGCGCGTCTACTCGACACGCTCGCCGCGCTCTCGCACCACGCGAATTTTTCAGTCGGCTGCTATTGCGCCGACGACCGACGCTGCCATCGATCGATCCTGCGTCGTGTGCTGCAGGATCGGGGTGCGCTCGTCAGATGATTGGAGGCTTCGTGCACGCGCACTACTGCTCGAGGGACCTACGTCCGTGGTAATGCCCGAACGGCTCGATCAGCAGACGCTGATCGCGGCGATCACGACGTTTCTCGCCGGCCGCGACGCTCAGACGATTGACGAGATTCGGAACGCCCTCGCGCACGACATCGCCGCCGCCGGCCAGCCGGCATTCACGGCGCTGGTCGAACGGCTGGCGACCGACGGCGGCGACTGGACTTACTATCCGCCTGACCCGCTCGCGAGACACATTCATCATGTGCTCGCGGACCGGATTCTCCAGCCGGGCTCCACGTCGCTCGGCGTGGAACACGTGACCGCGGCGGCCCACCGTCCCGTGGTGATCTTCTCCAACCACCTCTCGTACTCCGACGCGAATTGCCTGGAAGTGCTGCTGCATCGCGTCGGCTCCGATCTCGCCGGCAGGTTGACGGCGATCGCAGGGCCCAAGGTGTATTCCAGTCTCAAGCGGCGATTCTCGAGCCTGTGTTTCGGAACCATCAAGACGCCGCAAAGCAGCTCGTTGTCTTCTGAAGATGCCGTCATGAGTCCGCGCGAGGTGGCGCGCGCGGCGCGGCAATCGATCGAGGTCGCGCACCAGCGCCTGCAGGCGGGCGATGCGCTGCTCGTATTCGCGGAAGGCACTCGCAGCCGCACGTTCGGGCTGCAACCGATGCTGGCTGGCGCGACGCGCTATCTCGACATGCCTGACGCCGTGATCCTGCCGGTCGGCATCACCGGCACGGAGGCGCTGTTCCCGGTGGGAGGCGAGACGCTGCAGTCGGTCGAGACGATCGCGCGATTCGGTCGCCCGGTCGAAGCGCGCGTGCTTCGCGAGCGCGCCGGCGACGATCGCCGGCTGATCATGGACACGATCGGCGTCGCCATCGCCGCGGTGCTGCCGCCGGATTTCAAGGGCGCTTACGGCAACGGTCAGGTCAACCTGGATGATGCCCGGCGTCTGCACCACGAAATTTTCGAGAGCTGACCGGTTGCGCGAAGGAGAGCGTCATGACGATGATTCCGCGGCGGCGGGTGCTGCAGCTCGGAACGCTCGGGGCGGGACTGGGCCTGGGACTGCCGGCCCGGGCCATCGGCGGCTCACTCGCGCCCTGGACCGACGCTGCGGCTGAATCGGACGATCGCCTCGTTCGTCTCAGCGGCGACGGACTCGGGCTCACTCCGGCGCAGTACGCGCGCCTGCTCACGCGTCTGCTCGACGAGAAGGCGATGACGCCCGACTCCTATTCGCTTGGCGGTGTCGTCGAACAGCTCGAAGAGGCGTTCGCGCGGGCGATGCACAAGGAACGCGCCATCTTCATGCCCACCGGCACGCTCGCGAATCACATGGCGGTGCGCGCGCTGGCGGCGGGATCGAGCCGGGTGCTCGTCCAGGAAGACAGCCATTTCTATCAGGATGAGGGCGACTGCGCCCAGACGCTCAGCAATCTCACGCTGATGCCGCTCGCGGCGGGTCGGGCAACGTTCAGCGCCGACGACGTCCAGCGCGTTCTCGACCAGACGAAGGGCGCGCGCGTCGTGTCCCGCGTGTCGGCGATTGCGATTGAAACGCCCGTCCGCCGCAAGCAGGGAGAGCGTTTCGATCCTGTCGAGGTCAAGAAGATCGTCGCCCTCGCGCGCCGCGAGGGCATCCGGCTGCACCTCGATGGCGCCCGGCTCTTCCTGCAGGCCGCGTACACCGGCGAGAGCGCGGCCGAAGCCGCGCGCCCGTTCGACACCGTTTACGTGTCGCTCTACAAGTACTTCAACGCCGCGTCAGGCGCGATCCTCGCGGGACCGAAGGACGTGATTGACGGCATGTATCACGGGCGCCGGATGTTCGGCGGCGGCCTCAGCGCCGCGTGGCCGTTTGCCCTCGTCGCGCTCCATTATCTGTCCGGATTCGAGGAGCGCTACGCCAAGGCGGTGCGAATTTCAGAGGATTGGATCCGCGGTCTGCAGCAGCACGAGGCCTTTGCGATCGATCGCGTGCCGTCCGGCACCAACCTGTTCCGGCTGCGCGTCAAAGGGGTGGACGCGGTGACGTTTCAAAAGCGGCTCGCCGCCAATGGCGTCATGTTGTCGGCGCCGCAGCGCGACACGTTCCTGGTCGGCGTGAACGAGACGATCACTCGCACGACCGCGTCGGACCTGGCAGGAGCCTTCGTTCGGGCGGCGGCTGCGTAGGTCGGGCGAATGACAAACTTCAGGCTGGCGCTCGATTCAGCCGGAGAGCGACAATAATCCGCAGAGAGGGATGATGCGTCGAATGGGTCTTCGCGGTCTTCGCGGTCTGTGTGTTGCGGGGCTCCTGCTGACACTGCCGTCCAGGGCCTTTGCCACGTGGTCCGTGATCGCCGTCGATCGCGCCACCGGGCGTGTCGTGATCGCGTCGGCGACCTGTGTCGATCGCGACGATCAATTCCTGATGGGGGTTCAAGCGGTGGTCGTCCCTGGCAAGGGCGTCGCCGCCTGCCAGGCCGGTGTCGACAACACGCATCAGAACCAGATGCTGGTGTTCAAGGAACTGGAGAAGGGCACCGATCCGAAACAGATCATCGAGCTCTTGAGCAAGGATCCGGCCTTCCAGAGCCGGCAGTTCGGGATTCTCGATCTGCAGGGGCGGCGCGCCGGGCACTCGGGGCTGACCAACGGTTACGTGTCGCAGGACATGCAGGGGCAGGTACCCGGCACCGAGATCTTCTATTCGATTCAAGGGAATATCCTTCGGCCGGGCACGGTGGTGCCGAATGCCGTGCAGGCGTTTCTGAAGACGAAAGGCGCGATCACGGATCGGGTGATGGCGGCAATGGAAGCCGCTGACGGTTCCGGCGGCGATAGTCGCTGCAGCTGTCCGCCATGGCCGTCCGACGGATCGAAGCCGGCGATTCCCTGTGACGAGAAGACGGCGCACGTCGCCTACATCCTGATGGCCGAAAAGGGCGACACCAACGGCGACTCGCACAACAACGGCAAGTACACCACCTACATCACCGTGTCGCAGCCCGGACCGGACCACGGGCCGAACGCCATCAAGCCGGGCGAGAATCTGAATCCGGTCAAGACGCTTCGTATGCGCTACGACGCGTGGCGCAAAACCCAACCCGCAGCCTTTGACTAGGCCCGACGTCGCCATGTCTACGAACATTGCGTGGCTTCGGCGTGGCAGGTGCGCGGTCCTCGCCCTGATCGGACTTGTCGCGTCGCTCGCGTTCGCTCAGCCGCCGCAGCGAGGGACGCCGCCGCCACCTGCCGCCCCTGGTCAGCCGCCCGGTGGCCGCGGCGGCGGCCGCGGTGCGGTCCAGACGATGACCCTCACGTCGACCGCCTGGTCCGACGGCGGGCAGATCCCGTCGAAGTACTCGCAAGCCGGCGATCAGGTGTCGCCTCCGCTGGCGTGGAGCAACGTCCCGGATGGCGCGTCGAGCTTCGTCCTGCTGGTACACGACGCCGATGCGGCGACTGGCAACGGGACAGACGACATCCTGCACTGGATGCTGTGGAACATTCCGGCCGCCACGCGGAGTCTGCCGGAAGGCGTCGCCCAGGGTTCGCAGCTGCCGGACGGCACGCGCCAGATCAGCGCGAGCGGTCCGTACTTTCGGCGTCCCGGCGCGGCGGCAGCCGGACCCGCGCATCACTACGTGTTCGAGCTCTTCGCGTTGGACGGCACGATCGACGTGCCGCCGGCGGGCGCGTCGCCACCGCAGACGCGCGCGGCGGTGATGGCGGCGATGGCCGGTCATGTACGAGGCAAAGGCGTGCTCGTCGGCCTGTTTCGCCGGACGCCATGAAGTACGCCGCCTTCCTGCGTGCCATCAACGTCGGTGGCCATATCGTGAAGATGGATCGCCTGCGCGCGCTGTTCGAGGCCGCCGGCTTTCGCGGCGCCGAAACCTTCATCGCGAGCGGCAACGTCGTGTTCGAATCGTCTCGCAAGAGCGCCGGCGATCTGGAACGCGCCATCGAGACACACCTGAAGAAGGCGCTCGGATATCCGGTCGCGACCTTCGTGCGCTCGATGCCGGAGTTGGCGGCGATCGTGGACCTCGCACCGTGCGGTCCAGAGTCGCTCCAGCCGCCCGATTCGGTCTTCGTCGGCTTCCTGCGGAGCGCTGTCAGTAAGGACGCGCGTCGGCAGATCGCGGCGCTGTCGAACGACGTCGATACGGTGATGGCTGACGGACGTGAAGTCTATTGGCGCGCGCGCAAAGGGTTTGCCGAGTCCACGATTTCGTACGCCGTCGTCGAAAAACTGCTGAAGGGGGAGGCGACCTTTCGCAACCTCAACACCATCAGACGGATGGCGGCCAAGCACTGTGGCTCGTAACCGGCTCGCCCGCGAATCGCTCAACGCGGCGCTGATCGCCGTCGGTGTCATGTCAGCCGCGATGGGGCTGAAAGGCTTCCTGCTGTCGAGCGGCTTCATCGACGGCGGCGTCACCGGTATCTCGATGCTGCTCGCGAAGACCACCGGCATGCCGTTGTCGGTACTGCTGCCGGCCATCAATCTGCCGTTTGTCGTCGTCGGCTACCGGTTGCTCGGCCGCGCCTTCGCAATCCGCAGCGTGCTGGGCATCGCCGGCCTTGCCGGGGTGCTCGCGACCGTGCCATTTCCCGATGTAACGCCGGACCTCACGCTGACGGCGGTCTTTGGCGGTTTCTTTCTCGGTGCCGGCATCGGGCTTGCTGTGCGCGGCGGCGCCGTGCTGGACGGAACCGAAATCGCCGCGCTCCTGATCAGCCGGCGCGCCGATGTGCTCCGGGTCGGCGATGTGATTCTCGGCTTCAACGTCGTGCTCTTCCTGGCCGCGATGTCGGCGCTCGGCGTTGAGCCGGCGCTCTACTCCATCCTCACGTATCTGGCGGCCGCGAAGACGCTCGATTTCGTCCTGCACGGCATCGACGAGTACACCGCCATCACGATCGTGTCGCCGTCGACCGAGCGCATTCGCGAGAGAATCACTGCCGACCTTGGCCGGGGCGTCACGGTCTACAAGGGCTACGGCGGCATGAGCCGCACCGAACAGGACATTCTCTACTGTGTCGTGACGCGCCTGGAGATCGGAAAGGTGAAGGCGATCGTCAAAGAAATCGACCGCTCGGCGTTCTTCGTCTTCCACCCGCTGTCAGGCGCCGAGGGCGGCACGTTCGGGGTCAAACGCTTTCACGCGGGACACGCGTCATGAGGAGAGACGATTGAGGCACTTGACGACGGAGGAACTGCACGCCGGACTCGAGGGGATCCGGCAGTCGCCGAAGGACGAAGGCGTGCTCGAGCTGATCGTGCGGCGGCCGCACATCGGCGAGCGCGAGGTGCTGGACGAGGGCCAGCTCGACATCGTTGACGGGCTCGTCGGCGACACGTGGAGCACCCGCGGCAGCCGGCGGTCGAAGGACGGCCTGGCCCATCCCGACATGCAGCTGAACATCATGAACGCGCGGGTGATTGCTCTGGTCGCACAGGACCGCGAGCGGTGGCACCTCGCGGGCGATCAGCTGTTCATGGACCTGGACCTCAGCGGGGTGAACCTGCCGCCAGGGACGCGACTCGCCGTCGGGTCGGCGGTGATTGAGGTCACGGCCGAGCCGCACACCGGGTGTCAGAAGTTTGTGTCGCGCTTCGGTCTCGACGCGATGATGTTCGTCAACTCGCCGGTGGGCCGCGAGCTGAATCTGCGCGGCATCAACGCCAGGGTGGTGAAGCCGGGAACGATCCGCGTCCGCGACGTCGCGAGGAAGGTCGTGGTCGGGGACTAGGGGACTGCGGGACTAAGGGACTGCGCGAGTAGTCCCCATGTCCCCAGGTCCCCAAGTCCCCGCCAGTGTCCCCAGCCCCTAGCCCCTACGTCTTCTTCAGATACGCCTTCGTCTGTTGCGAGACGATGTCCAGCAGGTTGCCCATCACGAGATTGACGTCGATGAGGTGCAGGCCCCAGTTCGCGAGCACGTTCGGGCCCGCGCCGATGTCGCCGACGATGTCGTCGACGCGCGGGTCGGCCGAGTCGCCGTGGACGGTGACCTCGAGATAACCGCTCGCGTTTTCGTTCGACGCGCACTTCGCCGTCAGCAGGCCGGGCACGCTCACCCACGGCGTCTCGATCGGCTGCTCTGGCGTAACCCACGGCTTGCCGGGCGTATTGCTCGTGATCGTGCGGCCGGTCTTATCAAGGTATGCGCGCAATTCACCGCTGCCGCCGGCGAGCGCCGCCGGATTGGTGCACGCGGCTGCCATGGCTGCGTCAGGCACGCGCCCGAACAACGTGTTGGCCGGCGGCGGAACAGTCGATCGGAACGACGCGAACGTGATGACACACCCGGTCTGCGTGGCCGTGTGGCAGAGCGGCACGTGCTGGAACGATCCGCCGACGTCTTTCCCTTTCGGCACGGCGAGCGTCGTGCCGAGCAGAATCGCCGACACCAGCTTCGATTGAATCGGCTTGCCGTCGATTTCATCGTGGATCAGCCGGTTCAGGATGAACGATCCCTGCGAGTGCGCGACCAGCACGACGCCGCGGCCCTTGTTGTCGTTCTTCAGGTAGTAGTTCCACGCGTCTTTCACATCGTCGTACTGAAGGCCCTGGTCGAGCGTGACGGTGGCGCCCGGCGCGAGCATGCGGCGCAGACCCACCAGCGTGACCTGACGGTAGAGCGGGGCGTACGGCTTGCACTTCGATGCGAAGCGCGCGAACTGCTGCTTGATGACGTTCAGCTCCGCCGGGTCCGCGTTCATGTCGCTGTTCGGCGTCGGGTCGGTCGAGATCGTGGGATAGACGTAGAAGCAGTCGATCGGCGCGTTCGGATCGGCCGTCCACGTCTCTTTGGCCAGCTTGCCGTCCGCGGCGACCACCGTGGTGGTGTGATCGATCGCGCAGGCGTCCTGCCGTCCCGGCCGGCACAGCCAGGTCTTGCCGTCGGCGTAGTCGTTGGGTTTCGGCGGCGCGGTGTCTGCCTGCTGCGCGGCAACGCCGGCGGCGAACGAGATGCCAATCACAAACAACTTCAACATTCAGCCTCCTGATGAGTCCACGTGCGCGTCGAACGCACTGGTAACGATACGTCCGCTGCGCTTCACCTGCACGAAGATCCGGTAATCGCCGGCTTCCGGAAAGCCATACGGGAACGAGACCGTCGACGGCGGCGTGGCCGCGTGTTGCGCGTGCGGGTCGGCCGCCGCCTCGTCGCCGCGGTTCGCCGTGGGGAGCCCGCGCTGGCCGATGGCGAGCGCGGCCATCGGCGCCGATCCAGCGGGGTGGACGTGCGCAAACACACGCCGATCCCGGCGCACGAACACCGCGTGTCCTGGCATCCCCATGTACAGCTCGAGATCGGTCGCGGGTTGTCCAGATTCATCGTCCACGCGGAATGTGAACATCGTCAGCCGCCTGGGGACGAGCGGCTTCTCGTCACGAACCCACACGATCGTTGTCGCCGGATCGTCGGTCAACGCGCTGTCGTCGCCGGTGAGTGGCGTCC
>Ga0207641_10001333_pt1 | contig 24434 bp, 22 predicted proteins | sample KBSSwiS62_FD_184306 | JGI IMG/M metagenome (GOLD analysis project Ga0207641, IMG submission 184306) | Switchgrass rhizosphere microbial communities from Kellogg Biological Station, Michigan, USA - KBS Switchgrass S6-2 (SPAdes) (version 2) | ecosystem: Host-associated > Plants > Roots >... | reverse complement strand
TGAGGGGCAGGAGATTGGGAAACCTATCAACTCGGCAAAAGCGTCCAGAAACTGCAGAAGGCGTTGAACGCGAAAGCGAAGGCAGAAGCCGGTTATCGCTTCTACGCGCTGTACGACAAGATCAGCCGCGACGACATTCTGGCCCATGCTTATGCCCAGTGCCGCTCCAACAGGGGCGCGCCGGGTGCGGATGGACAGGACTTTGCGGACATTGAGGAATATGGCGCCGAACGGTGGCTGGCGGAACTGGCGCTGTCGCTCAAGGAGGAGACGTACCGACCGGAACCGATCAGACGTGTCTACATACCAAAAGCCAACGGCAAACTCAGGCCGCTGGGCATTTCCACCGTGCGGGATCGGGTCTGCATGACCGCAGCGATGCTGGTGCTTGAGCCGATCTTTGAAGCCGACCTTCCACCGGAAATCTATGCCTATCGCGCTGGGCGCAATGCCCAGCAGGCCGTGGTCGAGGTGGAAGAACAGTTGTTCCGTGGCCGACCGGATGTCGTGGACGCCGACCTTGCCGACTACTTTGGCACCATTCCCCACCTGGAGCTGATGAAATCAGTGTCGCGCCGGATCGTCGATCCGCGCGTGTTGCATCTGATCAAATCCTGGCTGGAATGCGCTGTCGAGGAAATGGACGACAGGGGCCGGAAGAAACGAACGACGCAGGCCCGCGATCAGCGGCGCGGCATCCCGCAAGGGTCACCCATCTCACCGCTACTGGCAAATGTCTACATGCGCCGGTTCGTGCTGGGATGGCGGAAGCTCGGCCTTGGGAAACGCCTCGGCTCGCGGCTCATCACCTACGCCGACGATCTCGTGATCCTGTGTAAGAAGGGCAAGGCGCAAGCCGCGCTCGATCATATGCGCAGGCTCATGGAGAAGCTGAAGCTGACGGTGAACGAGGACAAGACACGTATCTGTACGGTGCCGGACGAGATGTTCGACTTTCTGGGCTACACGTTCGGTCGGATTTACTCGTCAAAGACGGGGAGGGCCAACATCGGTCTTCGGCCGTCCAAGAAAAGTGTCCAGCGCGTGATCGCTACGATCCACGAACTGACAGACCGGGCGCGAACATGGCAGGATACCACATATCTGGTGGCCAAAATGAACCGAGTGCTGCGCGGATGGGCCAACTACTTCTCGGTTGGTACTACGAGCAAGGCATACCGGGCCATCGACAGCTACGCAGTGGTGCGGTTGCGCCGGTGGCTGCGGGCCAAACATAAAACCAGGCGCAAACGCGCGGGAGCTTATCACGACCCCGAGCTATACGAGCGCTTCGGCCTCGTGCGTCTGGCCAACTTGGCCGCAGCCCGCCGTGGGTGAAGGCGTGATGTCTTGTCCGAGAGCCGGATGCGGGAGATCTGCATGTCCGGTTCGATGAGCAGGGAGTGGAAACGGACCATCTGGCAAGCCCCACAGGCGCGCCGCACGACACCGCGCCACTTCCTGACTCTACCGACTTCGGCGGTAATCATTTCAATCCAACGAAAATGGATCATTCTATTGATTACTTGATAGCGAAATCCTGCCGGTCGGCAGTAGACCAATCTACGACAATACAGATCGTAGAGCCGGCTTCCGAAAGCGGTGGCTACCTACGTGCTTGTCGATGCATGTTGCGATCCCTTTCAAGATCGCTTCTTTCTCCATGCGGGTCCCGCCATCCCACATATCATCGTGCTTCACAGGCACCTTCAAGATCGTCATGCCGAGTGCTTGTTGATCGAGTGGAGGAGGCAATACGCCAGGATCCGCGTTGAAATTATCAGATCGTATCGAGCAGATTTTAGGTGACTTGACGAGCGGCAGCGGCATCCTGCGGTTATCCAAAGAAAGCGCAATTCTGACAGTTTGAGGGTGCTCAGTGGCATAGAGCATTGTCATGTCCCCGCCGTTTGAATGACCTATTAGAATCGGTTTGGAAGTGGTTTCGGTGTAACCTCGACGCCTTCGCTCGCTGATGACGAACCCGATGCTATCAGCACCAACTTGCCAAACTGGGCGGCGTAGCTGGCCCAGATCGCCAGTATTGACCATTGGCGGATCGCCCGGCCGTTCCGCATGTTCGACTGACGCAACCAAATAGCCTTGGACCGCCAGTCTGTCCGCTATGAATGAATAGTCACTGTTGTGGCCACCATAACGATGCGAGATGATCGCGAGCGGCTTAGGATGGCCTTCGGATATATGTCCGTAAAGAAGTACGTCTACCGGCCGTTGCCGGGATTGATCGATCAACGTCATCGATACCGGAGCAGAGGGCACGCCCTCCTCAGAGTGCTTCTGGTTCGCCACGCAACTGGTAAGACACAGGACGATTAGGATCGAGCGGAAAAGCATGGCGAGGCCGTAGCACGTTCTTCTCCAACGGACATGAAAGGTCTGCTTAGAGGTTGCCGACAGTGCAAAAACTGACGGCCTGCTTTCCACCCAGCATTTCCGTTCCCGGCCGGTAGTTTGGTCTCCGCCCCCCCCCCCGAGAGCGGCTTGTCCGGTTTCGGCCGGCCTCGAGGGAGTGATGCGAAAAGCGGTCGGACCGCATCTGGCCATGAGAAATCGACACGTGAACGTCGCATAAGGGTCGATTTTACGGTGCAATTTTGGCTCTGACTCACTTTTGCTGCTGTTGAGAGTATGCTCCCGCTGCTTCTATTGGGAGTATCTGCCATGGACGGCCGATTTCAGCGCGCGAGCCTTGCACCCGAAGGTTTCGTAGTTGTCTCAGTGCAGAGTGTCGGGGAAGATGTGACCTCATAATCCTCGCCCATCGCGATCCGCGAACCGTCCGCTGGTGAGCGCAGTGTCTTGTCGTCGGCCATCCTGTCCTCCTCTTCGACTGTCGCTCCCCAACGCTTTGTGTTGTCGTCCGTTGCAACATTCCCGAGACTATTTCCGCGGGGCGACTGCGCCTTGGAACGGGCATAGCGGCCGAGGGTTGAGCACACATTGAGATAGGAGACGATCATGGCAGCACGACCCTATTGGCGAGGCCAGATCCGCCTCGCGCTGGTTTCGATCCCGGTCGAGATTTATTCGGCTACCAAGAGTGGCGCGACGATCGCCTTCAACCAGATCCACGAGCCCTCGGGCAAGCGCATCAAATATGAAAAGGTCGTGCCCGGCATCGGCCCGGTCGATGTCGAGGACATCGTCAAGGGCTTCGAATATGCCAAGGGCGAATATGTCCTCCTCGACGAGAAAGAGATCGAAGGTGTGAAGCTCGAGAGCAAGAAAACACTCGAGCTTACCCAGTTCGTCGATAGCCATGAAATCGACGCCATCTATTTCGAGAAGCCATATTATGTCGTGCCTGCCGACGATCTGGCTGAAGAAGCCTTCATCGTCCTGCGTGAAGCGCTTCGCCGCAGTCACAAGATTGGCCTCGGACAACTGGCCATGCGCGGCCGCGAATATGTCGTCAGCATCAAGGCCTGCGGTCGTGGCCTTGTCATGGAGACGCTGCGCTATGCCGATGAGGTCAACAAGGCCGCGAGCTATTTCCGCGAGATTGGCGACTCGGATCCCGATGAGGAACTGCTCGATCTCGCCACCACATTGATCGACAAGAAGACTGGCAAGTTCGAAGCGAGCGAGTTCCACGACCGTTATGTCGATGCGCTCAAGGATCTCATCGAACGCAAGAAGAAAGGCAAGACACTCAACATCGATGACGAAAATGAGGCCGGATCCGATCCGCGCGGCAGCAATGTCGTTGACCTGATGGCGGCACTCAAGAAATCGATTGGTCCGGCAAGCGGTGGTGGTGCAGCCAAGGCGCCGGCCAAAAAGCCGGCAGCCAAAACTGCTGCGAAGTCCGAGAAGAAGCCAGTGGAGAAAGCGCCTGCCAAGGCGCCCGCAAAAAAGCGGGCCTAAAAGCATGGCAGATCCGGTTCGCGCGTCGAGCAACGACGATGACGATGCCGCCTTCGCGGAAGGCGCCATCACCTTGTGGAGCAATCTGCTTGCGCTGATGGGCACCCATCTCCTTGAAGCGGGGACACCGCGCCAGGAAGTGCTCGATATGCTGACGATGCTGCATGAAACCAACGAGGAAACGATCCGTTCGCCTCGCGCACGAGCGATCGCCGGACGCCACCTCATGTCGGTCTATCGGGTGCTCGGCGAAGCATGACGTCAGTCAGGCGCTTGGCCCGAATCGCCGTCGGTCCGGATCGCGGCGGCACTGGAAACGCCCCTTGATCTGGTCGTTGAAGAAGGCGCCTGCAGAGGTCGCCTTGCAGAGCGCCTCGAAGATTGCGGCAGGCACGTCATAATAGACATATTTGCCCGTCTGCCGGAACGACACGCTCAAGATGCCCGCATCGTCATCGAACGCGACACGTTCGATCATTGAGGAGGTTTTGATACGGCAGGCGCGCATGTCGGCCCAGCGTCTGGCGGACTCTGCCGTTCCATCCTCTGCGTTCAGGCGAATCCGCTGCGCGCCCAAGCGAGTCCGGCAATGCTTGGAGCTCAACCAGCCGGTTTTGAACCGTCGTTTTGATTGCGGGTTATGGAGGGATGCCCGAGGAGACCATCGATCAGAAACTGCGTCAGATGGCGGAGCATCGTGGCTTCAAGCTTGTCAAATCCCGGAAGCGCAAACCCGGCACAGGAGACTTCGGCAAGTTCGGGCTGACGCAGGCGGACGGCAAGCCGCTGCTCGGAATGGGCGAGGACGGGCTGACGGCGTCTGCCGACGATATCGAAGCCTATCTGCGCAAGGGGTCTGTGAGCACCTGGAAAACTTCGGCCGAAAGCGCGTCAGCCCGTGTCGTGCCTGCGGAGAAGCAAAAAAGGGACGTCAGGGCGAATGACGATATAGCAGGCCCGTCAGTCATACGGCCCCGCGGCAGGCACGCCGGCGCCCGAAATGCCGGTGCTAAGCAGGCGGCGCTCGACAGTCGAAAGGCCCCACCAGCGGACAAGCCTAAGCCCAGCGCCAAGCGTGTCCGCCGAACGCTTACGGGCCGCAGGTCTGCGCCGCCAGAAGCTAAGCCCCACGCGCGCGTTGCTGCCGAGCCTGCGCCTGTACCAGCACCGCAGTTGCACGTTCGCGCCGCGAAGCCTGCAGATGCCGCGGAGTTGGCAAAGCTTCTTGCGCAACTGGCTCATGTCGAGATCGACGAGCTTGGCATAGCACGCAATCTCGAGGCGGTGCGCAAGGCCAAGGGCGGCATGGTGCTCGCCGAATTGGGCGGTCTGGTCGGCTGCTGCACATGGGCCCTGATCCCGACGATCCAACATGGTCTGATAGGGCGGATCACCATGATCCTGGTCGACGAGGATCATCGTCGCCGCGGCATCGCGAAAGCCTTGTTCGAGAACGTCTCTGCCGCCCTTGGCAAGTCGGGTTGCACGCGGGTGGAGGTAATGAGCGACATTGAAATCAGAAACGCCCATGGTTTCTTCCGGGCCCTGAAGTTCGAGCAGACCAGCTATCGTTTTGCAAAGGCGCTCGACAGGGGCAGCTAATGGAACTGGAACGAGTCCGCGGTCCTACGGATTGAGGCGAAGAGGGAATAGACGCATCAGCATGGCCAGGACGCAGACCAAGACGGCAGACGAAAGCCTCGCCACCTACCGGGCCAAACGTGACTTCGCCCGGACCGCCGAGCCTTCGGGCGCGAAGCTTCCCAGCACCGGTAACGGCTTCGTCGTCCAGAAGCATGCGGCGACACGTCTTCATTATGATTTCCGGCTTGAACTCGATGGCGTGCTGGTCAGCTGGGCCGTCACACGAGGGCCAAGCGTCAATCCGGACGACAAGCGCCTTGCCGTGCGGACCGAGGACCACCCGCTCGATTACGCGCGGTTCGAAGGCACGATCCCCAAAGGCGAATATGGCGGCGGGACCGTCATGCTCTGGGACAATGGCACCTGGGAATCGATACCGGGCAAGGACCCGCGCGAGACGCTGCCCGAAGGTCACTTGCATTTCATCCTGCACGGCCGCCGCATGGCTGGCGAATGGATCTTGTTTCGCCTCAAGCCTCGGGGAAAGGAGAAGGGCGAGAACTGGATCCTGCGCAAGGTGAACGATGCTTTCGCCGGGGGCTCAGACGATCTGGTCGGCATCCATCTGACCAGCGTCAACACCGGGCGCACCATGGACGAGATCGCTGCCGGCAAAGCCGTCCGCAAGCGGAAGTGTGCAAAGCCTGCCGCTCCCCCGTCTGCCGCTTCGGCCAAGCCGGCCGGGAAGCGCAGAAAGGCGGCCGGTACGTTGCCCCCATTTCAACCGGTGCAACTGGCAGCGCTTGTCGATCATGTGCCGTCCGGCGATCGGTGGATCCATGAACTCAAATATGATGGCTATCGGACCATGCTGGCGATCGGCGCCGGGGAGGGGAGGGCCTATACGCGTTCTGGCCTCGACTGGTCGGATCGTTTCGCTGGACTGATCGGCGACGCCATCACCCTGGACGTGGCAAGCGCGCTGATCGATGGCGAAGCGGTCGTCATCCTTCCCGACGGGCGCACGAGCTTTCAGGCCCTGCAGGCAGCGCTCAGGGGCGATCCCAGTAAAATCGACTATGTCGCATTCGACCTTCTCGAGCTGAACGGCGAGGACCTGACACCCCGACCCCTGCTTGAACGCAAGGAGATGCTCGCGGCGCTGATCGGTGAGGGCAGGGGCCATATCCGCTATTCCGACCATATCGTCGGACGTGGCGAGGAGTTGTTCAAAAGCTTCTGTGGCGCAGGGCTCGAGGGCGTCATCTCCAAGCGGGTCGATGCACGTTATTCCGGCTCACGGTCCGGCTCCTGGGTGAAGACCAAATGCATCCGGCGACAGGAGTTCGTGATCGTCGGCTGGACGCCTTCGGATAAGCAGCGCGGCTTCCGCGCGCTGCTGCTGGGCGTCAATGAGAAGGGCAAGCTGCGCTTCGCCGGCAAGGTTGGCACCGGCTTTAGCGGCGATGAGATCGAGCGACTGATGGATTTGATGGCGCCGCTTGAACAGAAGACAGCGACGGTCGAAGCGCCGCGCGCTGCCGTGCGTGGTGCGCACTGGATCAAGCCGAGGCTGGTCGCCGAAGTCGCCTATATCGAGTTCACTGACGAAGGCGTCTTACGACACTCGAGCTATCTGGGATTGCGCGAAGACAAGAAGCCCGAGGCTGTGGTGCTGGAGATTGAAGCCCCAGTTGCGACGGCCGCAAAGCCTGCCGCAACCAGCGGCGTCAAGATCAGCAACCGGGATCGCGTGATCTTTCCCGAGGGCAAGCTTACCAAAGGCGAACTGGCCGACTATTATGAGGCGGTGGCGCAGATCATGCTCCCCTGGGCAGGAAGCCGGCCGATCAGTCTGGTCCGCTGCCCCCAGGGCCGCGACAAGAAATGCTTTTTCCAGAAGCATGATGCCGGCAGCTTCGGCGATGACGTTAAACAGGTCGGGATATTGGAGAAAGACGGGCATCAGGAGCCCTATCTGTTCGTTGATACACCAGCCGGACTTTTGACCTGCGTCCAGATGGGCACCATCGAGTTTCATGGATGGGGCGCCCGCATCGAGGATGTCGAAAAAGCCGACCGGCTAGTGTTCGACCTCGATCCGGACGAGGGCCTGGATTTCAAGGATGTCGTCTCCGCCGCCTTCCAGCTCCAGGATGTGTTAGGGCAGATGGGGCTTGTCACCTTTCCGATGGTCACGGGGGGCAAGGGCGTGCATGTGATCGCGCCGCTGACGCCGACGGCGGAATGGCCGCAGGTCAAGGACTTCGCGCACCGCTTTGCTATGGCGCTCGCGCAGGCCGATCCCGAAAGATTCACCGCTGCCCTCGCAAAGGCCAAGCGCACGGGCAAGATATTCGTCGACTATCTGCGCAATCAGCGCGGCGCGACGGCCGTCATGCCCTACAGCGCGCGTTCCCGACCCTTTGCGCCGATCGCAGTGCCGTTGACTTGGGAAGAACTGCGCGACCTCGACAGTCCCAACCATTGGCATATCGGCGACGCGTCCGAGATGCTGAAGCGCGCCGCGTCGAAGGATCTGGCCCATTGGGGTCGCGCGGACCAAGTCCTTCCGGACATTTGACCGCGTGAGCATGAAGATCGCCACTTATAATGGAAACGGGGTAAGGCAGTACCGGCGTCTGGTAAGCCTCGCGAAGTTGCCTCACCAAGGTCACTGAGCATGGACACCACTTGCTTGATCAACGGATCGAGCTGACCCTGATCATACAGGATCTTACCTACGACCCCAAGTATAGCACCGCCTAAATTAGCTTTGATCATAATGCCTCCTATGAACAGGGCGAACGTAGGGTGGGGTGGTCTGTTCCAAACAAATCAGTAAGAGTGATACACGCCTTAGTTCTTCTTCAGTTAGACTAACGATAGAGCGGGAATGGAACTTACGTCCGGACCCAGCGCTATCACAAAACGAGCTTTCATATGGGCTCGTTCTCCCTTGCCCCGCTGCCTAACTGGCGCGGGGCTTTTTACAGTTGCCGCAAGAAGTATTCCTGCCGGCCGCGCACAGCCTAATCGGGCGAATTTTTCGCCGCGATATAAAACCAGATCAGCGGTCCGATCACGGACGCCAGTGATGCCACGACGATAAAGGCCATCAATATTATGGCAATCGTCATCCTCATCACCCATGCAAGCGGACAGAAGTCGGCCCAGCAGGACTTGCGGGTGCCTGCTGGGCCTAGCCATACGCTCGGGGGGAGTGAGCGGCTGTTGCCACTTTGACTCACGTAACGAGTAAATGCCCTGATATAAGTTAGCTACGCCACGACCGTGCTATTGCGGGACGGAACGGACGCACGCGATCAGAAGCCGCCGCCCTTTTTATGATCCACAATTATATCCTCCGCAGATGGATGCCGCTCTGCTGGTGGGCGGAAATTTGGTTTTTCCTCGCCGCCTGCCGCGTTGCCGTCATAGTTCTCGTCGCTGGTCGAAGTCCTGCCGCATCCGCCCCGCTGCCATAAACGGGGCCTGTACCGTCCTTGGGGGGCTGACCACGATTGGTGCCAACCTTCTGATCGGGAAATCCAGAAGACGGTACAGGGTCACCATGATCGCCCGGTTTTGTTTACAGACGGGGGATGGGAAGCATCCATGGAATCCTGTAATCCTTCCTCCAATTTCTCATTATCTGCCAGGGCATGATCCTGATCGTCGGCTGGCTTTGGCACTTTGCGCTCATCATCCTATTGATCAGGCATAATATATCCTCAATATCGTGGGTTCCCTACCAACTGTCTGTCGTATGCGCCCGTTCCCCCAGATTGATCGAAATCATCCACTGTCGGAAAAAATGGCAGCGACTATCTTGTTAAGGCTCATGCCAAGATACTCGAGGTGAAGTTTCGTATTGATCCAAGATAGTCTTCAATTATTTCGGAAACTATTACAGGTGTCGTTGTGTTCAGGATGTTTACCCGACGCGTCAGGAAACATCCATGAAACTCGTATTGATCGCAGGTCTTGCGACGTCTCTTGGTGCTTCCAGCATTGCGTTGGCTCAATCCTGCGTATCGACAAATTCGCCGCCTCCCCCCAAGCAAACGGCCGCCGCGGCGACGCCTGATCAGGCAGAGCCCGACATGCAAAGTGTCCTGGACACGCTGGCATCTCTCGGGCCCAAGCCAATCGAAGCCCTTACGCCGGTCAAGGCGCGACTTCAGCCGTCCGCAGCCGATGCAACTAGGGCAGTCATGCGGAAGAAGGGCCTGTCGACCGCGCCTGATCTTACTGTGATGACGGAGGATATCGCCTATGGCCCAGATCCTATGCAGTTCGCCCGCGTTTACAAACCGGCTGCAGAACCAGCCAGCTCTCCCTTGCCCGTAGTCGTCTATTATCATGGCGGGGGCTGGGTGATCGCCGACGTTAACACTTATGATGCAACGCCACGCCTTTTGGCCAAGCAGTTAAACGCGATCGTTGTGTCCGTCGAATATCGGCGTGCACCAGAAGCAAAGTTTCCAGCACAGCATGATGACGCAGCCATGGCATATCAGTGGACGCTAAAAAATGCCGAATCCTGGGGTGGTAATCCAGCAAAGGTCGCGCTTGCCGGGGAAAGTGCAGGCGGAAACCTAGCGGTTGCGACCGCTGTCTTTGCCCGGGACCATGGTCTTGCTGCCCCAATCCATGTACTTGCGATATATCCGATTGCAAACAGCGACATGGATCTGCCGTCGCGAATGGATTCAGCCAATGCCAAACCGCTAAATAAAGCGATGCTCGGCTGGTTCGGGTATTATTATTCCAAGACCAAGGCCGATCAGTTGGATCCGCGGATTAACCTTGTGAAGGCCAATCTGCGCGACTTACCGCCGACTACCATCGTCAACGCGCAAATCGATCCGTTGCGGTCAGATGGTGAGACACTCGCAACCGCCATGAAAGCTGCAGGCGACAAGGTCGAGCAAAAAACCTTCCCGGGAGTAACCCATGAGTTTTTCGGCATGGGGGCCGTCGTGCGCGGCGCTTATGACGCGAATGCCTACGCGGTTTCCCGCCTGCGCGCCGCATTCGGCGAGAAATAGCACATCTCCACCTACGGCGGCCGGCATTCCCCGGCGGTCGCGCAACACTAATGCGAGAGTATTTTCCATGAAGACCGAGATCATAGTTCTGATCGCCGCTTACACATTTTTCGCCGTACCTGCCCAGGCGCAGGTGATGCCGCCAGCGGAGTATGTAGCCACGGCTGGCGCTAGCGATCTTTACGAGCGAACGTCGAGCGAACTGGTCCTTCAGACTACGGCCGACCCCAAGGTCCGCGAATTCGCCACAATGATGCTGAAGGCCCATGCAGCCAGTACAGCGGAGGTAAAAGCGGCGGCCGCCAAATCGAAGGTGGAGGCCGCCCCGCCCGAACTGACGCCCGTTCAAGCAGAAATGATCGCACAATTGCGCGCTGAAGCGGGAACGACGCGCGACGTTGCCTATATCGCCCAGCAAAAAGGCGCGCACGGGCAGGCGCTTTCGGTTCAGGCCGCCTATGCCAAAGATGGGACCTCTGCCCCATTGCGGGCGGCGGCAGCCAAGATCGTGCCTGTGGTCGAGCATCACATAGCCATGCTCAAGGCAATGTAGGCCATGAAGGCTTCGCAATCCGATTCCCGCGGGCACTGCGGATACAATTTTGCTAATCTGAAAGTCGTCCGATGCGACTGAAGCCGTTGGCCGATCAGGTTATTGTCATCACCGGCGCCAGCTCCGGGATAGGTCTGCTTACCGCGCGGGTTGCTACGGAGCGCGGTGCGAAAGTAATGCTCATCGCGCGTAATGGCGAAGCTCTGGCGAATATTGTGCGCGATATCAGGGCCAAAGGCGGCACAGCCGATCATGCTGTCGCCGATGTGGGCGATCGCGACCAGTTGCGAAGCGCTGGGGCGCATGCGATCGCCCGGTTCGGGCGGATCGATAGCTGGGTCAATAATGCCGGCGTCGCGATCTATGCTTCGCTGATGGATACCCCGCTCGACGAACATGAGCGGTTGATCCGCACCAATTATTTTGGCGTAGTCAATGGCGCGCAGGTCGGGCTCGAGCATATGCGCAACGACGGCGGCTCGCTCATCACTGTTGCGTCCATCGCCGGCGACATGCCCTCTCCGGTGATGGGGGCATATACCGCGTCGAAGCACGCGGTTGTGGCATTCATCCAATCTCTGCGGATCGAACTGGCCGCCGATAATGTGCCGGTGTCAGTCACGCTTATCAAGCCATCTGGCATGGCGACGCCCATCGCGGAACACGCAGCCAATCACCAGGCTGGTGCGCCGACGATTCCCCCACCAGTATATGACCCCATGCTAGTCGCCCGCGCGATTTTGGACGCCGCGCAACGGCCCGTCCGCGAGATCACGGTAGGCGGCATAGGACGGCTGCAGGTACTGTTCGCGAGTCATTTTCCTGCGCTGTTCGAACGGATCGCGCCAGTCGTAGGGCCCTTGCTGCATGACCGGACGAAGGCTGGCGCCAGCGTGAACAATCTTTTCGTACCGGCACAGGATGGCATGGAGCGATCAGCCGACGAAAAAGGCATGACCGTCAGCTTATACAATGAATATGGCCAGCATCGATTGTTGGCAGGCGCCTTGGCCGCTGCCGCTTTTGGTGTCGCTGCATTGGCTTGGCGATTTTCGGCTCATGAACGGTCGGGCTGACCGGCTCTGTCGGCATGAGGCCTGCGAATAATCAAGAACAAGACATTTTGGCGAACACGAACGGAGTTTATCCCATGTCAGAGACCATCCCGACCATAGCCGTCAGATTCTCCCCAGCTGTTGAGCAGGTAGCACCGGGCGAAGCCGAGACGATAGCAGCGCTGGGCGAGACGATTGCGAAAATCCAGACCACCACGGCAAAAGATTATGGCAGTCCGGTGCGGGGTGTCCATGCCAAGGGGCATGGCCTGCTCAAGGCGCGTGTCACCATTTTTGATAGTTTGGCTCCTGAGCTGGCTCAGGGACTATTCGCAACACCAGGCACCCATGACGCGGTCATGCGCTTTTCAACGGCGCCGGGCGACATATTGGACGATAGCATCAGTTCGCCACGCGGCCTCGCCATCAAAGTAATGGATGTCCTAGGCGATCGGCTCATCGGATCGGAAGAGGACGACTGCCAGGACTTCGTCCTCGTCAATGGGCCGGCCTTCGGCAATCCGACGCCGGAAAAATTTCTGCCGGGCCTTAAACTCCTCGCCAAGACAACCGACCATGTCGATGGACTCAAGAAGATCGTGTCGGGTGCCCTGCAGGCCGTCGAAGGCGCGCTAGAAACGGTAGGCGTCAAAAGCCCCCTGATTGCGACTCTGGGCGGCGCGCCGAACACCCATCCCCTGGGTGACATTTATTTCAGCCAAGTGCCGTTCCGGTTCGGTGACTATATCGCCAAATTTTCCGTCGCGCCGGTGTCGCCGTTCCTCATTGATCTTGAAGGTGACAAGGTCACCGCAAGCGCCCGCCCCGACGCGTTGCGCGAAGTCATCAACGAGGTGATCGCGGTTCAGGGCGGGGAATGGGAAGTACGGGTCCAACTCTGCACGGATCTCGATGACATGCCCGTCGAAGATGCATCGGTGATCTGGGACGAGGGTAAAAGCCCCTTCCGTGCCGTGGCTCGCCTAACAGTCTCGCCACAGCAGACATGGGAGCATGGGGTGTCTGACACGCAGGAAGCCGAGCTTGCTTTCAGCCCTTGGCATGGCCTCGCCGCATTCCAGCCGCTGGGCGGCGTCAACCGCGCCCGCAAGCCGATCTATGAGCAATCGCACCGCTTCCGTGGCGCGGCCGACGGATGCCCAATCCATGCCGCGCTTGCCTCGTGATTCACAGCCTCTAGCCCGCCAAGCACACGCAATAGCAAGGAATTCGAGATGACAGCGACAAGCGACGACGCTCCGCCAACCATGGCGAAGGATGCAGATGTTCGGGCAGATGCGGCAGCATCCCTTAGCCAGGGCCATGGTGATCACCTGATCGGACGGACCGTTACGATCAATCGCCCGCGCGAAGACCTTTTTACCTATTGGCGTGACTTTGCCAACCTTCCCAGTTTCATGGACAATGTGGTGCGGATTGACACACTGTCGCCGACGCGAACCCATTGGGTGGTGAAGGCTCCGGCGGGCAGGACCGTAGAGTGGGACGCGACCGTCACCGACGAGCGTGAAGGCGAATATATCGCCTGGGCTTCTGATGAAGGCGCGGACGTCCCCAATAGCGGCACGATCACGTTTCGTGACGCGGGGGACCGGGGCACAATCGTCACAGCAACAATCGTATATGACCCACCAGCGGGCGTCGTCGGCAAGATCGTCGCCAAGCTGTTCCAGCGCGAGCCCGCCATCCAGGCTAGGCGCGACCTGCGGCGGTTTAAGCAACTGATGGAAACAGGTGAGGTCGCAACTGCGGCCTACACCGCAAAGCAGCTTGAAGAGGAGAAGGCCTGATGCGCGCGCTCACCTGGCACGGCAAGCATGACGTTCGCGTTGACACGGTTGATGATCCCGAGATCCTCAACCCCCGAGATGCGATCATCAAGATCACATCAACCGCCATCTGTGGCTCGGATCTTCATCTCTATGACGGTTACATCCCGACCATGAAGCCTGGCGATATCCTGGGTCATGAATTTATGGGCGAAGTGGTCGAAACCGGCCCGAAGAGCACGCTGCAAAAGGGGCAGCGCGTCGTCGTGCCCTTTACCATAGCCTGTGGCAGCTGCTATCATTGCGGCAAGCATCAATATTCTGCCTGTGACAATGGCAATCCGGCCGACAACCAGGACATCGGCATGGAGCTGTATGGGCAGCCAATGTCGGGCCTCTTTGGCTATAGCCATTTGACCGGCGGCTATGCCGGGGGTCAGGCCGAATATGTTCGCGTGCCGTTCAGCGACGTGGGCCCGATCGTCGTACCCGAAGGCCTTGAGGACGATGAAGTCCTGTTTCTGTCCGACATCCTCCCCACCGGCTGGCAAGCAGCGGAGAATGCCGACATCGAACCGGGCGATACCGTGGCGGTATGGGGTTGCGGCCCTGTCGGACTCTTCGCGGTCCAATCAGCGTTCTTGATGGGTGCTGCGCGGGTCATAGCCATAGATCATTTTCCACATCGTCTGGAGCTTGCCAAAAAGTTCGGCGCGGAAACGATCAATTTCGAGGAATCGAAGACCTATGAAGCTTTGATGGAAATGACTGGCGGGATCGGACCTGACGCCGTGATTGACGCGGTCGGGCTCGAAGCGCACGGTTTTTTCGTCGACAATGTGATCGACCAGATCAAAAAATCGACATTCTTGGGCACAGATCGTACCCATTCAATTCGTCAGGCGATCGTCGCATGCCGCAAGGGCGGCCGCGTCTCGATGCCTGCCGTCTATGGTGGCATAGTCGACAAATTTCCCCTCGGGGCTTTCATGGAAAAGGGGCTGACGCTCAAGACCGGCCAGACCAGCGTCCAACACTATATGCCTGCGCTGCTTAACGCGATCATCGAAGGCAAGATCGATACGACCTTCCTCATCTCGCATCGGATGAGCCTGGAAGATGCGCCCCAGGGGTACAAGATGTTCCACGACAATCAGAACGAAGTGACCAAGGTGGTGCTCAAGCCCGGCTTCGCGCCCACCTCCACAATCGCAGCAGAATAGGACAGATATCATGGCCGACAAATTCGCGATCATTACCGGTGCTTCTACCGGCATTGGTTTTGAGCTCGCCAGCATTGCTGCGCAAAACGGTTATGACCTGTTGGTCGTTGCCGATGAGCCGCTGATCGAAGCAGCGGCAGCGGACTTCAGGCAATTTGCCGTATCCGTTACACCGATTGAGGCGGACCTATCTACCCTCGAAGGCGTGGACCAATTGCTTGCGGCAACTAATGGCCGCCAAGTCGATCTGCTTTGCGCTAATGCAGGTCGAGGCCTTGGCCATGCTTTTCTGGAGCAAGAGGTTGTGAACTGGCGCCGGGTTATCGACACGAACATCACCGGTACCCTCTATTTGCTCCAGAATATCCTCAAGGAAATGGTGAGCCGCAACAACGGCAAGGTTCTGATTACTGGCTCAATCGCTGGCTTCATTCCTGGCAGCTTTCAAGCAGTCTATAACGGCAGCAAAGCCTTTATCGACAGTTTCGCGGATGCAATTCGTAACGAGATCAAGGAGTCCAAAGGTGTGACGGTCACTACGCTCATGCCCGGCCCAGTGGAAACTGAATTTTTCGCGCGGGGTAACATGCTCGACACCAGCGTCGGTGCGTCGGAGAGTAAAAGCGAACCAGCTGACGTTGCGCGCGATGGCTGGGACGCGTTAATGAAAGGACAAGCGCATATCGTGTCAGGCTGGAAAAATAAGATCCAAGCCGCTGTGGCGCATGTCACCCCCGCTGCCGTCTTGGCTGAACAGCATCGCAAAATGGCAGAGCCTGGATCAGCTAATGACTAGATCGTGAGTTGTGCCTCAGGACCGGCAATCCTATTCGCCCAATAATTTTTGCCGTCCCTCAAATCCTCGAGCGGGCAATTGGCTTGGATTGGTCAATGTTGGCTCGACGAACAGCCCTTCCGCACGTGCGAGTCAAATTCGGGGCCTGGGAGTCCGGCATAGGGCTTTGGGTTAAGGCTTATTGTCCGTCTCGGCGTGAGCTGGCCTATGTCATGAGGTCCGGCTTCTTAGGCGGATCCCTTTCCGGCGGTGATACTGACAGCTGACACGTGCCGAGGCCATCGGCGCTTGGTTGCTGGCGAACAAGGTCTCAAATGCCGAAGTTGCTCGATGCCGAACTGGGCGCCACGCCACGCAAGATGCTGATGCGATCGCGTAATTTCGCTGCTTCATCGAAGTCTCCGCGCTCGGCCGCCTCCCTTGCCGAGCGGACCGTCGCGATTCACTCAGTTGTAAGCGCCATCAGCGGAAAGCCCAGCGCAAGGTTTGTGCGATTCCGAGGGTGCCGGCACGAATGAAATGCCGCTCCGTCATCGGCACGGAAAAGCCATGCACTTTCCTTGCCCATGACGGCAAAAGGTCAATCGCTGCCCGCTCTGCTAAATGGCGAGGAAGGTCTGACACAGCAAACGGCGAGCCCTGGCCCAGGATCAGTCTCGCTACCTCTCGTGTGCGCTCGTCGGACCGCAATTGCCCGCGCGCTCCGTCCATGATGGCAAGGGCTTCGCGGCGTGAACGTGGTACTGGATCAGCGCCGAGGGCTTCGCCGATCTGCGCCATCTCCTCGAAATAGCGGTCTTGGCTATTCATGGGCATGAACGGCTCGCTATAGCGCATCCAGGCATTAAGGAAACTGCTCGTCTCGGTGACATGAACCCAGGACAACAGCGCCGGATCATTGGCACAATAGGGTGTCCCATCGGGCAGTGTACCCGAAATCTGCTTATGAATGGTCCGAACACGTCCTATCAAGGCCTCAGCTGTCATGCGCTCGCCATAGGTGGTGGTCGCGACGAACCGAGCTGTTCGGCGGAGTCGCCCATTCATGTCGCGCCGAAAATTACTGTGATCCCATACGCCCGCGAGCACGGACGGATGAAGCATCTGGAGAAGAAGGCTTGCTATCCCGCCTACCATCATCGCCCCAACATCGCCATGGACGCGCCATGCCACCGAGCGGCGATCAAAGAGAGCATAATCGCTTCGCTGGACGGGAGCGTCGCCTGACTCCTTATCGTTGAACAAGCCAACGACGCGGCGCCTTATCGCAGCTTTCAGATCGTCCGTTATACCGTGCAATTGAGTCATCTCATGCGAACGCACTGAATCGGTTATCGGTTCACAGATTCGTTAAATGACACCAGGAGCAGGAGCGCTTTTTGGACATTCTGTTTGCCAGTCAAACTGCGCTAAGCAAAGTTAGAAAGAAATGCTTGGAGGGAAATTGACGGGATCGTCCCGACTGGACGCTCGGCGTTTTTAGTGACCGCACTGAGCCTGCATATGCGCGAACTGGCTGTGATCCTACTTCGGCACCGTGGGTTTGCTCCTGTTCATAAGAAAATAGTCTGCAACGCTGCTAATCTCGATCAAATGTCATGAAAATCTGTCGGTTAATGCCAGCGAATTAAAAATTTGCAGTTTCGTCACCCGAAGATGATGGCGCTTCGTCCAGATCAGCATTAGCTTGTGCTGATACATCTTGTTGAGCCCCCTCCGCAGCGCCTTGCTTTGCCGCGTCGGCTACCGAATTTTCAAACATTCGTTTGAGGAACCAGCCCACAGCGAAAGTGACAGTGGCTGTCACCGCCGCGCGGGCTGCAGTTTCTCTGAGAGATCGAATGAACTGCCTACGCTGCTGTCGCCCTGATTGTCCGGCTACTACATCGCCCAATTGTTCCCGTGCGCGCATCGCGAATCCCCCCTTAATACGTGGCTTGCCACCTTATAACGCTTACTCCCAGGGTCTGGATGCACCACACCTGTTATCAAAATAATAATCGGTGTTCCGGGCGGGAGCTGCTAGCCCTCTGTCGCGAACGCCCAAATGATGGTTCGCGATGAAAGCGCATAACATAGTTCCAGAACAACATTGTGCACATAAATCCAATTTCCCACAATTCTTTGTCCCGTGCATGCCTACCTAGGCGCAGCCCAAATTTATTTGTCGCTGCACCAAATTCAATTTCATGTGCTTCCGTAACTGATTTTCGCGATTTAATTACCAAAACCGTCAACGTGGCATATTTTATTCCAGCAACATTAAACTTAATCATGTCGCAGGAACGATCACTTTTTATTTTGGGTTTGCGCTCGACGGAGGCGTAATTGTCGAACTTCCAGATTTGTCATGGCTTGCGCTGCGTCTTCTTGGTTTTGTGTGACAGCTATTTCCTAGCTGGCAAAATTTATTGCTGGCGGACGAGCGGCGCAAAGTTAGGCAATATTGCGCGATTACAATTGAAACGCCACGCGCTGACGGCCAAGATTCTTTTGCAGAGAATGGTCTTTTTGCCAATGCCGCGGGTTGCTTGCTTAAACCTTGAAGGCAATTCCCGTGTGTCATGTTCTTATAATCGAAGACAAGCCGTTCATAGCGATGGATATCGAGGACCTTCTGGCCAGCGCCGGCGCAACCTCATTTGATATCGTCGCAACGCAAGCCGACGCCATATCAGCGGCGATGGCCCACGAACCAGACGTCATTACGTCCGACGTTTCGCTCATTGAAGGGACGGGCCCAGCAGCGGTCCGCGTAATTCACAAAGCCTTGGGCGAAATACCCGTGATCTTTATAACGGGTACGCCTGAAGATTGTGATCCTTGCGATCCGCCCGGAGTGATACTGGGAAAACCTCTTGATCGTTGCGCGATTGCCGCAGCATTCCGCTCGGCTAGCGCTAGCGACCACAGTAATTAACAAAAGGCGGCGAAGAAGGTCGCTGGCGGAACTTTTCCATTCGCGATTTTCACTGTCAGCTTAGCCGACGACCCCGGCTCTAAGGGAACGAGGGATCGCGCCAAGCGTATAAGACGTCTCCATTTCCGAGGTGACCATGGCCGCCGCATCCATACCTGCACGCGTCCGGGTCTACCCCGTGCACGCTATCCTCTCAGCTTACCCACTCGCTTTCTTCACGGGTGCACTGATCGCCGACATTACCTATGCCAACACCGCGCAGATGCAGTGGGCAAACTTTGCCATCTGGCTTATTACTGGCGGCCTTATGTTCGGCGTTCTGGCAGCGATCGCCGGCATCGTTGATGCCATAATGAACAAAGGTGCACCCAACCGTCGGCCGTGGCCGCATAGCATCGGGGTGCTGCTGATGATGATATGCGCGTTGATCAACGCCTTCATTCACAGCCGTGATGCCTGGACATCCGTGGTACCGGCAGGGCTGACATTATCGGTGATTGTTACTCTGTTAGCGCTCGCAACGAGCTGGATGGGCTATTCGCTTGAGTCGCGCCAGGAGGTTCGGTGATGCTTAGTAGCTTCAAGAGCGCGCCCCTGATATCGGCGCTTGGCCTTTCTATCCTTTCACTCTCCGCCTGCGGGAGCGGCGGTGGTGGTCCAGCAGCTGATCAGCTCGGTCCTAATCCTAAGTTGCCTTCCCAAAATCAATATCTCATTCCCCCGATGCATGTCGCAAGCCCGGAGTCTTGGGGCAACCGCGTTCCAAAGGTTGCGGACGGACTAAAGGTCACTGCATTTGCAACCGACCTTAAAAATGCGCGCTCGCTTTACGTCCTTCCCAACGGGGATGTGCTGGTAGCGGAGCCTAAGGCTCCGAGTGAACCGATTGCGCGCCCCAAGGATATCATCGTCGGAGTGGTTCAAAGTTTTGGCCATAGCAGTGTCAAAGGCGCCGACCAGATCACATTGCTCCGCGATACCGACGGGGATGGCAAGGCGGACATTCGAACCGTACTCATCACCAAGCTGACCTCGCCATTTGGAATGGCTCTGGTGGGTAGCGACCTCTATGTCGCCAACACGGACGCGATCATCCGGTATCCCTATGTCACCGGGCAAACAAAGATCGCCGCGCGCGGCACCGTTCTGACTGAGCTGCCGGGCGGTCCGATCAACCACCACTGGACAAAGAGCCTGACGGCAAGTCCTGATGGTACGAAACTCTACGTTGGTATCGGATCGAACAGCAATATTACTGAAGCTGGGATGGAGGCGGAAAAGGACCGTGCCCGGATCTGGGAGGTCGATCGCCTGACAGGTGCGCATCGTGACTATGCGACCGGATTGCGCAATCCCAATGGCCTGACCTTCAATCCAGCCGATGGTGCATTATGGACCGTTGTGAATGAACGCGATGAATTGGGTCCTGATCTCGTTCCTGACTATATGACCTCTGTTCGTCCGGGGGGCTTCTACGGTTGGCCGTGGAGCTATTGGGGTCGCAATGTCGACCCCCGGGTCATGCCTCGTCGGCCAGACAAGGTCGCAACGGCGATTATGCCTGATTACAGTCTGAGCTCGCACGTCGCGCCGCTCGGAATGGCATTTTATGATGGTCAGAATATGCCCGTCTATAAGGGTGGGGCATTTGTTGGCGAGCATGGAAGCTGGAATCGCGGAAATCTCAACGGCTACAAGGTGGTGTGGGTCCCGTTTGCAGGGTCCAAACCCAACGGAAAGGCCCGCGACATTGTAACTGGCTTTATCGCGCCTGATGGCAAGGCGCTTGGGCGCCCAGTTGGCCTCGCCGTCGATAAAGCCGGTGCGCTCCTGATTGCAGATGATCTGGGGAATGTTGTGTGGCGCGTGTCGGCTCGTTGAATCGACACGATCTTTGCAGCCTTCTTGAACCAAAACACTTTCCCTAAGGACATTCCGGCAAACAGCGCGTCTTCGCGACTGGGTGCTTCGCTCAACCAATGCCCTATGCGTGAACCAGGCACTACACGTTGCAATCCGGACGCGGAAGTACGCGCTAAAACCCATGTACGCTCATCACATGACGCGGAGCGAGTTCGCCCCGCGCCATGTGCCGCCATTCATCCATTGACGATTGTGCCGCCATTGGGATGAAGAACTTGGCCTGACATGTAGCTCGCATCCTCGCAGGCGAGGAAAAGGAAGGCAGGGGCCACTTCATTAGGCTGTCCCGGTCGCCCCATGGGTGTTCCCTCACCAAAATGTTCGAGCTTCTCCGGGCTTGCCCCACCGCAGGGATTGAGCGGCGTCCAGATTGGACCGGGCGCCACGGCATTGACGCGGATGCCTTCGCCCACAAGATTTTCCGACAACGACCGCGTGAAAGCGGTGATGGCTCCCTTCGTTGCGCTATAGTCGAGCAATTCGGAACTGCCTTGATACATGGTGACGCTGGTGCAGTTCACGATCACCGCCCCCGACCGAAGATGTGGCCGTGCCGCCTGGACCAGAAAGAACATACCAAAGATGTTGGTCTGGAAGGTGCGGCGTAACTGCTCTTCGCTGATGTCAGTGATATCCTTGTCAGGATGTTGTTCGCCGGCATTATTGACGAGAATGTCGATCTTCCCAAAAGCGCTCAGGGTTTGACGGACTGCCTCGTCACAGGCTGCTCGGTCGCCTACATCTGCCCGGATCGCGATGGCGCGCTGACCTTCGCTTTCTACAATCCGCTTTGTGTTCTCTGCATCGTCATCTTCCAGCAGATAGACAATGGCTATGTCGGCCCCCTCGCGCGCGTAGAGCGCTGCGACCGCACGACCGATGCCGCTATCCGCCCCTGTGATGATCGCAACCTTTCCCTTCAGCCGATTGGACCCGGGATAACGCGGCTCCCATTGGGGCTTGGGCTCCAGCTTGCTCTCATGGCCCGGTAAGCCGTCCTCATGAATCATCTCCTGGGTGTCGCTCATCACTTTTCTCCTTCCTTGGAAAGAACACGCGGGCGCATCGTGCGTTCACTCCAAATGGAAGAAATGACGCCGTTGGAGAAACGCGATGCCCCTCAAAGCGCTGGCCCTTAATTGTACTCTCAAAGCCGGTGGCTCCGAGAAATCATCCACAGATGCGATGATCGCGGTGCTTGGATCTGCATTCCTGGAAAAGGGCGTCACGCTTTCCGAAACTGTCCGCGTCGCCGCGCTCAATATCAAGCCAGGGGTGACATCGGACGAAGGCGAGGGAGACGACTGGCCAGCGCTGCGGGCGAAAATTCTCGATCATGATATTCTTATTTTTGGCGGCCCCATCTGGATGGGACAGATCAGCAGTATTGCCAAGCGCGTCCTGGAGCGGATGGACGCCTTCCTGTCCGAAACCGACGAGCAGGGGCGCATGCCCAGCTATGGCAAGGTCGCAGTGACGGCCATCGTGGGCAATGAAGACGGTGCGCATTTCTCCTCTGCCCAACTGTTCCAGGCCCTTAATGATGTTGGTTGGACGATACCCGCTGTTGCTGCCTGCTACTGGGTCGGTGAGGCGATGGGATCGACTGACTTTAAGGACCTGCAGGAAGCGCCCGAAATGGTGACGAAGACGGCCAAGATGCTCGCAAGCAATGCCGCACATTTGGCAGGTCTGCTGAAGACTGCCCCCTATCCCGGTTGAGGTGGAGAAGCTGGTTTTATTGATGGTGAGCTCAGTTTTGCTCACATGCACGTAAAAATCAGGAGAAGCCTGCCTCGCGCTCCTCGGCAGTTTTGACGGGTGGAATCACGCCGACCTTTCAGCCGAAAATCTCACTTGCCGCGCTTGCCTCAATAGGAGAGCTGCTCCATTTCAGCGAACTCTAGGCAAGGTGTGCAGGCATACTAGTGCCTTTTTGCTGGCTAATGAACGCGCTGAGCACGGCGCAGTCGGCAGCATCGGCAGACTATTCCAGCGCACCAAGAAGGGGCAGCTTCCCCGCACAAGATGCAATGTGTGCTTCTTCAATGACGGACGGTAGCCTGAATCGTGAGCCCACCACGAATGCTCGATTTACGCAGTGCTATTGGACCCGCGGGGTAAGAATCTGCGGACATGGGCGTTGGCCAAAGTGCTTGCGCCGTCCATTCGACTAAGCCTTCAGGCGAAATTCCCCAGATCATCGAGATCGTCCGGCAAATCATCGCTGTCTTTTGAATCTTCGTCGCCCTTTTTATCTGGGCTCTCTTCTTGCGGTTTGCTTGGCGTTGCTGCTGAAAACTCTTTGGCAAGCACCTCATGCCCAACTGCAAGCAGAGCATGGCGCCGTTCAACGATTTCACCAGAATGAACGGACGCCTCTTAACGTTCTTCTCGCGCGCGGCGTGCATGATATTCGGATTGGGTCTCGCGAACCATAGCCATCTCCCTAACAGCGGGAGCAAGTGCACTCTCAGTCGCCACCATGCCAAGCTTGGAATGGCGATGCAGATTCATACCAAATCCTGCGGTATATGTCGCTCCCTGTCTAGCTGGCGGCTATTCGTGGAAATTGAAGGAAGCAGCTATCAGTTCAAGCTGTTGTCCTCGAAATCGAGAATTTTCCCGAGCTGTCTGATTCGGTGAAATGTCCAAACCACCGAGGAAATTGTTGCGACCGCCACAGACAGGAGAACCATTTCTCCGGCGCCCAATTCGTCTATCATGTCTGCTCATCCCCCTTTCGCAGGCGATAGTGCGGCTCGATTGGACTTGCGGGGTGCCAACCGAGCCGAGCCTTCTCAGCCGAGGGGGTGGAAGATGGGCTGGCGACATGGTGACATCATTCTGGATCCATGTCTTAATATGGATCAATCCAAGCACTGCTGTGCCATTCTGACACATGGATGGGGATCAAAAGAAACGCCCCGCCAATATGGGATGGCGGGGCGCTTAAGGTCTTCCAATCGGGTCGCAAGTGATTGGCCTCCTATAAGTGCTGAGCCCGCTAAGTGTTCCGTTCGGAACGAAAACTTATATTGCTGCAGTTTTGTTCCTATAACGTTCTCAATCAGAGATGGCCGACAAATATCTTATAATCTTGACCTCTAGTCAAATCTGCTTCGCTATCGGGCAAATATCCAAGGGCATTTTGCGAGATTGGACTTCAATGAACGAACTATAGTCTGAGACGGCACGCCGTTACATGGTCGACAGCATCACCATATGTTTATTCGTTTGCAGGTAAAAAGAGCTGCCCCGATCGCCCCATCGCTGACCCGGTGAAGTCGTGACGCCATGTCGTCTCTGCACCGCTAACGATCGGAACAGTCTGATCGAAGAACTTGCCCAACATAAATGGGATAGTCGGCACATTGGAAAGCACCAGCGGATATTGGCAAAATGCAATGTGCGAACACGCCGAAGTAGCTGTTAAAATATTGTATTACGACTACGTAGAATGATAAAAGTGCCATGCCCAGCCGGCGTGCCACATAGCGATCTGATCGCTATGATCGATGGACAGATGGCTGAGAAGTGATGGAGTGGATGCCCCCTCCCGACGGCATCAAATGTGCCATTGTGATGTTTGCGAACGTCACAGCAGAGGAGAAGGCATCCATGGACGAGGTTAGCATTGTTGGCCTG
>Ga0207641_10001332_pt1 | contig 24445 bp, 20 predicted proteins | sample KBSSwiS62_FD_184306 | JGI IMG/M metagenome (GOLD analysis project Ga0207641, IMG submission 184306) | Switchgrass rhizosphere microbial communities from Kellogg Biological Station, Michigan, USA - KBS Switchgrass S6-2 (SPAdes) (version 2) | ecosystem: Host-associated > Plants > Roots >... | reverse complement strand
GGAGTCTAGCCGATGATTTGCGCCGGCGAACGCCAATCTTACAGATGTCACGAGGCTCATGAGCCCGTTGTCACGAGGGCCGTCAGCGCGCGAATAATTCCTTCATGCCGCCGGCAATCAGCACCGATACATCCACCAGCACGCGCGGCAGTGCGAGACCACCGCGTGCCACGAGGTATTTCGGCTCCCATACGGGCTCGAATTTTGTCTTGTAACGACGCAGTCCTTCGAAGTTGTAGAAGTGCTCGCCGTACCTGAACACGAAGTTGCCGACGCGATGCCAGGCTGGCGCCAACGGATGACGCTCGAGGCCGGCCAGCGGCGCCATTCCCAGGTTGAACCACTGGTAGCCGTGCGCGCGGCCCCACTTCATGAGCTCAATGAACAGGTAGTCCATGGCGCCGCGGGGCGCTTCATTGCCGAAGCGCATGAGATCGACGGACAGCTCGTCCTTCGTACCGGAAGTCCAGAGGTTGGCAAACGCGGTCGGGTTGCCTTCGCTGCGTACCACCGCCATCGGGAAATTGCGCAGGTATTCGGCCGAGAAAGCGCCTACTGAAAAGCGCTTTTCCCCCGTCGACTTGCTGGTGAGCCACGAGTTGGAAATCTTCTCGAGCACCGGCAGGATCTCCATTGCCTGCTCGGGGCCGATCACTTCGAATGTGGCGCCGTCGCGTTCGGCACGCCGGTGTGCCTGACGAAGATCCGCGCGCGCCGAGCCCTCGAGGGAGAAGTCGGCGAGGGGCACTCGTGCCTCTTCGCCAATCTTCAGCGCGGCAAGTCCGAGATCAACGTACAAGGGCAGGCGGTCGCCGCTCACCTGATAGAACACGGTCTGGCCGCCATGCCGGTCGGACATTTCCCGGAACCGCCACACGAGCTCTTCCGCGCCGGATTCGGAACCCACCGGATCGCCGAGCGCAATCCAGCTGCGTCCGGCAATCTGATACATGACAAAAGCATCGCCGGTGTCATTGAACAGAAGACGCTTGTCGCCGGTCAGCGCGGCGTTGCACACCGTCAGGTCGGACTTTGCAATGACGCCTTTGGCGCGCTCGAGATCCTCGGGACCGGCGACAGCCGGTTCGGGTTGAGCGGGCCTCAGCATCGTCAGCAGGAGGTAGGCAGCCAGGAGCACAACAACGACGAGCGAGGCGCGCAACATGCGCGGCGCGTCGCCGTCGAGAGCAAATGTCCACCAGAGCTCATCGGAGTAGTCGACGTGCCGGTAGGCGACAAATCCGATCCAGACAGCCAGCGATATGACACCGATGATGCTGACGACCCACACCGGGCCCACGCGCTCCGAAAGAATCGCGGTCGGGCGGTGGAAGGCGCCGCGGCCCAATGTCAGAACCCCCAGGACGACTGCCAGCACCAGTCCTTCCTCGAAATCCAATCCCTTCAGCAGTGAAGCGAAAATGCCGGCGGTGAGCAGCCAGAAGGTTATGTGATATGCCGCGTGTACACGTCGGAACAAGGCACGCGCGAGGATCAGCAGGCCGAGGCCGATCACGCTGCCGGCCAGGTGCGAGGCCTCGACGACGATCAGGGGCAGGAAGTTGTAGAGGAAGTGGAGGCGGTCATCCATGCCTGGGGTTGCGCCGGAGAGCAACAGCAGGGTGCCTGCAAAGAAAGTGAGGGCGCCGGCAATCTGCGGCACGATCGGCGCGATGTAGATTCCGGCAAGCTCACGCGCGCGGGCCAGCTTGCCACGCTGAGCACTGACTTCTTTTGTCAGGAACAACAAAGTGGCAAAAAACAGCGGCACCATGTAGTACACGACGCGATACGCGAGCAACGAGCCCAGCAGGGCGTCCTTCGGAACTTCGGGCAGTGTGTAGAGAATGACGGTTTCGAACACGCCGATGCCGCCGGGAACGTGACTGATGATTCCCGCGATCACGGCCACTGCGTACGCGCCCACAAAGGCAATGAAGCTGATGTGCGCATCGGGTGGCAGCAACCACCACAACACCGCGCTCGACAGGCTGAGATCAATGACACTCAGTACGATCTGAACGATGGCGATCTTGGGACCCGGGGGCTTCAGCGCCCAGCCCCGGATTTCCAATACGTTCCTGGACAGCGAGCCCCACAGCCCGTAGGCCGCGATGACCGCCAGCAACAGGAAGCCGACCAACATCGCCCAGGCCGGTTGCAGGTGCAGAAGGGATGAGGCCTGCTCCGGCGTAATCAACAGCGAGAGGCCGGTCAGTGTGGTGAGGCCGATGCCGATGGAGAGGCTGCTGAACGCCGAAATCGTCGCGACGTCGATGGCCGTTACTTTGGCCGTTGAATACAACCTGAAGCGGATGGCCGCGCCCGTAAAGGCGGCGAATCCCAGGGTGTGGCCGAAGGAGTAGGCAATAAACGAGGTAAAGAGAATCCGGCTGTAGACGATGACTCGTTGCCGATAGCGCAGGGCGAGGGCGTCATAGGAGCTGAGCAACAGGTAGCTCGCGGCGGTGAAACCCAGCGCCGCGAGGATGTTGATCCGGGGGATGGCGTGGAGATGCTCGAAGACGCTGCTAATGTGGAGCTGCTTCAGCTCGTGATGCAGAACACCGACCACGCCGCCAAACACAATCAGCGCCGCGAGCGGCGCCACCCAGCGCAGGGTGCTGCGATCCTCGGTCGCCGGCTGCGACCCGGAATTCAACTGAACAGCCAAGACTAACGCGTGAGCGGCTTGTACTTGATGCGATGAGGTTGCACGGCCTCATCTCCTTTCCGACGCTTGTAGTCCTCGGTGTATTCCTGGTAATTGCCCTCGAACCACACCACCTGCGAGTCGCCTTCGAAGGCGAGAATGTGGGTGGCGATCCGGTCGAGGAACCAGCGGTCGTGGGAGATCACGACGGCACAGCCGGGGAAGTTGAGGAGCGCATCCTCGAGGGCGCGCAGGGTCTCGATGTCGAGATCGTTGGTCGGCTCGTCGAGCAGCAGTACGTTGCCACCCGACTTCAACACCTTGGCCAGGTGCACGCGATTGCGCTCACCGCCCGACAGGTCGCCAATCAATTGTTGCTGCTGCGTGCCCTTGAAGTTGAACCGGCCGACATAACCGCGCGAGGCCGTCTCGTAGGTGCCGACCTTGATCATGTCGAGACCCCCGGAGATTTCCTGGAAGACGGTTTTCTTGTCGTCCAGGGCCTGGCGTGATTGATCGACGTACGCAAGTTTGGTGGAGGGTCCGAATCTTATTTCGCCGGCATCCGGCTTCTCCACGCCCGTCAGCATCCTGAAGAGGGTGGTCTTACCGGCGCCGTTCGGGCCGATGATGCCCACGATGCCGCCGCGGGGCAGGCTGAAATTCAAATTGTCGATCAGCAGGCGATCGCCATAACCTTTTTTCAGGCCTGACACTTCGATGACCAGGTCGCCCAGGCGCTCACCGGGCGGGATATAGATTTCGCTGGTCTCGTTGCGTTCCTGGAATTCCTTGGACGCCAATTCCTCGTAGCGCTGCATTCTGGCCTTGCTCTTGGCCTGCCGCGCCTTGGGATTCTGACGTACCCACTCCAGCTCGCGTTCGAGGTTTTTACGCAGTGCCTCGCGCTCGCGCTCCTCCAGCTTGAGGCGCGCTTCCTTCTGCTCGAGCCACGAGGAGTAGTTGCCATGCCACGGAATACCGTGGCCGCGATCGAGCTCCAGAATCCACTCGGCCACGTTGTCTAGAAAGTAACGATCGTGGGTGACCGCGATCACCGTGCTCGGATACTCCTCGAGATACCGCTCCAACCAGGCGATGGACAGCGCATCGAGGTGGTTGGTCGGCTCGTCGAGCAACAACATGTCAGGAGCGGAGAGCAACAGCCGGCACAGGGCGACCCGGCGTTTTTCACCGCCGGACAGGGGGCCGATAACGGCCTCCCACGCCGGTAGTCGCAGAGCATCGGCGGCGATCTCGAGCTTGCGCTCCAGTTCCCAGCCACCGGCTGCATCAATGGCATCCTGCAGTCTGGCCTGTTCCTCGAGGAGCTTCGTCATCTCGTCGTCCGACATCGGCTCGGCGAACTTCTCGCTGATCTCGTTGAATCGCTGGACGTTCTTGAAGTCCTGACCCACGCCTTCCATGACCGTGGCCCGGACGTCCTTCGTGGGGTCGAGCTGCGGTTCCTGTGGCAGATAGCCGATCCGGATCCCGCTCTGTGGCCGCGCCTCGCCATCAATATTGGTATCGATGCCGGCCATGATCTTGAGCAGCGTGGATTTGCCGGCGCCGTTCAAGCCCAGCACGCCGATCTTGGCGCCGGGGAAGAAGGAGAGGCTGATGTCGCGGAGGATCTGCCGTTTCGGCGGAACCACCTTCGACACGCGGTTCATCGTATAGATGTATTGGGCCATGCCTTAAATCTTGAGATTCCCAGAGGAACAATGAGGTTCGCGAGCGAGGGGCGGCATTATGGGCGAGTCGTCCACGGTTGGCGATGGCCGGGGGTGCGCAGCCCGGGGCGCCTGGGCCGGCGCGGCGGCGCTGGCAGGCATAACGGCTAGGGTCGGGGCCGCGGCGCTGTCAGCTGCGGTGGCTACGGTCAGCGCAGTCGGTCGACCCATTTCGCCGCGCCGCGCTGTGCTAGGCTTTTGGCCCAATGGACAATACCAACCTGGGGGTCGTCGTAAGCGAGAGACTCGCTCGGTACGGCTTTGGTGCTGGCCATCCCTTCGGCCCAGATCGCCACGCTGCTTTTGTTCGGGAGTTCGAATCCCGCGGACTTCACCGTCGCGTCCAGATGCTGGATGTGCGCGATGCGTCATATGACGAACTCCTGACGTTCCATACCGCTGCCTACGTGGACCTCGTTCGTGAACGCTCGGTGAGTGGGCAGGGTTTCCTCGATGGCGGAGATACGCCTGCTTTTCGTGGAGTCTACGAGGCGGCTGTTACGGTCGTTGGTGCATCTTTAAACGCATCCGCGGCAATCATGTCCGGACAGTGTCGTCGGGCATTTGTTCCAATTGCGGGCCTTCATCATGCCGGTCGTGATCATGCTGCCGGCTTTTGTGTGTTCAACGACTGTGGCGTTGTCATTGAGCAGCTTCTGAGGCGTTCAGGTTTGGAGCGCGTTGCGTATGTCGATATCGATGCGCATCACGGTGACGGAGTCTTTTACGCATTTGAGGACCACCCCGGCGTGATCTTTGCCGACCTGCACGAGGACGGACGTTATTTGTATCCCGGAACAGGTGGCGTTTCGGAGACTGGCAAGGGAGTGGCGGCGGGCACGAAGCTCAACATTCCGATGCCGCCTGGCTCGGATGATCTGGCGTTTGACGAGGCATGGCCGCGTGTCCTGGAGCATTTGTCGCGGTTCGAGCCTGAATTCATCATTCTCCAATGCGGCGCCGACAGTCTCGAGGGCGATCCAATCACGCACCTGCGTTATTCGGCGGCCTCGCACGGCAAAGCAGCCCGCGAGCTGGCGCAGTTGGCCGACCGACTGGGACACGGCCGGGTGCTGGGGTTGGGCGGGGGCGGGTACAACCGCTCGAATCTGGCACAGGCCTGGTCCGCAGTGGTGGAGAACCTGCTGTAGCTTGCAAGCCGATCGTCGCTTTTGGACCGGCGGGCGGCGGCTGATCCGGTACAATTGCGGGCTCGTTTCCGCCGCTTCTAACGGGGGCCCCTCGCATGTTCGCCAAGTCCATGGATATCGCCAGTTTCGACCCAGAGCTCGCCAAGGCCATCAGGGGGGAACGGCAACGTCAGGAAGACCACGTCGAGCTGATTGCGTCTGAAAACTACACCAGCCCCCGGGTGCTCGAAGCACAGGGCTCCGTACTAACCAACAAGTACGCTGAAGGTTATCCGGGCAAGCGTTACTACGGTGGTTGCGAGTACGTGGACATCGCCGAGCAGTTGGCGATTGATCGCGCGAAGAAGCTGTTCGGGGCCGACTATGCAAACGTGCAGCCGCACTCCGGCTCGCAGGCGAATGCTGCGGCCTACTATGCGTTGGTTCAGCCGGGGGATGCGATTCTCGGCATGAGCCTCGATCACGGCGGCCATCTCACGCACGGGGCCAAAGTCAACTTCTCGGGCAAGTTCTTCAAGGCGGCTCAGTACGGCATCAAGCCTGACACGGGTGAGATCGACTACGAGCAGGTTGAGCGACTGGCTCGCGAGCACAAGCCCAAGATGATTATTGCGGGCTTTTCCGCCTATTCGCGGGTAATTGACTGGTCGCGCTTTGCCACGATCGCCAAGAGTGTCGGCGCGTACTTCGTTGTCGACATGGCGCACGTTGCCGGCCTGGTTGCGGCGGGTCTGTATCCCAATCCGATCCCACACGCTGACGTCGTTACGACTACAACACACAAGACCCTGCGCGGGCCGCGTGGTGGTCTGATCCTCGCGAAGGCTAATGACGAGATCACCAAAAAGTTGAATTCGCTGGTCTTCCCCGGTACGCAGGGCGGGCCGTTGATGCATGTCATTGCGGCCAAGGCGGTCGCTTTCCTGGAAGCACTGCAGCCGGAGTTCAAGTCGTATCAGCAGCAGGTGCAGAAGAACGCGCGTGCGATGACGGCTCGGCTGATCAGCAAAGGCTTCCCGATCGTGTCCGGCGGTACCGACAATCACTTGTTCCTGTTGAGCCTGGCGTCACGCAACATCACTGGCAAGGATGCGGACGCGGCTCTGGGTCGCGCCAACATCACGGTGAACAAGAATGCGGTGCCGAACGACCCGCGGCCGCCGATGGTGACCAGCGGCATCCGGATCGGGACGCCCGCGTCCACGACCCGTGGATTCAAGGAGGCTGAGATCGAGCAGGTGGCGGACTTCATTGTCGAGATTCTCGACAACGAGGGTGCAGAAAGTGCGATTGAGCGCGTGCGACCGAAGGTCGTCGAGCTGTGTCGCCGTTTTCCGGTGTACGGCTCATAAGAGGCCACTGAGGCGCCGCGTGTATTGTCCGTTTTGCGGCCACATTGAGACCAAGGTAAACGATTCGCGCCTGGCGGGTGAGGGGCGGCAGATCCGCCGTCGGCGTGAATGTTTGAAATGTGGTGAGCGCTTCACCACCTTCGAGACGGCGGAGCTGGTGATGCCCGTCGTCGTGAAGTCGGACGCCGTCCGCGAGGTTTACGACGAGTCGAAGCTGCGGGCGGGGATGGAGAAGGCGCTCGAGAAGCGGCCTGTTGCGCGGGAGGCCATCGATGAGGCCGTCAGCCGCATTACCCACAAAGTCCGGATCATCGGCGACCGCGAGGTTCCCTCGCGGGTGATCGGTGAGTTTGTGATGGACGAATTGCAGCAGCTGGACGAGGTGGCTTATGTCCGATTCGCCTCGGTGTACCGGCACTTTCAGGACGTTGAGGCGTTCCATGAGGAGATTCAGCGGCTGCGGGCGCAGCGGACTGCCTCGGAGCTGGCTGCCCGGGATGCCAAGCGGGCACCCAAGCCTGCGAAAGAGACCAACCGGGACCAGTTGCCTTTGTTGCCTGCGGATGCCCCGTCCGCGGGGACCGGGCGGAAGTCGCCATAGACCAACAGTTTGTTCCCGGATGGTTTGATCGGCAGAGTAGTGTTACGTTCCTGTGCGACGAGCGCTCGAGACAGGGGCTGGCCAGGGACGATCGCTTGCGGGTGACGTATGTTCACTGAATTTGACCGACTCGCTATGACGCGGGCTTTAGCTCTCGCTGAGCGAGGGCTGGAAACAACCCATCCCAACCCTCGGGTTGGATGTGTACTCGCCAAGGGTGATCGCATCATTGGCGAAGGCTGGCACGAGCGCGCCGGCGAACCCCACGCTGAAATCATGGCGCTGCGCTCCGCCAAGGAGCCCGTTGCTGGCGCAACGGCGTACGTGACGCTCGAACCCTGCAGCCACCACGGCCGCACACCGCCTTGCGCCAATGCCTTAATCGAAGCGCGCATTGCGCGCGTGGTGTTTGCTGTCCAGGACCCCAATCCTCGCGTGAGCGGGCAAGGCGCCGATGCGCTTCTGCGCGCCGGTATCACCGTTGAAGCGGGGCTCATGCAGAACGAAGCCACTGAGCTCAACATTGGCTTCATGAAGCGCATGAAAGAGGGCCTCCCCTGGGTGCGCGTCAAGCTCGCCATGAGCCTCGACGGCCGCACGGCTCTCGCCAACGGCGCGAGCCAATGGATCACCGGCGAACCCGCCCGCGCCGACGTCCAACGCTGGCGCGCGCGCTGTTCGGCGGTGATGACGGGCGTTGGGACTGTGTTGGCGGATGATCCGCTGTTGAATGTGCGGTTGCAGGGGTTCAAGGGGCGGCAACCGTTGCGGGTTGTGCTGGATGCGCGGTTGCGGAGTCCGCCTGGGGCGAAGATGTTTGCTTCGCTGGCGGGTGTTGGTGGCGCTGGCGCGGGTGCGCCGGGTGGTGCCGGTGCGGCACGTGCGCCAGGTGTTGGCGGTGGGGATGGTGTTGGAGCCCAAGTTGCGGCTCGTACGCAGGGCGCTGTTGGCGCAGCTGGCGGTGCCGCCGGCGCGGGTAGCGGTGCCGCTGGCGCTGCGAAAGCGGGCGGTGTTGGTGGTCAGGCCGGTGCTGCTGTGGCCGGTGCGGTCGCGGGTGGCGGCGCTCGTGTTGGTGTCGCCAATGTCCCGCCGGGTGTGGCCTCCGGGGCTGGTGTTGTGGGCGGCCCTGTCTTGATTTTCGCGGCCGCCGACGGCGGTTTCGGGGCGAACACGGGTGTTGGCCGCGGTGCTGTCATGTCGGATCCGTCGACGCTCTCCGATGACATGGCCGAGTTGGTGAACGCTTTCGAGACGAGCCCGACCGCGGTGTCGGCTCGGACTGATAGCGTCGCTGGGCCGGTGAGTGTGAAGGCTGAACCTCGCACGGCTTCGCTCGCTCAGGCTGCGGGATCCTCTAAGGCGCCGACCGCTGCGCCAGCCGCCGGTGCGGCAGTCACCGGTGCTCCAGCCGCCGGTGCTGTAGCAGCCGGTGCTGTAGCAGCCGGTGCTGTAGCAGCCGGCGCGGCGCCCAGCAAGGCGCCTGTCACCTCGCCGGCTGGCTCTGCAAATTCAGCGACGCCCGCAGCTTCTAGTCCTGCTTCGACACCGAGTGCGACTCAGGCGCCATCGCTCGCTGCGACGAGCGCGGCGGCGCAGGACGCGGCTTCCACGTCGGCTGCAGTCGGCGGCTCTTCATCTGCAGTGGCTGCCGTTCCGCCGATGGGGGTCGCTGCGGCACCGGGTGCGGCAGCCAACGACGGAACTGGCGTTTCGCCGCCGGTGTTGGCAGCGGCGGGCGATGCCGCAGGCGTTGCACCGACCTCAGACGATGCAACTTGGGCTGGAGCGGCGTTGAGTGGCGCAGTACCCGTAAAGCGCGAAACCGAGACTCCTTCAAATGGCGCGACTCCGCCGGCCAACCCAGCGACCCCATTGGCTGCCGGCCCTGCTGGCATCCATGCCGCGACTGTAAGCGCTACCGCCGTCGTCAGTGGCGCCAACGGCGCTGTTGCTCCACCTGCCGATACGACAGCGGTCGCGAATTCCGCAACGCCGTCGGCATCCGGCGCCGCTGGTCCGGCGCCCGCTGCTGTCACGCCGGCTAACGCAGTGGCTGGTGTGAGTTCTAGCGCCAGCGCCCACGGCGCATCAAGTAACGCCGCGAGTGGCCCGGCCGGCGCGTCGCCGCAGCCAGTACTCTCGAAGGCGGTTGTGGCACCTAAACAGGCCGTGGAGTCGCCGCAGAACGCAGCGCCAATGCAGTCCACCGCAATGGGGCAAGGCGGGGCGGCGCAGACTCCAACGGCACAGACCCCAGCGGCCCAGGCCTCGGCGGCGCAGACGGCAGCACCGGTGCAGACCTCAGCGGCGCCGGCACACGCTGCAGCGCCCGTCCGGGCCGCGGCGCCGGCACAGAGCGCAGCACCGACCCAGGCCGCAGCGCCGAGGCAGGCGGCAGCACCGGCGCAGGCGGCAGCATCGGCGCCGGCGGCAGCGCCGACACAGGCGGCGGCACCAGCGCAGACTAACGCGCGTGAGAAGCCTGCGGCGGCGAAGGCGGATTCCCCGGCGGCGTTTCAGGCGCGGAAGGTGGCTTTGGTGGGGAAGGGCGTGCGCATCGAGGAAGTGCCGGCGGACGAGGGGTTTCTCGATTTGTTCACCGTGCTGAAGAAGCTCGGCGACATGGAGGTGAACGAAGTGCTCGTCGAGGCGGGGCCGACGTTGGCGGGGCAATTGCTCACCACGTTTTTCGTGGACGAACTGTTGCTTTACGTCGCGCCGAAGCTGCTCGGGCCGCAGGGGCGGCCGCTGGTGAACCTGCCGGAATTGCAATCGCTGCAGGACGCCTGGGGTTTCTCCTTGTTCGACGCGAAACGCTTCGGCGATGATCTGCGTCTGCGGATGCGTCCCAAGTGAACGTAGCCGTCCTTCGGAGCAGATAGGAGAGCAGGTGTTTACTGGAATTGTTCAAGACGTTGGGCGCGTGCAGGTGCTGGAGCCGCGCGGCGGCGATGTGCAGATGGTCATCGAGTTCGATCGTTTGGATCCGAGCGGTATCCGCGTCGGAGACAGCATCTGCGTGCAAGGTTGCTGCCTCACTGCAACCGAGCTGCTCGGGAATGCGTTTGCAGCCGACGTGTCCGTCGAGACTCTCAATCTGACTACTCTAGGTGACCTGCGTGCCGGGACGCCCGTGAATCTCGAGCCGTCCTTGAAGGCGGGAGATGCGCTCGGCGGTCATCTGGTGTCAGGTCACGTGGACGGTGTTGCGACTGTTACTTCGATCAGTGGTGACGCGCGGTCACAGCGGATCAAGATTACCGTTCCCTCCGACCTGGCTCGCTACATCGCTCGTAAGGGTTCGGTTGCTGTTGATGGCGTTAGTTTGACCGTGAACGAAGTTGACGGTAATGAGTTCGGCGTCAATATCATTCCGCACACACAGTCGGTCACGACGCTGGGGCGCTTGGTCGTAGGTGCGCGTGTTAACCTCGAGATTGATCAGGTGGCGCGTTACGTCGAGCGACTGTTGACGGGCTCATCGACCATCCTGTGACATAGTCGGCCAGCCATCGTCTTCGGCCGCGCCGACGGGCCGTGGCTGGCGTGCCGGTCAGCTCCGCAGGGCAAGTCCGCCGTTGGATGCCTAGCCGGCCTTCGCCTCGGGCAGGAGCGCGCTTTCCTCGATGGCGGCGGTTACCAGTGGTAGGGCCTCAATCAATTGCACGTCCGGCAGGTGAGTGATGCTGGAGCGGACCAAGGACTTGGTGAGGGCCGGCAATTTGGCCATCACGGGTAGCAGGTCATCAATCGACTGTGGCCGGGCGAGCAGGTAGCCCTGGGCAAACAAGGCGGGGTACCCCACCAGCGGAGCGAGTTGCTCCAGGCGCTCGATGCCCTCCGCCGTGATCTGCAATCCCAGTCCCTGGCAGAGCTGAATGATCGCTTTGGCGATCGACGCCGAGCGGGTGTTGGTGTCAATGGAGGCTATGAGGCTGCGATCGAGCTTGATGCGTGTCAGTGGCAATTGCTCGAGCGACGCCAGTGATGAGAAGCCTGTTCCGAAGTCATCCAGGGCGATCGCTATGCCGTGCGTGCGCAGGCGCCTCAGTGATGCGATGGTTGCACTGCCGGTTTGCAGAACATTCTCTGTCAGCTCGATTTCGATGCAGCGGGGCGGTAGCTCGTGCTGCTCCAACAGTTCCTGTACCTGATCGACGAAGCTGCTGTCGTACAACTGTCGCGGCGAGACGTTGATTGCGATGCGGACGTTGGGCCAAGGGCCGCGGTGCCAGCGGGCTGCTATCTCGATGACTCGTCGCAGCACCCAGTCGTTGATCTGGAGAATCAGGCCGGATGCCTCTGCGACAGCGAGGAACTCGCCGGGAGCGGCGAGGCGGCCATCCGGCCGGCGCCAACGCAACAGCGCCTCGACGAGCTCGACCTCGCAGGTCTGCAAGTTGATTTCGGGTTGGAAGACGAGCTCGAACTCTCCGCGGTCCAGCGCTCTTCGCAGGCCCTGCTCGGTGTGGAATCGCTCGGTAGCGGCTTCGAGCAATGCCGGCGTAAACAACGCCAGCTGACTGCGGCCCAGTGCCTTCGCTTCATATAGGGCTGCATCTGCTGCGCGCAGCAAAGCCTCGACGTTCTGCGCGTGTTCCGGGTAGACGCTTGCGCCCACGCTCATACTGACAATGAGGTCACGGCCTTCGAGGGACATGGGCTCCTCGAAGGCCTGGATGAGCTGCATCCCGGCGAGCCGTATGTCTTCTGTGTTGCTCGCGCTTTCATACACGATAGTAAATTCGTCACCGCCCAATCGGGCAGCGAAACCGAATGACCGGGTGACTTCGGTCAGGCGGACCGCGATGGTCTGGAGAACCGTGTCGCCGAACTCGTGGCCGAGGCTGTCGTTCATGTTCTTGAAGTTGTCGATGTCGATGAAGAACACGCCGACCAGGCGATGGTCGCGGGTGGCTTTTGCTATCGCGGTTTCGAGCAGCGTAAAGAAGTGACGTCGGTTGGCCAGTCGGGTGAGAGGATCGAGCTGAGCGAGCTCCTGCAGCTGGAAGGTGCGTTCGGCAACTTTCGCTTCGAGGAGGTGTGTTTGGTCATGGGCTGCGGCTCGAGCCACGGCGAGTTGGGCGGCCATCTCATTGAAGGCGAGACCGAGAGTGTCGAGTTCGCGGATGCCACCCCGAGGGACGGTGATGTCAGTTTCGCCTTGGGCGATCCGCGTGCTTGCAGTTAGCAGGCGACGGACGGGGCGGGTGATGCTGAGCACGGTGCCGGCGGAGATGTAGACGACTAACAGAAGAACGCCGCCGCTGAGCCAGGCGATGAGAGTTTTGCGGTGGCGGGTTTCCAGGTCGGCGGTGCTGGCAGCGGAGGCGGTAGATTCCGCGCCTGAGGCAGTCGAAGCAGTTGGAGATGGTGGCGTGTTTTCGCCAACGATAGAGGTGGCCGCGCTGGCAGCCTTCCCACCGAGGGAGCTGAGTACTTTTTGCGCGGCGCTGCCCGCGTCGCCACTCCGTTCGGCGGTCGTGCTCGTGTCGTGAGCTGCCGGTGATGCAGTGGCGCCTGCGACGGCAGCGTGTGTGGCCGCAGATGTGCCGGAGTTGCTGGCGGCATCCGCGCTCCCGTTGGAGGCGCCGTCTGCTCCGGCAGGCGTCCTCGCCGCCGTGGTCTTCGCAGCGCCCTTTCGATTGACGACCGATGTCCCGGCGGTGGTTGCGCCGGGAGCGGCGCCTCGACCGGTTGGGGTGGTGACCGCGGCGCCTTTGGCGGTGGCGCCGCCAGACCCGGTGGGTGCGATGCGATTGGGGTGCGGGAGATCGGGCCGCCGGGGATTGGGGCGCACGGGATGACGGGCCACGTAGGTTTCTGTTTTGCCCATGTGGCTCAGAATTGAGCCCAACGCCGCGGCCTGCTCAGCAAACTTCCGCGCCCCATCCTTCCGCGCCCGGTCCACCTTCAGCAGCGAGCGCCGGGCATCGGACATCGCCTGGAGGTCGGCCTGCGACCTTGTGTACCAGTCCTCCCCCTCCGCGCGGCTGAAGCCGGCGCGATCCTGGGTGAGCGTCTGGGCAAGGGTGCCTTCGCTCGCGCCCAGCGTGTCGAATGTCGATGAATCGACGGTCTCGGCGGAAACAAACTCAACGTACCGGCGGCGGAGGTCATCGAGGTCACTGGTGAGCTTCACCAGTGACTGTCGCGCAACCACGCGCCCAAAAATCTTCCACGCATGATCCAACGACTTCTTGACGCGCGTGTTGAGCTGCTCGAAGTGCGACGAGTAGTCGGCGATCAACTTGCGTCGAGTGATCGTCAACTCGATCAGGTCGGCACCTTGCTGACGATAGTCGCGGACGGTGACCATGAATCGGGCCGGAGGCGATTCGCCCGCCGCGGTGGCGCCGGAAGAGAACGCAACCGCCGCGTGTTCCAATTCCGCGCCGACCTTCTGATAGCGTGCATTCAACTCGGCGACCTCGCCTTCAGTGCTGCCGTCGACTGCATGCTCAACGAGATCGAGCGTCCGCTGCAGCGGATCCATGCTTGGAAATGGCGGCCGTACAGGTGCCGGAGCAGGTACCTCTACAACAGGAGTTGGAGCGGGAGCGGGAGGAGGAGGGGGTGCAACCAGCACTGCCCGCTCCTGGTGAACCACAGGAGCGGGCAACACAGACACCTTGCCTTCAACAATGAGATTGGCAACGACCGCGAGCATTGCGACAGCCGTGAAAGAAATACCGAGACGACCCGCAATCCCCAGTTGGAGGATTCGCCGTGGCGCGGAGTTAGACTGTACAGTACTCCGTAATTTTCGAAGGGCTGAGACAAACGTCCCGGGCCTGTATTGATCTATGATGGTTCACTTCCTCAATCATCGGCTCCTTCCCTGGAGAGCGATTACATTGCCCGCACGCCGCGGGTGGGGCGAGTGGACAACGAAGGAAATGTGAATTGAATCCGGGGTGTTGGATGTTATTTCCAATGGCCAGCGACTCGCGCATGGATTATCGGTAAGTGGTTTATTGCACAGCTGTAGGACACGACATGCTGCTTTGCGATAGAAAGTAGCCCTGCGCCGGGCTCGGAGCACTCCGGACTGTCGCCGGATCATGCTGTATAAATTTACAGCCGTATAATGTCCCGTACTACTTCCTTCCCAGGCGTCGACATGTCCAATGTTTACTCTTTGGCCGGCAAGGGCCCGTCCAGCGGCAGCCCGAGCACGGGCCTGAACTCCGTCGAGGAGATCCTCGAAGAGCTGCGTGCCGGGCGCATGGTCGTCGTCATGGACGATGAGGATCGCGAGAACGAAGGCGATCTTCTGATGCCTGCCAGCCTCGTCCGACCGGAGGACATCAATTTCATGGCGCGCTTTGGTCGGGGCCTGATCTGCCTGACGCTGACGCGTGAGCGCTGCCGGCAGTTGCGGCTGCCCTTGATGGTCAGCGAAACCGATCGCGAGCGGCGCACCAACTTTACGCTGTCAATTGAGGCGGCTCAGGGCGTGACGACCGGCATCTCCGCATACGACCGGGCACACACGGTTCGCACGGCAGTGGCGCCGAACGCCAGCCCGGAAGACCTGCGTCAGCCTGGACACATTTTCCCTATCATGGCCCAGCCCGGCGGCGTGTTGACCCGTGCGGGCCATACCGAAGCAGGCTGCGATCTCGCCCGCCTGGCAGGCTTCGAACCAGCCGCGGTCATCGTCGAGATCATGAACGACGATGGGACGATGGCGCGCCGCCCCGAGCTCGAACAATTCGCCCGTTCGCACAATCTGAAGATCGGGACGATAGCGGACCTCATCCGTTATCGCCTGCGGAACGAGCGCTCCGTTGAACGAATCTCCGAGCAGAACGTACAAACGGAGTTTGGTGAATTTCGGTTGTACATGTACGAAGACCATGTTCAACGCGATGTGCACCTGGCTTTGACACACGGTCCGATCACTGACGCCACTATTCCTCTGGTCCGCGTGCACGTAGCAGATACGCTCCGCGACCTCGTCGGCGTTCGAACATCCGCCCGGGCGTGGACGCTGCGAGCTGCGATGGAGCGTGTGGCTCAGGCCGGAAGCGGTGTGATCGTGATCCTGCGCGACCACGAAACCCCGCGCGATCTGGTTGATGCTGTTCGCGCGCTGGGTGAGACAAACAACCCGACGTTGTCGGCGCAGCCGGCACCGCCGCTGGCAGAACCAATGGGCGGGGTGTTGCGCACTTATGGTGTGGGGGCCCAGATCCTCAAGGATCTTGGCGTAAGACGCATGCGGGTGCTGTCGGCACCTCGCCAGTTGTCGGGTATTTCGGCGTTCGATCTAGAAATCGAAAGCTATGTCGGTGAGGACGGTTAAGCTCTACTTCTATGGATTCTTCACGCATTGTCGAAGGCGAAGTCGTTGCGCGCGGCCGGAAGGTTGCTATTGCCGCTGCACGCTTCAATGATTTTATCGTATCGAGCCTGCTGAAAGGCGCCACGAGCGCCTGGGCAGAGAAGGGCGGCGCAGCGAATGATCTCCTGATCGCACGTGTGCCTGGCGCGTTCGAATTACCCGTTGTCGCGCGACAGCTTGCCTTGAGTGGCAAGTACGACGCCGTTGTTGCCCTTGGATGCGTCATTCGAGGTGACACGCCTCATTTCGAGTACGTCGCCGGCGAGTGTGCTCGCGGTCTGACGATGGTGAGCCTGGAGTCAGGGTTGCCGATCATATTCGGCGTGCTCACCGTGGAAACGGTCGAGCAGGCGTTGGAGCGAGCAGCTACGACCGCCGGCAACAAGGGCGGTGAGTCTATGGACACGGCGCTGGAAATGATTTCGTTGTTGAAACAACTGTGAACGATCGTCCCAAAACAATGGCCGAGCGGACGTCGAGAGCCCGCGCCGCCGACAAAGGCCGGCAGTGGATAAAGGTTAAAGACGGCAAGCTCAGCGGGCCCGATCCTGCGGTGGAGTTGGTGGGCACTTCGCTGAGTACCGCGCTTGCAAGTGCGCAGGCAGCGGAGTCCGGGGCTGCGGATGCCTCGCAGGCAGAGGAATCCGCCGCCGCAGGTGCCTCGCAGTCAGAGTTGGCGGATCCGGGGACCCGCGTTGCCGGGTCGGCGGATGCGGGGGGCGCTCCCGCCGCTGACGCAGTGGCTTCAGGAACCCAGGCAGCAGACGCCAATGCCCAGCAGGCTCGTGCAGACGCTCCCGCTAAGCCACGAGGCACGTCCCCAAAGCCACCGGGCTCGTCCTCAAAGCCAACGAGCGCGTCGACCAATGCCAAACACGCCTTTGCGGCCGCCCGCTCCGTAGCCCGCAAGCTGGCGTTACAAGCCATCTACCGCTGGCTGCTCAATGACGCCCCCTGGCAAGACCTGGTGAAAGAGTTCGGCGAAGCCGAAGACATGCCCAATGCCGACCCCAAGTACTTCCGCGAACTGGTCGAAGGTGTCTGGGCCTCGCGCCAGTCTCTGGACGAGAAGCTGACCGAGTTGGTGGATCGTCCGGTTGAGCAGTTGGACCCCGTCGAGCATTCCGTTCTCCTGATTGGCCTGTATGAGCTCAGTGCCAAACCGGAAGTGCCCTATCGTGTGGCCATCAACGAAGCCGTTGGATTGGCCAAACGCTTCGGGGCCACGGACGGGCACAAGTTTGTAAATGCAGTCCTCGACCGAGCGGCGCGTACCCTGCGCCCGGGTGAAAACTAGGAGGCTCCCGGGCATGCCCCTGTCCGAATTCGCGCTGATTGAGCGGTATTTCCGCAAAGCCGGCGCGATGCGACCCGACGTTCAACTGGGCGTCGGAGATGATGCCGCATTACTCCAAAGCCCTCCCGGCGCTCAGCTCGTAGCCGCAATCGACACACTCAACGAAGGCGTGCACTTCCCGTTCGGCTCACCTCCAGCGTCGATCGGTCATCGCGTGCTCGCGGTCAACCTGAGCGACCTGGCAGCGATGGGCGCGCGACCCGCGTGGGCGTTGCTTGCTCTCACACTTCCCAAGGTCGACGAGCGTTGGCTGGAGGAATTTACAGGGGGCCTGTCCGCGCTCGCCCGATCACACGATGTTGCACTCGTAGGCGGCGATACAACATTGGGACCGTTGTCAGCCACCATCCAGATCCTCGGTCACGTTGCCAAGTCGACGGCTTTACTCCGGTCGGGCGGCCGCCCCGGTGACAAAGTGTTCGTTTCCGGCACACCGGGTGATGCGGCGGCGGGCCTCGCTGTCGAGCAGTCCAGACTCAAAGCATCCGCCGAAGCCGAAAGCTATCTCCGGAAGAGATTCCTCTATCCATCTCCACGCCTGGCTCTTGGGGACTGTCTGCGAAGCTATGCGACGGCCTGTATCGATGTGTCCGATGGATTGCTCGGCGATGCGGGAAAGCTCGCCCATGCCAGTGGTTGTGGCGTGGAGCTCGAATTCGACCACCTGCCTGTCTCGGAAGAGCTGGTGAGCGCGGTGGGAGATCAACGCGCCCGCGAGCTGGCACTGACAGGTGGAGATGACTATGAGCTGTGCTTCACAGTCCGGCCCTCGGAAGTCGAGCGATTGCGACATAATCTGCCGCCCGAGCGCTGGAAATACTGCTGCATCGGCACACTCGGCGAGACTCCCGGGCGCGTCACTGTGACCCGCGAGGGGAGCGTGATTGAGCTGACCCATTCCGGCTACGATCATTTCGCATCGGGATGACTCGCTGACCTACGTCTCGTCCTTTCGCGAGGGCCGGAGCGCTGAGGTGTACATCACAGAGAGTCTTCGGCGCAGAACGTATCCTGTCGGTGGTCTTCGCTTCAGCGCGAGTCATGTCAGCACCGGCGTCCAAATCAGCATCCCCCAAGTCGACCCCACCCCGTAAGGTTCCCGAGAAGATCGGCAAGTACGTGGTGATCAAGGAGGTCGGCCGCGGCAGCACGGGAACAGTGTATCTGTCCCACGATGCTTACTATGGGCGCGACGTTGCCATTAAGGTCTACAACAGTGAGACCGGTGGCGATGAGGAGCGGGCGCGCATCGCGCGGAAGATGTTCCTTTCCGAAGCTCACCTGGTCGGCATGCTGCAGCATCCGCACATCCTCCCCATCTACGATGCGGGTGAGGAAAACGGCCATTGCTATATCGTGACCGAGCACGTGCATGGCGCGCGAACGCTTGCTGCTTACTGCCGTCCTGACAATCTGCTGCGCATCGACGATACGGTTGAGATCGTCTTCAAGTGCGCGAAGGCGCTGCACTACGCGCACTCGCGCGGTGTGATTCATCGTGACATCAAGCCGTCGAATATCATGCTCACGCAGGATAGCGACGTGCGCATCATCGATTTCGGCATTGCGCTCGTGTCGGACTCCGACATTTCGCGCATTGAGGGCATTGCCGGAAGTCCTTCATACATGTCCCCCGAGCAGGTGCAGAGTCTCGATCTCACCAACCGTTCGGATCTGTATTCCCTGGGAGCCGTCATGTACGAGCTCCTGACCGGCTCGCGTCCGTTCCGCGCCGGCAACCTTCAGAAGCTGTTGCATCAGATCGTGTATGCAACACCGCCGCCGATTCATACGCTGCGCAAAGACATCCCGGAGGAGCTCGAAACCGTGGTGGCGATGGCGCTGCAGAAAGATCCGGCCAAACGTTACAAGAGTGGCCTGGATTTCGCCGCGGAGTTGACCCGCGTGCACCAGCGCCTGCGTGAAGCGAATGCCCGCATCGATCGCCAGGAGCAGTTTGGCGTGTTGCGCCGGCTCAAGTTCTTCCATGAGTTTTCGCACGCGGAAATATGGGAAGTGCTGCGCGCGAGCAATTGGCAGGACTACGACGCTGGTGAAGAGATCGTCAAGGAAGGCGAAATGGACGATCGGTTTTATATCATCGTGTCAGGAAGCTGTGCCGTGGAGCGGCATGGAACCCGGGTCGGCGCCCTCGAAACAGGTGACTGTTTCGGTGAGGCGAGCTATGTGCCGGGCGCCAAGCGCACGGCCACCATTCGCTCAGCCAGTGACGTGACGGTGTTGAAAGTCAGCTCGACGCTGTTGGAACAGGTGTCAGCGTCGTGCCAGTTGAGATTCAACCGGGTGTTCCTGAGCTCGCTGATCAGCCGCCTGCAGAGCGCGGAAAGCATCCACAGCGAGCGCTTCAGAGGCTGATCAGGCTTCCGGCTCGGCGTCCTTGTCCCGCTCAATCATGGCGTAAGCCGAATGATTGTGGATGGACTCGAAGTTCTCCGACTCCACCACGTACGCGCCGATGCGCTCATCCGCGTTCATCCGTGCCGCCACATCCCGCACCATGTCTTCAACAAACTTCGGGTTGTCGTAGGCGCGCTCGGTCACGAACTTCTCATCCGGGCGCTTCAGGATTCCATACAGCTCGCTGGATGCTTCGCTCTCGGCAACCTCAATCAACTCTTCGATCCACATGTGGGTGCGCAGCTTCGCCTTGATGGTCACATGCGAGCGTTGATTGTGCGCGCCGTACTCCGAGATCTTCTTGGAGCAGGGGCAGAGGCTGGTGACGGGCACCTGTACGCGCACCCACATCTCGGTGCGGCCGTTCCGGCGTTCGCCGATCAGGCTCGCCTGGTAATTCATCAGGCTCTCGACACCCGACACCGGCGCCTTCTTCATGACAAAGAAGGGGAAGGTCATCTCGATGTGGCCCGCGTCGGCTTCCAGGCGCTCGGTCATCACACCCAACATCGCGCGGAAGGACTCGACGGAGATTTCCCGCTCCGAATGCAGGATCTCCACGAACCGGGACATGTGAGTGCCTTTGAAGTTGTGCGGCAGGCTCACATACATGTTGAACGTGGCAATCGTGTGCTGTTCGCCGGCTGAGCGGTCGCGCACCCGCACCGGATGCATGATCTCCTTGATCCCCACGCGGTTGATGGGCAGGCGGCGTGTATCGGCGCGGCCCTGAACGTCCTCGATTTCAGTCACGGTGGGGCGGGGGACCTTGGCGGTTACAGGCGGGGTCATGCTTTGAAGCCTACCTCAATGGCGGAACGGGCTCTAATCAGTTGGCGCTATGGCCTCATTACCCGGCAGGCATTGGGGCAGGCGCCAGCGGCTCAACCCCCCAAAAAGAGGGAGAAGAGAAGCCTATGAACCGTGGGTGGCTGGAAGGTGACGGCGGGTTCAGCCGCTGCCGGTTGGTCGCGGCCGGCGAGGCGCGCGGCCGACGAGGGCCGGCTAGCCGCCGCCGGCCGACCTGATCCGGTCCTGCCCCTGCATGGCCCACCACCGCTCCACACTGGCTGTGAGGCCAGCCAGGTCGAGCCCGGCGGCGGCGAGACAGGTCTCGCGCGATCCGTGCTCAATGAAGCGGTCGGGGATACCAATCTGCAGCAGCGGAACCTGCAGCCCTTCGGAGGCGAGCAACTCGGCCACGGCCGAGCCCGCACCACCGAGGGTCGCGTTTTCTTCGATGGTAATGACCGCGCGATGCCGTGCCGCGACCGAGATCACCAGGTCCTCGTCCAGCGGTTTGACAAAACGCATGTTGACAACCGTTGCGTCCAGCCGCTCCGCAATCTTCAGCGCCGAGTCGAGCAGCGTACCGAAGACGAGCATGGCCAACCCGCTGCGTCCCTCGCGACGCATTTGCGCGCGTCCGATGGGTACCGGGGTCATCTCCGCCACCAGCGGAGCACCTGAACCAGTACCGCGAGGGAATCTAACCGCGGATGGGCCTTGGATCGTCGTCGCAGTAAATAACATCTGGCGGCATTCATTCTCATCCGCCGGCGCCATGATCGTCATGTTGGGTATGCACCGCATGAACGTCAGGTCGTACGCGCCCTGGTGGGTTGCCCCGTCGCTGCCCACGAGACCGGCGCGATCGATAGCAAACACAACAGGCAGGTTCTGCAGGGCCACGTCGTGTATGAGCTGGTCGTAGCCGCGCTGGAGGAACGTCGAATAAATCGCAAGCACGGGCTTCAGGCCTTCGGCAGCCAGACCCGCTGCAAACGTAACCGCGTGTTGCTCGGCAATCGCCACGTCGAAATAGCGTTCCGGGAAGCGCTTCGAGTACTCGACCATCCCTGAGCCTTCGCGCATCGCCGGCGTGATGCCGACAATCTTCGGATCGCGCTCGGCCATGTCGCACAGCCACTGGCCGAAAATCTGCGAGTACGTCGGTCCCGAGGCTTTCTCTTTGAAAATGGTGCCGGCCTTCGGATCGAATGGACCCGGGCCATGCCATTTGATCGGATCGGCCTCGGCCGGCGCGTAGCCTTTGCCCTTGCGGGTGACCACGTGCAGGAACTGGGGCCCCTTGAGCTTTTTCACGTTGCTCAGGGTCGAGACGAGCGCTTTCACATCGTGGCCATCCATCGGCCCGATGTAGTTGAATCCGAGCTCTTCGAACAGCGTGCCCGGCAGGACCATGCCTTTGAGGTGCTCTTCGGAACGGCGGGCCAGCTCCCACACCGTGGGCATCTGGGCCAGCACTTTCTTGCTGCCTTCCTTCAAGTTTGCATACACGCGGCCGGACAACGCACGGGCGAGCTGATTTGACAGCGCACCGACGTTCTCGGAAATCGACATGTCGTTGTCGTTGAGAATGACGAGCAGATCCGTCGGCAACGACCCGGCGTGATTCAAGGCCTCGAAGGCCATACCGCCGGTAATCGCGCCGTCGCCAATAACTGCTACGACACTGCGATTCTCGCCACGTTGCGCGGCCGCCACGGCCATGCCGAGCGCAGCGCTGATCGAGGTCGTAGAGTGCCCGACACCAAACGTGTCGTACTCGCTCTCAGAGCGAGTGGGAAACGGAGCAAGCCCGCCGGGCTGCTTGATCGTGTGGAGCTGTTCACGGCGTCCGGTCAGAACCTTGTGCGGATAGGCCTGATGGCCCACGTCCCAAACCAGCCTGTCGTAAGGCGTATTGAAGACGTAGTGCAGGGCTATCGTCAGTTCGACGGTGCCGAGACCGGCGGCAAAATGCCCGCCACGGGTGCTCACACTGTGGATGAGAAACTCCCGCAGCTCCTGGGCCAGCTCGGGGAGTTTCGAGGGCGATAGCCGACGCAGGTCGTCGGGCGTATCGATGGTTTCCAGCAAAGGGTACTTGGGACCGGTCATTGTGGTGAATTGTACACTGAGCCAAGCCTGGCCCCGATACCTCTTGTGGGTCAAGCTACTTGATGCGGCTCACGACGAAATTGGCCAGTTCGACCAAAGGCGCAGTCCGAGGCCCCAGTGGCGTCAAAGCTGCGATCGCGCGATCACGCAAACCTCGGGCGCGATCTCGGGCGGCAGGCAAACCCACAGTACTGGGATAGGTCGGTTTGCTCAGTGCCGCGTCCGCGCCGGTGGTCTTTCCAAGGACCGCCGCATCGCCCTCGACGTCGAGAATGTCATCCTGGATCTGGAACGCGAGACCGATCTCGTCACCAAATAGCCGCAGCGCTTGCCAGTCTGATGACGAATTGGGGGAGCCGGAATCTATCCCCGCGCCCAACGCGCCCAGCAAGACGCTGCCGGTGATGAGCGCACCCGTCTTCCGGCGATGCATGTTCTCGACCGCACCGACACTCAACGTCTGCCCTACAGCAGCAAGATCCACAGCTTGTCCTCCAGCCATGCCAGCTGTACCGGCGGCAAACGCCAAAGTCTTGATCATCGCCAACCGCGTAGCAGGAGCGACATCGCCGAGCGTCTCGTCGGCAAGCACCGAAAACGCAAGTGCTTGCAGAGCGTCCCCAACCAGTATCGCCGTAGCTTCATCGTAAGCACGGTGACACGTGGGACGGCCCCGACGCAGATCATCATCGTCCATTGCTGGAAGGTCATCGTGAACGAGGCTGTAGACATGGATCAGCTCGACCGCAGCGGCGGGAGCGTCGAGATTCGTCAGCGGCGCTCCGAGCGATTCCCCAACGAGATAGACGAGTGCGGGACGCAGGCGCTTTCCACCGCCAAGCGTGCTGTAACGCATCGCCTCGCGCAGGCGTTCGGTGCCGGCGTCAGGCAGCTCCAGGCACCGGTCGAGAACCTGCTCGATGCGGCTCCGGTAGGACTCTATGCGGCTTTCGAGTGTGGTCACGCCTGACCCGCGGCCTCATCCGGCGGCGTAAAAGTTTCGATTCCCGACTGACCGTTGCGCTTCAGAAGAATCTCCACTTTCTGCTGAGCCGCTTTCAGGGAGCTCTGGCAATGCCGTGTCAGCTCGACGCCGCGCTCGAAAGTCTTCAACGCATCCTCGAGAGGCAGATCGCCGCGCTCCAACCGCTCGACCAGACTTTCCAGCTCGGACAGAGAGCGTTCAAAATCAGGTTGTTCGGCCAAGCAAGCTCCTCGAAATACCATTTGAAATGGGGCGCCACGTTACACAGCACGAACCGAGGGGGCAACGCCTGCGCACGCCGGTGGTTGACGACCCACCGGCGTGAGAATACAGTCGCCCCGAAGTGTTAGACCCAGTCTAATGTGAGGAGAGCGTCGTGAGTCTAAAAGGCAGCAAGACGGAAAAGAATCTCAAGGATGCATTCGCCGGTGAATCACAGGCGAATCGTCGTTACCTGTATTTCGCAGCTAAGGCCGACGTCGAAGGATTCAACGACGTATCCGCCGTGTTCCGTTCCACCGCGGAAGGTGAGACGGGCCATGCGCACGGCCACCTCGAGTACCTCGAGGCAGTGGGTGATCCGGCGACGGGTCTGCCTATTGGCGAGACGAAGTTGAATTTAAAGGCCGCTATCGCCGGCGAAACGCACGAGTACACCGACATGTACCCGGGCATGGCGAAGCAGGCACGCGATGAAGGCTTTGCCGAAATCGCTGATTGGTTTGAGACGCTGGCCAAGGCCGAGCGCTCGCACGCCAATCGTTTCCAGAAGGCACTGGATTCCATTTAAGGCGTCCGCTGCGTTCGTTGATTGCCCAACGTGTCGGCCCTGACAGTCTCCTGTCAGGCCGACGCGACGGGTGGCTGCGCGAGGTCTTCGTATGAGCACGTCATCGCCAAAATCCGAGGGCGGACGCGAAGGGAGCCTCGAAGCCCCC
>Ga0207641_10001329_pt1 | contig 24480 bp, 18 predicted proteins | sample KBSSwiS62_FD_184306 | JGI IMG/M metagenome (GOLD analysis project Ga0207641, IMG submission 184306) | Switchgrass rhizosphere microbial communities from Kellogg Biological Station, Michigan, USA - KBS Switchgrass S6-2 (SPAdes) (version 2) | ecosystem: Host-associated > Plants > Roots >... | reverse complement strand
CTCAGTGGACGAGGCGTTCCTCGACGTGTCGGGACTGTGGCGGGTTTCGGGCACGCCGGTTGAAATCGCGGCCCGCTTACGCGCAGAGGTACGCGACCGCGTCGGGCTACCCATTACCGTCGGCATCGCGCGCACCAAATTCCTGGCCAAGGTCGCCAGCCAAGAAGCCAAGCCCGACGGACTGCTGCTCGTCCCGCCCGACCGCGAACTCGCGTTCCTGCACCCGTTGCCGGTACGACGACTTTGGGGCGTCGGCGCGAAGACCGCCGAGAAGCTACACGCGCACGGCATCGAGACGGTCGCCGACGTCGCCGAACTCGGCGAGTCGACGCTCGCCGCGATGGTCGGCGGGGCGATGGGCCGTCAGCTGTTTGCGTTGTCGCGCAATATAGATCGCCGTCGCGTTGTGACGGGTGTACGGCGTCGTTCGGTCGGCGCGCAGCGGGCGCTGGGCCGGGCGGGCAACACGATGTCGGCCGCGGAGGTCGACGCTGTCGTCGTCAACCTGATCGACCGGATCACCCGCCGGATGCGCAAGGCGGGCCGGACAGGCCGAACGGTGGTGCTGCGGTTACGTTTTGACGATTTCGGCAGGGCCACCCGCTCGCACACGATGCCGCGCGCAACGGCGTCGACGGACGTCATCCTCGAAACCGCCCGCGGTCTGGTCGCGGCGGCCGCACCGCTGATCGCCGATCGGGGCCTGACGCTGGTCGGGTTCGCGGTGTCGAACATCGACCGCGACGGCGCACAGCAGTTGGAGCTGCCGTTCGAGGAATCCGCGGACACCGTCGCGATCGACGATGCGGTCGACAAGGTGCGGGAGCGTTATGGAAACACCGCGTTGACGCGCGGCGTGCTGCTCGGCCGGGATCCGGGCCTCGAAATGCCGCACCTGCCTGACTAATTCGTCGTCCACTCCAGCAGTTTGTCGGCCGACCAGGTGTTGACGATCCGTTCTTTGGGCACCCCGGCGTCGAGCGCGCGTTGCGCACCGTAGCCTAGGAAGTCCAACTGCCCAGGCGCATGCGAGTCCGTGTCGATGGAGAACAGACACCCGATGTCCAGCGCCAGTTTCAACAGCCTGGTCGGCGGATCTCTGCGTTCAGGCCGCGAATTGATTTCGACGGCCGTTCCGTTATCCCGGCAGGCGGTGAACACCTTCTCCGCATCGAACTTCGACTCCGGCCTGGTGCCGCGGCCGCCTGTGACGAGTCGACCGGTGCAGTGCCCGAGCACATCGGTGTGTGGATTGGCCACCGCCTTGAGCATGCGGCGCGTCATCGACGACTCATCCATCGACAGCTTGGAATGCACACTGGCCACCACCACGTCCAGGCGCTCCAACAGCTCGGGCTCCTGGTCCAGCGACCCATCCTCGAGAATGTCGACTTCGATGCCGGTCAGGATTCGCATCGGCGCGACGGTCTCGCGTAGCTCGTCGATGACGTCGAGCTGCTTGCGCAGCCGCTCCGGCGACAGGCCGTTGGCGACTTTGAGCCGGGGCGAGTGGTCGGTCAGCGCGCAGTACTCATGACCAAGTTCCTTGGCAGCGAGCATCATCTCTTCGATCGGCGCCGAGCCGTCCGACCAATTGGAGTGCACATGCAGGTCACCCTTGAGCGCCGCGCGAAGCTCGCCGCCGCCCAGATCCTTTACCGCCGAACGCAATTCGACGAGCGCATCCGGTTCGCCACCGGCCCATGCCTGGGCGATGACCTTAGCGGTCTTCGGTCCGATACCGGGCAGCGACTGCCAACTGTTGGCGGTGCCGTGTCGCTCGCGGTCCGCTTCTGACAGTCCTTCCACGATGTCGGCGGCGTTGCGGTACGCCATCACGCGACGCGGATCTTCGCGGGCCCGGTCCTTGTAGTACGCGATCTGACGCAGCGCGAGTACTGGATCCATCACTCCAGTGTGCCGCTACCGGCGTCTAGGGTCGCGTCCGCTCAGTGCAATCAAGCGATCCAGCGCCGGCGCATCATCTGCAACGGGCACTGCCGGCCCGAATAAGCCCTCGACCGGACCCTGCTCGGCAGTCGCCGTCACATGCGGCAAGACTGCATCCAGCGTGGCCTGGTCGACGTAGTAAGCCTGGCCCGTCGCGGCCGCCATGTCCCAGCCGTGGATGACCACCTCGGTCAACGCGATGATGCCACCCACCTCGCCAGGGAAGTCGACACCGCCCGCTCGCGACATCCCTTCCCACGCCGCCGGCTCACGCCACGCCCGCGCCAAGTCCGCCAGTCGCGATGGGTAGGCGGTCCGCCAGTCCTCGTCCAGCGGCACCCCCTCGGCCGGCGGCGTGTCCGTCAACGGGCCGAACTCCTTACGGGCTGCCGCGGTGAACGCCAGAGCGAGTCCACCCACATGTGCAACGAGGTCTCGCAGGCTCAGCCTCTCACACGCTGTCGGGCCTTTGAGTTGCTCGTCGGTCACGTTCGTCAGCACGTCGGCGGTCCGTTGACACGCCCGGGTGAAATCGATCATGACCGTACTGACCGGCATGACGACAGGAACTCATCGCTACAAGTCATTGCCGGCATACGACAGATTGAAGCTCTTGTTGGTCAGTGGGAAGTCGGGGACGATCGTATCGGCCATCGCGACCGGCAACGCCGGCCAGTTGAACCAGGAAGGGTCGACGATCTTCGACCGTGTGATGCGGCCGTCGCCGCCGATCTCGACACGGTGCACGATGGTGCCGCGCCAGCCTTCGACGATGCCCACGCCGCTGCGGCGTTCACGCACGCTAGGCACTGCTGTCTCGTATTCGATTGGACCCGAATGCGATTCGATCAAATGACACGCCAGCTCGATCGACGCCGCAAAGTCATCGCGGCGCACCTTGTAGCGGGCCAGCACGTCGCCGTCGTCGGACCGCGTCTCCGTGACAGGTAGCGTGACCGTCGGGTGGTCGAGCCGGGCGTCAGTGCGGATGCCGCTGGCACGGGCGACATATCCCAAGCAACCCATCGCACGCGCATCGTCAACCCTCAGTATCGAGGTGCCCGCGAACCGGTCGTGGACGACGCTGTTACCAAGCGTCATTTCGGCGACCTCGGCGAGGTCGACCGCGACCGAACGTAGCTCGGCGGGGTCGGGAAGTTCGCGCATTGCCACTCGCGCCGGGCCGACGGCACCTCGTAGCAGCCGGTGGCCAGTGACCCTCGCGTTCAGCCGGAGCAACTGTTCCCGGATGCGGAGGCAGTGCGAGTTCGCCAGCGAGAAGCCGACGTCGTTGGCAAGCGCTCCGAGATCGCCAGCGAGGTTGTAGAGCCGCTCCAATTCGACGAGCAGCGCACGCAACCGGTGCACAGCGTCGCCCACCCCAATGCCCAGCGCGTCCTCGACAGCAAGACTGTGCGCCACCGCATGACCGGCCGACGTGTCGCCGCTGACGCGCTCCGCCAGCTCGATCGCATCGGCCGATGTCCTGCCCTCAAAGAGCTTCTCCAACCCCCGATGCACGAACCACAACCGCGCCTTGAGGCGTAGCACCGTCTCGCCGACGACGGAAAACCGGAAGTGACCGGGTTCGATCAGGCCCGCGTGCACGGGGCCGACGGGAATTTCGTATACCCCGGGACCCGCTACCGTGACGAAAGGAAAACGTTCAGTCGGTTCGAATTCTGGTGCAGGGCCAGCGTTTTCACGCATCGGATGCCAGCCATGCGGCCAGTGCGCATGGCGCACCAACCGTCGGGGCCTCGGATGCCCCGCGGGCCGGATGCCGTACAGATCGGCCATCTCACGTTCGAACCGCCCTGCGGGGAACGACAGGTACGCCAGCGACGGTACCGCGGGGTCGCCTGCGGAAAGCACGCATTCGAGCTCGATCCGACGGTCCGGACGGCCTGCCAGGAATAGGTACACCACCCGCAACCGGTCACCGTCGTCGTGGCCGGCAACCATGGCCAGGCGGAAATCCGCAGCCAAGAGTTCTTCGGCCTTGTCGGCGACGGCATCCAGCGAGAGCCGGTGCAGCACGAAGTCCGCGCTCATTGCGAGACCCCCACCTGGCTGGCCGCTGTGTTGAACAGGTCGGTCAGCGGGCCCGCGCTGACCCCGAGTGCGATTGAGGCGGCGATGCCAACCGACAGCGCCGCCGCAACGGTGGCGGGTACCGAGACGACCGGCGCCCCCGCCGCAGGTGCGCCCAGCAGCAGCCGTCCCCCATTGCGCACCAGCGCAGCGAACGCGATCCCGATGAACAACAGCGCCGCCGCCAGCACCCAGGTCAGCCTCGCGTCGGCCAACGAACGGGCGATGGCCAGTTCACTGGCGAACATCGCGAATGGCGGTAGTCCGAGCAGCACGATCAGTCCCACCGCGAACGAGACCCCCACCAGTCGCGATCGTCGCACCACAGCGGTGATATCGGCGATGGCGGTGGAGTCGTGTGTTGCCTGTAGTTGTCCGCCAGCGAGGAACAACACGGTCTTGCCGACGCCGTGTGCAAGGACATGCAGCAGCAGCGCCGCGATGGCCAACGGCGTACCCGCGGCGGCGGCGATCGCGATCAGCCCCATGTTCTCCATCGACGAGTACGCGAGCATCCTTTTGACATCGCCGGTCACGGTCAGCATCAGCGCCGCCACGAGTAGTGTGGCCAACCCCAGCACTATAAGGCCGGTGCGTAGGAACGCCTGGCCGGTGGCTGCGTCGATGATCGGCTTGAGGCGCAGCAACACCGAAAAGGCAACGGACAGCAGCACTCCGCTCATCAGCGCGGAGACCGGCGCCGGCGCCTGGCTGTGCGCGTCTGCCAACCAGGTGTGAAACGGGAAGAGGCCCGCCTTCGCGCCGTAGCCAATGAGTAGGAGACCACCGGCCAGACGTGTCACGCCGGGGTCAAGGTCCGCGGCGTACGCAACGAGGACGTCGAGGTTCAGCGCATGCGGACTCGGCGCGCCGGCGTGTTGGGCCGCGTAGTACAGCAGCACGGTGCCCAGGAACGCCATGGCGATTCCGACCGAGCATATGATCACGTACTTCCACGTCGCCTCCAAGGCCGTCCGGGTGCGCCGATGCCCCACCAGGAACGCGGTCACGACGGTGGTGGCCTCGATCGCCACCCAAACGACGCCAATGTTGTTGGCGCACACCGCCAGCGCCATGGCGGTGAGGAACGCCGGTGTCAGCACGCCGTAGAGCCGAGCGCCGTCTGCGTCGGTATGGCCATGCTCTAGCTCGGCGTTGATGTACCCGATGCTTGCCCACGTCGCCAGCGTGCCCACCACGCCGATGACAATCAGCATGGTGACCGAGAGCGCATCGGCACGAAGCAGCCCGCTCAGCGCCAGATACGCGCCCGACCCTACCCGCACGGCCAATGCGATCCCGCATGCCAGCACCGTGGCCGCCGACAGCACGGTGAGCACAGCGGTCCAACGGCGCCACCCCGCAACGAGATTGGCGATCGACGCGGTGGTCGGCGCGACTATGGCAGCGAGCAGTAAGGCGGTCATCAGTCGCGCAGCTCCTGGAGCTGGTCAAGATCGGCCCCGCCGAACGCGCGGCGCAGTCGGCCGGTTAGCACACCGATCACGATCACCGCGAACAGCACGTCTAGCGATGCGCCAAGCTCAACGATCAGTGGCACCCCGGCGGTCAGCAGAAACGCGGTCGCGGCGATCCCGTTGTCCAGCATGAGGAATCCGGCGGCCTGCGACACTGCATGCCGGCGGGTGGTCATCACAAACAGCGCGATGAGAATCACCGCGAACGCGGCGGGGGCCGCATTGGTCGTCGCGCTCGGCTCCAATACGACGACAGGGCGGGTGATCGCGAACGCGACGACCGTCAGACCGCCGGTGATCAACAGCGACGTCGCCGTATTCACCACCGGCGTGGCTTCTCGCTGTGCAGGCGCTTCGGCTGCCAATGCGCGGGCCAATAGCCACGGCAGCGCGACAGCCCTCAGCAGCAATACTGCGGCACCGATTCCGATAAGGCCGACGTCACCTTCGTGGATACCCCGCACGATCGGTATGACCGCCAGTGCGACGCCCTGCCACGCCAGCAGGCGCACGATGGACCGCAACTCGCGACGCCACACGACGAGCACTGCCGCGAGCATGAGCCCGCCCGCGGCAAAGTCGATCAGGATGGCGAAGTTGTCCTCAGTCAACGCTCCCTCACACCCTAAAGAAGTTCGCGGCCGTGACCGCCAGCAGTGCCAGCAGGAACGAACCTGCCAGCAGTTCGGGCACCCGGAACAGCCGCAACTTCGCGATGAACACCTCCGCGCTGGCCAGCAGCGCCGCCAGCACCGTCACCTTGACTGCGACAGCGCCGACTCCGACCGCCACGCCTAGTGCGGACGGCTGCCCACCGGCAATTCCCCACGGCAGGAACAGATTCGCCAGCAGCGCCAGTAGTACCGTCAACCGCATCGCCGAAGCCCACTCGACCAGCGCCAGGCGGGGGCCCGCATACTCCAGCACCATCGCTTCGTGCACCATCGTCAGCTCCAGGTGCGTTGCGGGATTGTCGACCGGCAGCCGGCCGGTCTCAGCGATGATCACGATCACCAGCGCCACGAACGCGAGGACTCCTGTCACCGACGCCACCTGGCCGGGGTTCTCGATCGTATTCGCAACCAGTGCACCAAGATTCGTCGATCCGGCCGGGATGGACAGCGCGAAGACAGCCAGCAGGATCGTCGGCTCGACCAACGCTGCGATGGTGATTTCCCGGCTGGCGCCCATACCGCCGAACGATGTGCCGGTGTCGATCCCGGCGAGCGTCAGCGCGACGGTGCCGAGGAAAAGCAGTCCCACGATCGCGAATAGATCTGCGCTCGCATCGAGTGGTGATCCAGTGGCCACCAGCGGCGCGACGGCGACGATCACTAGTGTCGTACCGGCCAATACCGCGGGCGCCGCCCTGAACACCAACGTGGTGCCTTGCGGTGTGATCTGTTGTTTACCAAGCTGTTTGCATATATCGCGGCACGGCTGAAGGACACCGCCACCGGCCCGGCCCTCCCAGCGCGCGCGCACCTGCCGCATCAACCCGATTGCCAGCGGCGCGCCGATCATGACGGTGCCGATCTGGGCGACGCCTGCCACATAGGACATGACGTTCATCGCGCGATCACCAACACGGCCAGCACGCCGAGCGCGCCGTAAAGCAGGTACAGGTGGACGCTGCCGGTGTGGGCACGACGGAGCAGCGCGGCAGCCGCCCCCACGGCACGCAACACGGGCGGATAGAGCCGCTCCTCGACCGCGTCGCCGATGCGGCTGCGATACGTGACGCTGTCGGTCATGTAGCGCGACTCGGCGACGTGGGTGACCTCGACATCGGTATCGGGACGCAGCACGTCGTCGAAGACTCGCTGCAGCGGCTCCGCGAACGATGTTGCGGTGTACTGCATCCGAGCGGTCAGATCGTCAGCGCCGCACGCCCACAGCGGCAGTGTGGCCGCCGAAGGCCGTCGGCGGGACCTCAGCAGCGTCAAGCCGACCGCGGTCAGCACCGCAAGCAAGAGGGCCACGGCGATCACAGCGGGCGCGATCGAGCCGGCCACGCCCGGTAGCCGCACGACGGTGCCAAAATCGGTGAATGGCATGTCCCGCGAGGCCGGCAGCACGTCGAGCACCGTTCGCAACTCACGCGCCACCAGCACGGGCACCACCGCCAGGAGTACACACGCGGTGGCCGCGACGGCCATTCCGACGATCATGCTTGCAGGCGCCTCCAGAGCTCCGGCGGCGCTCTCAGAGCGGGGCCGCGCCAGGAAACCGATGCCGAACGCCTTGACCATCGCGGCGACACCCAACCCGGTGGTCAGCGCGACTGCACCGACGGCAAGGGGCGCCGTCAGCGCCACGACGGTGTCGTGAGCGGGTGCGGTGTGGATCAGCGACTGCACCAGTAGCCACTCGCTGACGAACCCTGCGCCTAGCGGAAGACCTGAAGCGCCAAGGGCCGCGATACCGAAAAGTGTGGTGGTGGCAGGCATCCGGCGCGCTAGTCCGCCCAGCCGGTCGAGGTCACGTAGCCCGGTGGCCGCGAGCACCGAACCGGCGGCCAGGAATCCGAGGCACTTGAATGCCGCGTGGCCGATCAGGTGCAGCAGTGCCGCCGCCATCGCGATGGTGGCCGGACCGAATTCGCTGGACTCAGCGAATAGCGTCGCCGCCCCCAACGCCAGCGTGATCAAACCCATGTTCTCAGTGGTCGAATAGGCGAGCAGCCGTTTGAGATCCGTCGCCACCGACGCCTGCAGCACCCCGTACAGCGCGGAGAACGCGCCGACCGCGAGCAACAACAGACCCCACCATCGCGGCCCCGGACCGAGCAGCTGCAAATCGAACCGGACGATGCCGTAGATGCCGAGGTTGACCATCGCCGCGCTCATCAGTGCCGAAACCGGACTCGGTGCTTCGGGGTGCGCGCGCGGCAGCCATGCGTGCAGGGGCACCAGCCCCGCCTTCGATCCGAAGCCAGCGAAGGTCAGCAGGAAGACCGTGGTTCGCACACCGTCGGATACCGCCGTCAAATCCGCGAACCGGTTAGCGCCGCTGGCAGCGCTCAAGACCATCAAGCCGATCAGGATGGCCACGAAACCCAACTGCGTCATCACCGCGTAAACCAGCGCCGCCGAACGGACCTCCGGCCGGGTGTGCTCCGCCAGCACAAGGATCAGAGACGCGATCGCCATCAACTCCCACGCCAGCAGGAAGGTGGTTATCGAACCCGCGGCGGGCACCACCAGCATCGCGGCAACGAACAGGGGCAGCGCCGCGGTCGGAACTCGGTTGAGGTGGCGGGCGTAGCCGATGGCATAGATGCCGACAGGAATGGCGACCGCGCCGGTGAGCGCGAGGAAGAACCCGCCGAGCGGATCGAGGTTCAGCTGCACCCCCGACAGCGGCGACAGCCAGCCGATGTGTATCGATCGTGGCGCGCCGAACATGCCGACAGCCCCGGCCCACACCCCGAGTGCGCCGAGCACCGAGGTAAGGAGCCCGGCGACAGTTGGTAAACCGTTGGTGCGCAACGGCTTCAGTGGTCCCAGTGCGGACAGCGTAGCGGTCACTTACCGGTCACCGATCGCAGTGCGCTGATGATCTCCGTGGGCGTGGGCGGGCAGCCGGCGATCTCGACGTCGACGGGTACTAGCTCGCCGACCGCGCCCACCACCCCGTAGGCGTCCTTGAACACACCTCTGTTCAAGGCGCAGTCGCCGCACGCGATCACGACTCGAGGCTGCGGAGTTGCGGCGACGGTGTTCTGCAGCGGATCGGCCATATTGCGCGTCACTACTCCTGTGACGAGGAGGGCGTCTGCATGACGAGGCGAGGCAACCAGCCTGGCCCCGTATTGTTCGCCGTCGTAGATCGGGCCGAATGCGGCACCGATCTCCACTTCGCACCCGTTGCACGAGCCGGCGTCTATGTGTCGGATCTGCAGCGAACCACGCACTCCCGCAGGTGGTTTCACGGCAGAGGGAGGCACTTCGCCCGCGCGCTCGACAACGCGTCCCACCCGCAGGATCTTGCTAAGCCATCCCATCGGCGCTATTCCGCTGCGCGTAGGTCTTCGAGCACGGCGACGCGATCGCTCAGCATTCTGGTCAACACCTTGCGCGCCACCACGAGCAGTTCCGCGATATCCGGCGAGGCGATCGAATAGATCACCGTGTTGCCGTCTTTGCGCGCGTCGACGACACCGGCTCGCCGCAGGACGCCCAGCTGCTGGGACAGATTCGATGACTCGATGCCGATCTCTGGCAGGAGCTCACTGACCGACCGGTCTCGCTCTGACAACAACTCGAGGATCCGGATTCGCGCTGGGTGGCCGAGCGTCTTGAAAAAGTCGCCCTTGAGTTTGTAGAGCGGCTGCGGATCCATGACCCTCCCTGAAGACTTTCGGTGTCCTGCATTAAATCAATTGAAGAAGTTATCAGATACATAGGTCAGCAAGCCACTGCCAGGAATTAATCGGCTGCGGAGACTACTTTGGAAACACGTGAGATTCGCATTCAAAACCTCCCCGCAGAACACCGCTTGGTCGGACATGCTCGCCGTCTGGCAGGCCGCCGACGACATCGACGTTTTCGAGTCCGGCTGGACCTTCGATCACTTCTATCCGATCTTCTCCGACTCGTCGGGTCCCTGCCTGGAGGGCTGGACCACCCTGACGGCGCTCGCTCAGGCCACCAAACGCCTTCGCGTTGGCGTGCTGGTGACCGGCATTCACTACCGCCATCCCGCCGTGCTCGCCAACATGGCGTCGGCGCTCGACATCGTGTCCAACGGCAGGCTCGAGCTCGGCATCGGCGCGGGCTGGAACGAGGAAGAGTCCGGTGCCTACGGCATCGAGCTTGGCAGCATCAAGGAGCGCTTCGATCGGTTCGAGGAAGCCTGTGAGGTGCTCACCAGCTTGCTCAGCAAGGACACCACGACATTCGACGGCAAGTTCTATCAACTCAAGGACGCTCGTAACGAGCCCAAGGGGCCGCAGCAGCCGCACCCGCCGATCTGCATTGGCGGCAGCGGCGAGAAACGGACGCTGCGCATCACCGCGAAGTACGCGCAGCACTGGAACTTCGTCGGCGGGCCGCCGGAGGAGTTCGCACGCAAACGCGACGTGCTCGCCGCGCACTGCGCGGACATCGGCCGGGATTTCAAGGAGATCATGCTGTCGTCGCACATTCGGCTCAGCCCCGACCACCACAACCCCGACAGTCCGATCGATTTCAGCCACGCCATCGACGAGGCTGCCGCGCTCGGCAAGGAAGGACTGGATCTGGCGATCGTCTATCTTCCGACGCCGCACACCCCCGCGGTTCTCGAGCCGCTCGCCGAGGCGATCAGGGATTCAGGGTTGCTCACCAGCAAAGATAATGGACGGTAACGATAATATAACGGTAAAGCAAACACAGGGTCTAACGCCGTCTCGCTGGCGCAACCACTGAGCTCTGGATTCGCTAGATGCCGTAACGAAGTAGCTCGTCAGCGGTGATCAACCGCTCTGCTTTGGCGGGAAACTCGCGGCACTTCAGCGGATGACGGAACAATGACCAGGCGATTCGACTCACCCGAGACCGAGACAGCGGGTTGAGGTACACGGTGCTCACTCCTGCGACTTAGCAATAGCTGAACCGGGGGCTTACGTTACCGCAAAACCCTCATCGAGTCATTAGATACCTAGTTTCCGGCAAACTGAACTAGGCACGCCGATCAATCATCTGCTGTTTTTGAAGTGACTGGTGTGACTGATGTGACTACGCACAGGAAACGCTTTCACGCCTGCTGCTCGGGTTTCGTGAACACGTCGTTGAGCGTGACGGTGCGCAGATTCCGCGACCGGATCACGTCGACCAACTGGTCGTAGACGTGTGTGACCGGCACATGGTTGAGGTGCCCGATCACGATGGCCTGTGGGTTGAAGTACTTGTTGGCCATCTTGACGATTTCGTCCTCGGGAATGATGTTCTGGTCTTCCAGGGACCCCGACCACATCGTCGGCACGAAGTACCCGAGCTCCGCGGCGACGGCGTCGACAACGGGATTGTGGCTGCCATATGGCGGCCGGAAGTAGGGCCGGGCGTCGACGCCGTAGTTTCGCAGCAGGAACTGGTGGTTGCGCCGAAGTTGTTCGGCCACTTGGTCTTTGGGCAGCGTAGCCAAGTCGGGATGTGACCAGGTGTGGTTGCCGAGTTGGATCTGGCCCGCTTCGACGAGCGGACGCAACAGATCCCGGTTGTCGGTCCATGACGCGTACCGGCCGTTGACGAAGTACGTCAGCCGCACGCCGGTGTCCTTGGCGAACTGCGTGTAGGCCCGCACCACATCGGTGTTGACGCCGTCGTCCAGAGTCAGCGCCAGTAGGTCGCCGTCGCCGGGGATGCTGCTAAGGGCCCCGCCACCCGGCAGCGGGATCTTGTTCGCCACCACCGGCGGTGCGACCGGCGCCGTCGCCGCCTGCGCGAGCCGTGGTGGCGCGCCGACGGTCCACCGCGCCAGTCCGACTCCGGCAAGCGTTGCCACAGACAGACCCGCAAGAAAATGGCGACGAGTTAGCTCGTTGCCTGCGTAGGTGATCGGGGTGCGGCCAGTCATCGGGACTACTGTCTCGCGACCCGACGCAAATGCCGCTTATTCCGCTGCGTGTCGCAGCCCTTTGCTATTTAACGCACAGGCTAGCGCTGCGGAACGGCCGTGGGCTTGATCGGCGCAGGAAGCGCCGTCTCCCCCATCAGGTAGCGGTCCGCACCCGCCGCGGCGGCACGGCCCTCGGCGATTGCCCACACGATCAGCGACTGCCCGCGGCCCATGTCGCCCGCGACGAAGACGCCGGGAACATTGGTTGCGAAATTCGCGTCGCGTGTGACGTTGCCGCGCTCGTTAATTTCGACGCCGAGGTCCGTCAGCAGGCCTTCGCGCTCGGGGCCGACGAAGCCCATCGCCAGCAGCACCAGGTCGGCTTCCATCTCGAAGTCGGTGCCGTCGACCTTCTCGAACCTGCCCGCGTTCATCACGACCTCGTGTCCACGCAGTCCGGTGACACGGCCGTCGGCTCCGACGAACTCCTCCGTGTTGACCGAATAGACGCGCTCGCCGCCCTCCTCGTGCGCCGAGGAGACCCGGAACATCAACGGGTACACCGGCCACGGTGTGGAGTCCGCGCGGGTCTCCGGCGGGCGGGGCATGATCTCGAACTGGTGCACGCTGGCGCAGCCCTGCCGGTGCACAGTGCCAAGGCAGTCGGCGCCGGTGTCGCCACCGCCGATGATGATGACCTTCTTGTCCTTCGCGTGCAGCGGTGGCAGACCGTTCTCGTCGACGACCGGGTCACCGTTCTGCACTCGGTTGGCCCACGGCAGGAACTCCATCGCCTGATGGATCCCGTCCAGCTCGCGGCCGGGGATCGGCAGGTCGCGCCACGCGGTCGCGCCGCCGGCCAGCACCACCGCGTCGAACTCGGACCGCAGCTGCGCGGCAGTGATGTCGACACCGACGTTCACGCCTGCGCGGAAGACGGTGCCCTCGGCTTCCATCTGCGCGAGGCGTCGGTCGATGTGGCGCTTCTCCATCTTGAATTCCGGGATGCCGTAACGCAGTAGGCCGCCGATGCGGTCGTCGCGCTCGAAGACCGTCACCTTGTGGCCGGCGCGAGTCAGCTGTTGTGCGGCGGCCAGACCAGCGGGCCCGGATCCGACGACGGCGACGGTCTTGTCGGTCAGCTTGTCGGGCGGCAGCGGGACGACCCAGCCGTGATCGAAGGCGTTGTCGATGATCTCGACCTCGACCTGCTTGATGGTCACCGGGTCCTGGTTGATGCCGAGCACGCACGAGCCCTCGCACGGAGCCGGGCACAGCCTGCCGGTGAACTCCGGGAAGTTGTTGGTGGCATGCAACCGCTCGATCGCGTCGCGCCAGCGGTCCGTGCGCACCAGGTCGTTCCACTCCGGGATGAGGTTTCCGAGTGGACAACCGTTGTGACAGAACGGGATACCGCAGTCCATGCATCGGGCGGCCTGCTCCCGCAGCACGTCCTGGGAGAAGTCCTCGTAGACCTCTTTCCAGTCCATCAACCGCAGCGGGACCGGCCGACGTTTCGGGGTCTCGCGCTTGATGTATTTGAGGAAGCCCTTGGGATCAGCCATTGGCCGCCGCCGTCATGATCGCCTCGTCGACGTTCGCCCCGTCCCGTTCGGCTTCCGCGATCGCCACCAGCACCCGCTTGAAGTCACGCGGCATCACCTTGGTGAAGTTCTTCAGTTCGTTCTCCCAATCGGACAGGACACGTTGTCCCACAGCCGAGTCCGTCGCATCGACGTGCGCCTCGATCGTGTCTTTCAGCCACTTGATGTCTTCGGCGTCCATCTCGTCGAGGTCGACCATCTCGGCGTTGAGGTTCTCGCCGAGCTCGCCTGCGGGATCGTAGACATACGCGACGCCCCCCGACATGCCTGCCGCGAAGTTGCGTCCGGTCGGCCCGAGGATGACGACCTTGCCGCCTGTCATGTACTCGCAGCCGTGGTCGCCGACACCTTCGACGACCGCATGCGCACCGGAGTTACGAACCGCGAACCGCTCGCCCACCACACCGCGCAGGAACACCTGACCGCTCGTGGCGCCGAACAGGATCACATTGCCTGCGATGATGTTGTCCTCGGCCACGTAGTCGGCGGGCGCGTCGTCCGACGGTCGCACCACGATGCGGCCACCCGAAAGGCCCTTGCCGACATAGTCGTTGGCGTCGCCGTAGACGCGCAGCGTGATGCCCTTCGGCACGAACGCGCCGAAGCTGTTGCCCGCCGACCCCTCGAACGTGATGTCGATGGTGCCGTCGGGCAGCCCTTGTCCGCCATAGGCTTTCGTCAACTCGTGGCCCAGCATCGTGCCCACCGTGCGGTTGGTGTTGGCGATGGTGGTGGAGAACCTCACCGGCGTGCCGGAGTCGAGGGCCTCGCGGCTCTGCACGATCAGCTGCTGATCCAGCGCCTTGTCGAGGCCGTGATCCTGGCGCGAGCTGCAGTACAGATCCTGGTTCATGAACGCCGACTCGGGCTCATGTAGCACCGGCGTCAGGTCCAGCTTGTAGGCCTTCCAGTGCTCGGCGGCCTTCGTGGTGTCCAGCGAGCCGACCTGACCGACCATCTCGTTGACGGTCCGGAAGCCCAACTGCGCCATCATTTCCCGGACTTCCTCGGCGATGAACATGAAGAAGTTCTCGACGAACTCCGGCTTGCCGGTGAACCGCTGCCGCAGCACCGGGTTCTGGGTGGCCACGCCGACCGGGCAGGTGTCGAGGTGACACACCCGCATCATGATGCAGCCGGACACCACCAAAGGTGCGGTGGCGAAGCCGAACTCCTCGGCACCGAGCAGCGCGGCAACCACCACGTCGCGTCCGGTCTTGAGCTGGCCGTCGACCTGCACGACGATGCGATCGCGTAACCCGTTGAGCAGCAACGTCTGTTGCGTCTCGGCAAGGCCGAGCTCCCACGGCGCGCCCGCGTGCTTCTGCGACGTCAACGGCGTCGCGCCAGTGCCGCCGTCATGACCCGAGATCAGCACGACGTCGGCGTGCGCCTTGGACACACCCGCAGCCACCGTGCCGACGCCGTTCTCCGAGACCAGCTTCACGTGCACGCGGGCCTGCGGGTTGGCGTTCTTCAGGTCGTGGATCAGCTGCGCCAGATCCTCGATCGAGTAGATGTCGTGGTGCGGCGGCGGCGAGATCAGCCCAACGCCCGGCGTGGAGTGCCGGACCTCGGCCACCCACGGGTACACCTTGTTGCCGGGAAGCTGTCCGCCCTCACCGGGTTTCGCGCCCTGGGCCATCTTGATCTGGATGTCGGTGCAGTTGGTCAGGTAATGGCTGGTGACGCCGAAGCGCGCCGAGGCCACCTGTTTGATGGCGCTGCGCCGCCAGTCGCCGTTCTCGTCGTGCTCGAAGCGACGGACGTCCTCGCCGCCCTCACCCGAATTCGACCGGCCGCCAAGCCGGTTCATTGCGATCGCCAGCGTCTCGTGCGCCTCGGCGGAGATCGAGCCGTAGCTCATCGCGCCGGTCGAGAAGCGTTTGACGATCTCGCTTGCCGGCTCCACCTCGTCCAGGGGAATGGACGGGCGCCCTGTGTCTTTGGAGTCCCGGAACTTCAAGAGGCCGCGCAGCGACGCGATCTTCTCGCTCTGGTCGTCGACGAGAGCGGTGTACTCCTTGAAGATCGAGTACTGACCGGTGCGCGTCGAGTGCTGCAGCTTGAACACCGTGTCCGGGTTGAACAGGTGGTACTCGCCCTCACGGCGCCACTGGTACTCGCCGCCGACCTCGAGCTCGCGGTGTGCCCACTCGTCGGGCCGGTCGAGGTATGCCAGGGCGTGGCGGGCGGCGACGTCGTCGGCGATGTCGTCGAGGTCGATGCCACCGACCGGACAGGTGAGGCCGGTGAAGTATTCGTCGAGCAGCGGCTGGCTGACGCCGATGGCCTGGAACAGCTGTGCACCGGTGTAGGACGCCAGCGTCGAGATGCCCATCTTGGACATCACCTTCAGCACACCCTTGCCCGCGGCCTTCACGTAATTGGCCTTGGCCTGGTCGCTGGTGATGCCCTTGATGGCGCCGCGATCGATCATGTCCTCGATGGACTCGAACGCCATATAGGGGTTGATCGCCGCCGCGCCGAAGCCGACGAGGCATGCCATGTGGTGCACCTCGCGAGCGTCGCCCGCCTCGACGACGAGCCCTACCTTGGTGCGGGTGCGGTCGCGAACGAGGTGATGGTGCACGGCCGCGACGCTCAGCAGCGACGGAATCGGCGCCATCGTCTCGTCGGACTCGCGGTCCGAGAGCACGATGATCCGAGCGCCGTCACGGATGGCGGCCGACACCTTCGCGCGGACGTTGTCGAGCGCTTCACGCAGGCCCTGCCCGCCGCGGTTGACCGGGTACAGGCAGCGGATCACCGCAGCGCGCATGCCGTGCTTGTGGCCGCGGATCTCGTGGTCGGGATCCACGCAGATCAGCTTCGACAGTTCCGCGTTTCGCAGGATCGGGTTCGACAGCGTGATCTGGCGACACGACTCCGCCGTCGGGTTGAGCAGGTCGCCCTCGGGGCCGACGGTGCCCGACAGGCTCGTCACCACCTCTTCCCGGATCGCGTCCAGCGGTGGGTTGGTCACCTGTGCGAAGAGCTGCTGGAAATAGTCGTAGAGCGTCCGCGGCCGCTGCGACAGCACCGCAACCGGGGTGTCGGTGCCCATCGAGCCCAGCGCCTCGGCGCCCGAGCGCGCCATCGGCGCGACCAGCAGGTTGAGCTCCTCATAGGTGTAGCCAAAGATCTGCTGGCGCAACACAACCCGGTGATGGGGCATGCGGACGTAATCGCCTGGCGGCAGCTCGTCGAGGTGGAACAGACCGGCGTCGAGCCATTCCTGGTACGGCTGCTCGGCGGCCAACTCGGCCTTGATCTCCTCGTCAGCGACGATGCGGCCCTTGGACGTGTCGACCAGGAACATGCGCCCGGGCTGCAGTCGCATCTTCTTGACCACCGTGGAGGGGTCGAGGTTCAGCACGCCTGCCTCGGACGCCATCACGACCAGACCGTCTTCGGTCACCCAAATGCGTGACGGGCGAAGGCCGTTGCGGTCCAGGACCGCCCCGATCACCGTGCCGTCGGTGAACGTCATCGACGCCGGGCCGTCCCACGGTTCCATGAGCGACGCGTGGTACTGGTAGAACGCGCGCCGCGCCGGATCCATCGACTCGTGGCGCTCCCACGCCTCGGGGATCATCATCAGCACCGCGTGCGGCAGGCTGCGCCCACCGAGATGCAGGAGTTCGAGCACCTCGTCGAAGCGTGCGGTGTCCGAAGCGCCCGGCGTGCAGACCGGAACGATCTTGTCGAGGTTGTGAGCCCCGAAGACGTCGGTGTTGATCAGCGCCTCACGCGCCCGCATCCAGTTCTCGTTGCCGGTGACCGTGTTGATTTCGCCGTTGTGGGCGATGCGCCGGAACGGGTGGGCCAGCGGCCACGACGGGAACGTGTTCGTCGAGAACCGCGAGTGCACGATGCCCAGCGCGCTCATCAGCCGATCGTCTTGCAGGTCAAGGTAGAACGCCTTGAGCTGCGGCGTGGTCAGCATGCCCTTGTACACAAAGGTCTGACCGGAAAGGCTTGGGAAATAAACGGTTTCACGGCCGGGGCCGTCCTGGCCGGGGCCCTTGGTGCCGAGTTCATGCTCGGCGCGCTTGCGCACGACGTACGCACGGCGCTCCAGATCCATGCCAGAGGCACCCGCGATGAACAGCTGGCGGAAGGTCGGCATCGCGTCGCGGGCCAGCGCACCGAGGGACGACTCGTCGGTTGGCACCTCGCGCCAGCCAAGCACCTCGAGGCCCTCGGCCTCGACGATCTTCTCGACGGACTCGCAGGCCGCGGCGGCGTCCTTGGACGACTGCGGCAGAAACGCGATACCGGTCGCGTAACTGCCGTATTCGGGCAGGTCGAATTCGACGACGGCGCGCAGGAACTCATCGGGAACCTGAAGGAGGATCCCGGCACCGTCCCCTGTGTGCGGTTCAGCGCCCTGGGCACCGCGGTGCTCCAGGTTCACCAGGGCCGTGATGGCCTTGTCGACAATGTCGCGGCTGCGCCGGCCGTGCATGTCGGCCACCATTGCCACGCCACACGCGTCATGCTCGAACGCGGGGTTGTACAGCCCTTGACTGCTGGGCGCCATTCCCACCTGTCCTTTTCTCAACGCCTTACGAAGCTTCTACAAGGCAGCCGTCGACGACGGCATTAGCCGGATCGGCGATGGAGGTGCCTTCGTGCAGCATCGAACGACGGCCCTATCCCACTCGCCACAAGTGGAGAAAACGATATGACAAACACCGCCTGACATGCCAACTTAGTCAGACCTAACTATACTCGTCGCGCGGGTTGGGTTTGCCGACGATTTCGGCGTCCATAACGATCGAATAACGTTGCCCCTGTTGGGCTTTCGCGGGGCGGGGCGCCCTGCCGATGTCGTGAGTGGTAGATCACATCTTTGGCCCATTCATCCACAAGATTTGCTGTGATGGACATTCAACTGTGTACCCAGCGACGACTGCGTCCAACCAGTTTGCGAAAAGCCTTCTCAGATTCTTAGAGAATGGCCGCCACACTGGCCTCCGGCCGCAAATCCAGGCGTCGCAGCAGTTGAGCGTTCAGCGCCACCACAACCGTCGAGATCGACATCAAGATCGCTCCGACCGACATCGGCATGACAAACCCGATCGGGGCCAGCACGCCGGCGGCAAGAGGCACCGAGATCAAGTTGTATCCCGCTGCCCACCAAAGGTTTTGCTTCATCTTGCGATACGACGCCTTGGACAGCTGGATCACCGACAGCACCGAGCGCGGGTCGGAGCTGGCCAGGATCACGCCCGCCGATGCGATCGCCACATCGGTGCCCGCACCGATCGCGATGCCGACGTCCGCTTGAGCCAGCGCGGGTGCGTCGTTGACGCCGTCGCCGACCATCGCGACCGACAGCCCCTCGTCCTGCAGCTGTGCCACCTTGGCGGCCTTGTCCTCGGGCCTCACACCTGCGAACACTCGGTCAATACCGAGCTGAGCGCCGACCGCGTCCGCCACCGCCTGCGCGTCCCCTGTGATCATCACCACCTCGATGCCGAGCCGGTGCAGGGCGTCGACGGCCTGCCGCGATTCCTCGCGTATCTCGTCGGCCAGTGCCAGCGCCCCGACGACCGCTCCGTCGACGAGCACGTGCAGGATGATGGCGCCCTCGTCACGCCAGCGCGCCGCGTCTTGCAGCTCTGACTGGCCGGCCTCCTCGAGCATGCGCGGCCCGCCCACCCTGACCGTGTGGCCGTCGACTCGTGCCGTCACGCCGACGGCCGGTGACGAGGTGAAGTCCGACGATGCGGGCACCCTGAGCTCGCGGCGACGCGCGGCCTCGACGATGGCCCTGGCGAGCGGGTGCTCAGAGTCTGCCTCTGCGGCCGCAGCGAGCGCCAGCACCTCGTCGTCACCGTGCGAGCCCGTTGTGGCCACCGCCGTCACAGTGGGCTCGCCCTTGGTCAGCGTGCCGGTCTTGTCGAACAGCACCGCGCCGACCGTGCGCATGCTTTCCAGCGCCAGCCGGTCCTTGATCAGCACACCGCCGCGGGCGGCGCGTTCGGTTGCAATGGAGACCACCAGCGGGATGGCCAGGCCAAGCGCGTGTGGGCAGGCGATCACCAACACCGTGATGGTCCGAATGACCGCCTCAGAGGGCTGCCCGATCAGGCCCCACACCACCGCGGTCACGATCGCCGCTGAAAGGGCGAACCAGAACAGCCAGGCCGCCGCCCTGTCGGCCAGCCGCTGCGCCCGCGACGACGAGTTCTGCGCCTCGGTCACCAGTCGCTGGATGCCCGCCAGTGCGGTGTCGTCGCCGACCGCTGTCACCTCGACGCGCAGGCCGGAGTCGGTGGCCACGGTACCTGCGACGACCGCGTCACCCACGCCGCGGCGCACGGGCCGGGATTCACCGGTCACCATTGACTCGTCCATCTCGGCGGCACCGTCGACGATGACGCCGTCGGCGGGCACGCTGCCACCGGGCCGCACGATCACGACATCGTCGACCCGCAGTTCGGCCGGGGCCACGGTTTCTGTGCCTGCGTCGGTGATGCGCTCGGCCTCGTCGGGCAGCAGCGCCGCCAACGAGTCGAGTGCAGACGTGGTCTGGGCCAGCGACCGCATCTCAATCCAGTGGCCGAGCAGCATGATCACGATCAGCAGCGCCAGTTCCCACCAGAAGTCGAGGTCGTGCGGCAACACGCCGATGCTTGCACCCCACGACGACACGAACGCGACCGTGATGGCCAAACCGATCAGCAACATCATTCCCGGTGCGCGGGAACGGATTTCACTGATCGCACCGGTCAGGAACGGCCGACCACCCCATAGGTACATCGCGGTGCCAAGCACCGGCGAGACCCACGTCGAACCCGGGAAAGCCGGTACGGCGTAGCCGAGGATCATCGCGAACATGCCCGAGAGCGCGACCGTCGGGACGGCCAGCACGAGCATGGTCCAGAACAGCCTGCGGAACTGTGCGACGTGATCGCCGTGGCCCGCGTGACTGGCATGGCCGTGCTCGACGTGCTCGGCGTGCATTTGATGCTGCGTCTCGGTCATGGTCGCCACTATATACCCCATAGGGGTATGGGGTAAGCTGGGGCGCGCCACTCTGGACGGCGATGTCGCATCCGGTGAACACGCCACTGGGCCGCTTCGGCGTCGTGACGTCCGAGGAAGGCCCGCAGCGCTGCGTTGCCTCGATTCCCGCGTTTCCCGACGGTCCGACCGGGCCGCTTCCGCCCGGTTCGCTTGCCGACAGGACGGCGGTGCGGGTCGCCGAGAGCGGCGGTTCGACGAAAGTCCTGGTGCAGGACTCCGATCCGGTGCTGAACGGCAGGGCGAATCAACCACTGCATACGGCGTCGCTGGGCGTGAACTACTTGGGCCAGTTCAGTACCTCCTCCGAGGGACCCGAATCACGTTACGAAGCAAGAACTTTGCGAGTCGGCCGCAGCAGCGGCGTCGCGGAGGCCCTGTCCGTCGACGCCTCCGGTAAGCCTGCGATCATCGCACGCATCACCGCCTATCTCGGATAGCATCCGCGTCATGGCCGACCCCGACGATTCCATGCGGGGCGCCTTACACATCTGCGTCACGGCGATCGTCGCAGGCGTGCTCATCGGCTTCGTCGGCGGCGCGTTCCGCTGGTGTCTGCAGAGAGCCGATGAGCTCCGCATCGATGTCGTCGACTGGGCGCACAAATTGCCGGGCCCGGGCTGGCTGGTCCCGATGGCCGCCGCCGCGGCAGGCGCTGCCCTCGCCGCCCTGATCGTGCGGTGGGAGCCGTTGGCCGCGGGAAGCGGTATTCAGCATGTCGAGGCGGTGTTCCTGGGTGAGGCTCAGCCACCGCTGATCCGACTGCTTCCCGCGAAGTTCGTCGGTGGCGTGCTGAGCATCGGGTCGGGACTCGTGCTGGGTCGCGAGGGTCCGACGGTGCATATGGGCGCGGCGATCGGAGCCGAGGCGGCGCGCCGCGCCCGGCTACCCGATAGCGAGGTCCGGATGATGCAGACGGCGCTGGGCGGCGCCGGACTGGCTGTGGCGTTCAACGCACCGATCGGCGGCACCCTTTTCACGCTCGAAGAAGTCACCAAATCGTTTCGGCTAAAAACCGTTCTGGCAACGTTGTTTTCGGCTGCCTCGGCCGTAGCTTGCTCGCGGCTGATATTGGGAAACCACGCCGATTTCGACGTCGAGTCGATCGGTGATACCGCCCTCGCCTGGTTACCCCTTTTCGTCGTTTTCGGATTGCTGACCGGATGTCTTGGGGCCGTCTACAACGGGCTGGTGCTGTGGTTCCTTGATCACGTCGGCGCCGTTCGCCGGATACCGACCCTGGCGAAGGCGGCCATCATCGGCGCCGTCATCGGGCTCGCGATGTTCGCCTACCCGTTCGCGGGCGGTGGCGGCGAGGACCTGACGCAGCGGATCCTCGGCGGACAACACCTCGTCCTCTCCGCCGTCATCGCGATCCTTGCGGTGCGGTTCGTCGCTGGTCCGCTGTCCTACTCGGCCGCGGTCCCTGGCGGGCTGTTTGCACCGCTGCTGGCGGTTGGCGCGCTGTGGGGGCTGCTGTTCGTCGGCGGGTTCGACGCGGTATGGCCCGGCGACGCAACCCAGTTGGCGGTGCCGATGGCGCTGGTCGGGATGGCGGCGTTCTTCGGGGCCACCGTGCGCGCACCGGTGACAGGCATGGTCGTCGTGACGGAGATGACGGCGACGACCGAGGTGCTCGTGCCGATGATGGCGGCGACGGCGGCGGCGGTGTTCGTCGCGTACCTCGTTGGCTCGCCACCGATTTACGAGAGCCTGCGCGAGCGGATGCCCGACGCCACGCCCGACCGAGATCAGAGTTAACGCACGGTTCTAGTCATTTCGCGTGCAACAACTCTGATCTGAGCGGAAGCTTTCGGCCATGCCAACTACACACGCCACTTCACTGATCGACGGCGAGATCGTCGAGGAGAACGACCTCGGCTCGATCAGGCGGGTGACCGCCGACACGCTGCCGATCTTGTCGGGCCTCTCCATCAAGCGGATAGTCATCAACCCCGGCGCGATGCGAACCCCACACTGGCACGCCAACTGCAACGAGCTCACCTACTGCGTGTCCGGCACGTCGTTCGTCTCGGTGCTCGACACCTACAGCAGGTTCTCCAGCTTCACGGTCAGCGCAGGCGAGATGTTCCACATCGACTCGGGCTCGCTGCACCACATCGAGAACATCGGCGAGCAACCGGCCGAGTTCATCCTCGCCTTCCGCTGCGAGCGCCCCGAAGACTTCGGTCTGGCAGCGGCTTTCGGTGCGATGACCGACGCCGTGCTCGGCAACACCTACGACCTGCCCGCCGCCGACTTCACCAACGTGCGTCGTGACACCACCGACCGCAAGCTGGCGGCGCGCGCCGGCGATCCGGTGGTTCCGGCGACCGCAGCGTTCGACGACCCCCACAAGTTCGCGGTCGAGGCGCAGAGCCCGCCGATCGGCATCGCTGTCGGCTCCGCTCGGCTGGCCCGCCTGCAGTTCTGGCCGGCGCTGAAGGACCTGTCGATGTACTCGCTGCGCATCCGTTCCGACGGCATGCGCGAACCCCACTGGCATCCGATCACCGCCGAGATGGGTTATGTGCACAAGGGTTCGGCGCGGATGACGGTGATGGATCCCGATGGGACGCTTGACACTTGGCGCCTCAGCGAGGGCGACGTGTACTTCATTCCGCGCGCCTACCCGCACCACATCGAGGTCGTCGATGCGCCCGATATGCACTTCGCGATCTTCTTCGACCAGCCCACACCTGGCGACATCGGCTATCGCGCTTCGGCCAGCGCATACTCCCGCGAGGTGCTTGCCGCGACGTTCAACATGCACATCGACGACCTGCCGAACTTCCCGTTCACCAAGACCGACCCGCTCATCGTCACGCGCAACAACCCTGTTGACGAATACGCAGTGGGAGAACGGTAGCTACTTGACGGGTGACTTCTTCTTCGCCTTGGTTGCCGCAGCCCGCTCGGTCCGTGCGCCCTCGTTGGCCAACTGACCGCCGGAGTTCTCCAAATGCGCACGGACGAACCACTGGAACTTCTCCAGCTCGCCTGCGTGGCTGATGATCATGTCCTGGGAAACCAGGTCGAGATCCTCCAGCGTCTCGATGCACTTGCGGGTGTCCTCGATGACGCCGGTGTAGACCAGGTCGAGTGCTGCGAGATGCGCCTGCACCGTGTCACGCTCGACCGAGTAGTCGTCCCAGGTGCGGTCCTTGATGATCGCGCCAGGTGTGCCCTGCGGCGACTTACCAAGTGCCGCAATGCGTTCGGCAACTTCGTCGGCATACCCTCGGACCAGCTCGACCTGGGGATCGATCATTTCGTGTACGCCGATGAAGTTGGGGCCGACAACGTTCCAGTGCACGTGCTTGAGCGTCAGGTGCAGATCGTTGTACGTGCTGAGCTGCTTCTGCAGCAGGTCGGCGACCTTGTTGCCGTCTTTCTCGGACATGCCGGGGATGGTGAACTCAGTCATGCGCGACGGGTACCCGGACCGGCGCGGCGGTAATCGTGCCTAGAGCGCACGCAGCTTCGGTATCGCTTGCCGGGCCGCTCGCCGGGGGGCGTGTGCAGGCCCGGTGACCTCGAGCAGTCGGACGGCCCGATGTCGATGCGGCCGCAGCGGCTCGAGCAATTCCTCCATCGCCGGGTCGTCGATCGGATGACCGAGAAGCCGCCAGCCGACCATCGAGGCGAGATGGTAGTCACCGACACTCAACGCGTCGGCGTCGCCGAATGCCCGCTGAGCGGTCTCGGCGGCCGTCCATATGCCGACGCCGGGCAGCGACATCAGCGCCGTTCGGGCGTCCTCGGGCGCACGGGCG
>Ga0207641_10001325_pt1 | contig 24525 bp, 20 predicted proteins | sample KBSSwiS62_FD_184306 | JGI IMG/M metagenome (GOLD analysis project Ga0207641, IMG submission 184306) | Switchgrass rhizosphere microbial communities from Kellogg Biological Station, Michigan, USA - KBS Switchgrass S6-2 (SPAdes) (version 2) | ecosystem: Host-associated > Plants > Roots >... | reverse complement strand
TAACGCCGGACTGCCCGGCCGGCTCCGCCGGCGGCCCGGCCCCGCAGGAGGTGTCGTGTCCGCCACCGAGGAGCGCTTCGGCGTCGACGCCCCCTTCCGGCTCGGCGCGGGCGGTGACGGTGGCGCGCTCGGCGAGCGGGAGGCCGTCGGGCCGTCGGGCCGGGACGCGCCCGGCACCGGCGGCCGGCTCCCGCTGCGGGCCCGGCACCGACGGCGCGCTCCACGCGGGCTGCCCCACTGGCCGTTCGTCCTCGTCGGCTACCTGGCCCTGTCGTTCGCGCTGTTGCGGTCGCTGTGGCACGATCCGGGCGCCCGCGGCTACGGCGTCTCCGACGCCACGCTGTTCACCTGGTTCATCGGCTGGCTGCCGCACGCGCTGCTGCACGGCACGAACCCGTTCGTCACTCACGCGATCAACGCGCCCGCCGGCGTCAACATCATGTGGAGCACCCCGGTGGTGCTGCTCGCCTTGTTGATCACCCCGGTCACTCTGCTCGCCGGTCCCGTGGTCGCGCTCAACACGCTGTTGACGCTTGCTCCGGCGGTGTCGGCGATCGCCGCGTACGGCGCCGCCCGCCGGTGGGTCGCCACCTGGCCCGCTGTGGTCGCCGGTCTGCTCTACGGCTTCAGCCCCTACATCGTCGGCGCGTCGCGCGGCCACCTGCACCTGACGTTCGCGCCGTTCCCGCCGCTGCTGCTGGTGCTGCTGCACGACCTGTTCACCGGGCGCCGCGGGCCGCGGCGGACCGGCGTGTGGCTCGGGCTGCTGGTGGCCGCGCAGGCGCTGATCAGTGAGGAGGTGCTGGCCACGGGCGCGCTGGTCGGCGCGCTCGGGGTGCTGATCGCCGCGGCGCTGGACCGGAGGGCGGTCCGGCCGCGGCTCGCGCCGTTGGCCCGGGCGCTCGGCTGGTGCGCCCTGGTCGCGGCCGTACTGCTCGCCGTCCCGCTGTGGATTCAGTTCCGGGGGCCCTACCGGGTCAGCGGTTCGATCCAGCCGCATGACGTCGCGGTCTCCGACGTGCTGACGTTCGTCGTCCCGACCTGGGCGCAGTGGCTGGCGCCGCACCAGGCGCTGGTGCGCAGCGGCTGGTTCACCGGCAGCCCGGTCGAGGTCAGCGCCTACTTCGGTGTCCCGATGCTCCTGCTGCTCGCCGTGCTGGCGGTCCGGCTGCGCCGGGATCCGCTGGTGCGGGTACTCACCCCGCTCTTCGTGATCACCGCGGTCCTCTCGCTCGGCGGTCACCTGCACGTCGACGGCCGGATCACCGGCGTCCGGCTGCCCTGGCTGATCGCCGAGAAACTGCCGGTGATCGGCAACGCGCTGCCGTCCCGGCTTTCGCTCTACCTGACGCTGTTCGCCGGGCTGGCGTTGGCGATCTGGTTGGAGCAGGTGCGGTCGCGGTCGTTGCCGTGGCGGGCGGGCGCGGCCGTTCTCGCCGCCGCGGCGCTGGTGCCGCTGTTCCCCGCCCCGATGCGGGCCGGCGAGATGCGCGCGCCGGCGTTCTTCACGACGGCGGCTGTCAAGGTCATCCCCGCCGGCTCGCGGGTGCTGATCGCGCCCTACCCGCGTCCGGACATCCCAGCCGCGATGCTGTGGCAGGCCCAGGCGGGTTACCGGTTCGCCATGCCGGGCTGCTACTGCACGGTGCCCGGCTCGGACGGGCGCGCGCAGTTCCATGGCGACGCGAGCCCGCTGACCACCGCGTTGCTCTCGGTGGAGGCCGGCACGATGACCCCGCGTGATGCCCTCACGCTGCCCGGCCTGCGGGAGGCGTTCTCCCGGCTGCGTCCCGACGCGGTGATCGTCGGCCCGGCCGATCACCAGGCGGAGCTGGTCGCGCTGGTGACGAGCCTGACCGGACGCGGCCCGGTGTCCGAACCGGGCGGCGTTGCCCTGTGGCCAGAGTCGTTCAAGATCTAAGAAGTTCAAGGTCCGAGTCGTTGAGATCCGAACCCGGTCTGGCCGTGGCCTGAAGCCCGTTCTGGCCATCAGTGAGGAAACAATTTCGGAGAGTGCCAATGCGTCGCCGGGGCGTGGCGGGTCCGCTGGGTGCTGACGACCGGATCGGTCGCACGCGAGACGCTGTTCGGGGTGTCACTCCGGTTTGCCGTCCGGGATGATGGAATGGCCGCGGGAACGCCCGCCAACACCGGGGCAGAGCCGGCGACGCCCGTCCGGGGCGGTGGCCCTGAATGCTCGTCCGCTCGGGGTCGGCGGCGCGTGTCCCGATTGTTGGGTGGGGGTGACGTGACAGCCGGGCCAAACCGAGTGGTGGCGGGTCGCTACCGGTTGCTCGCGCCGTTGGGCGCGGGCGCGATGGGCACCGTCTGGCGCGCCTTTGATCAGCTCCTCGACGCCGAGGTCGCACTCAAGGAGATCGAGTTCGCCGGCGGGGTTCCCGACGAGGAACGCGCCGACCGGGTCGAGCGCGCGCTGCGCGAGGCCAGGCACGCGACGAAGCTGCGCGCGCACCCCAGCGTCGTCACGATTCTCGACGTCGTCCTCGAAGGCGGCCTGCCGTGGATCGTCATGGAACTGGTGCCCTCGCGGTCGCTGTTCGACGTCGTCCGCGAGGACGGACCGCTGCCGCCCGTCGAGGCGGCCCGAGTCGGGCTCGCCATGGTCGACGCGCTGACGGCCGCGGCCGAGTGCGGGATCATCCATCGGGACGTGAAACCGTCGAACGTGCTGATGGCGCACGACGGCCGCATCGTGTTGACCGACTTCGGAATTGCCACCGGTGACGGGGATCCGACGCTGACCGTCACCGGCGTTATCGGCACGCCGCTCTACATGGCTCCGGAACGGCTCAACAACCAGCCGGCGACGTTGGAGTCCGACCTTTTCAGCCTCGGCGGCACCCTTTACTTCGCGGTAGAAGGTCGGGCGCCGTTCGCGCGGGACAGTTTCAGCGCGATGCTCGCGGCGATCGTGCTCGCTCCCGCGGAGTACCCGCGGCACGCCGGGCCGATCGCCGAGGCGCTGGTCGGCCTGCTGGAAAAGGACCCAGCGGTCCGGATGCCGGCCGCCACCGCGCGCCGGATCTTCGTCGACGGCATTCGCGCATTCGACACCGACTTCCTCGACCCGGAGGCGACCGCGGCCACCCGGCGGCGCGCCCGGGGCGGGACGTCCGAGATCCCGCTCGCCGGCCAGGTCGCTGCCGGGCTGGCGCCGACCGCGCTCGCGCCCAGCTCCGGCTCGGGCGCCGCGGCGGCGCCCGTGGGCACGACCCGTCGCCAGGAAGGCCCTGTCGGGATCCCGGCTGCCACCCCTGCCGCGGCGGTCGGCGGCCGGCCGGCGCCGCCCGGCGACCTGGTCTCCGCCGAGGAGGACGGTGCCATCGCGCTCGCCTGGGAACCCTCGCCCACCCCGGGCGTCGTCTACCGGGTGTTCCGGCTGGTCGCCGACCCGACGGCGCCGGGTGGCTGGCGCGCCCGGGGCCTCGGCACCACCGGAGTGACCTCGCTGGTCGACGCCGGCGTGCCCAAGGGGGTGCCGTTCCGGCATGAGGTCATCGCGGTCAGGCGGGACCCGGAGGGCCACACGATGACGGTGGGGCGTGACTCGCCGGCCGCTTCGCCGCCGGTCAGCACGCCGCCGCGGACCATGGCGCCGCGGATCGTCGGCCTGCGCGCCGACCTCGTCGGTGACGCGATCGCGCTGTCGTGGCGGCCGACGCCCGGCCAGAACGAGGTCATCATCGAGCGCGTCTTCGACGCGTCGTCGTCGTTCCAGGGCGCGATGCGCCGGTTCCGCGGCACCGGCGGGCAGTACCTCGACCACGACGTCCAGCCCGGGGCGATCTACCGCTACCGGGTGTGGGTGGCGCCAGCCGTCTACGCCACGTACGCACTCGATCCCGCCGAGAGCGCGGAGGTGACCGCGACCGCCATCCCCCGCCCGCGACCCGTCACCGACCTGGAGGGCCAGCGGTCGCCCGGCGGCACGGTGCTGCGGTGGACGAGCGTCCCTGGCGCCGTCGTGCGGGTGTACGCGACGCCGGTCGCGACCGGTTCGGGGCTGTCCGAGACCGGGCCGTTCGGGCCGGTCGGGCACGAGGTGCGGCTCGGGTCGCTGGAGGGCCGGGCCCGGCAGGTGGGCGAGAGCCGTCGCGGCCGCATGCACGACCCCGAGGGCGGCAGCGGGATCGTCTACACCCCGGTCAGCGTCGCCGGCGACCGCGCCGTCATCGGCGCCGCGATCACGCTACGCTAGAGGCATGCGCAAATGATCTTTCTTCGCATGCCCGGCGGCCGCCGTCCCCGGGATCGCGGACGGCCCGGCCCGGCAGCCGGACGCGCGGGTAGACCGACAGACGGGACGGGCAGGGCCGACGGCATGAGTGGCGCACCGGCAGGATGAGCGACGCACAGTCCGTCCGCTACGAGGACGTCGACGAGCCCACCGCGCGGACGGCGAGCCGGCGCTACTGGGAGGACCACGCGGCGGACTACCAGAAGGAGCACGGGGCGTTCCTCGGGGACGTCGACTTCTGCTGGTGTCCCGAGGGCCTGCGCGAGTCCGAGGCCGGGCTGCTCGGCGACGTCCGGGGCAGGCGGGTGCTGGAGGTCGGCTGCGGCGCGGCGCAGTGTGCCCGCTGGCTGAAGGCCAACGGGGCGCACGTCGTCGGCGTCGACCTCTCGGCCGGCCAGCTCGCGCACGGCGCCGCGCTGGGCCGGGCGACCGGGATCGAGGTGGGGCTCGCGCAGGCGGACGCGACCGCGCTGCCGATCGCGTCCCGATCCGTGGACCTGGCGTGCTCCGCCTTCGGCGCGGTGCCGTTCGTCGCCGACAGCGGCGCGGTGATGCGGGAGGTCGCGCGGGTGCTGCGGCCCGGCGGGCGCTGGGTCTTCTCCACGAACCATCCGATGATCTGGTGCCTGCCGGACGAGCCGGACGAAGCCGGGATGCGGGTGATCCAGAGCTACTTCGACCGGCGCGCCTACCTGGAGCGCGACGGCCGAGGCGCCCCGTCCTACATCGAGACCCACCGGACGATGGGCGACCGGGTGCGCGAGATCGTCGCGGCCGGGCTGGTTCTGCTGGACGTCATCGAGCCTGAATGGCCGGACGAGAACACGGAGACCTGGGGCCAGTGGGGCCCGGTCCGGGGCTACTACGTCCCGTCCACCGCGATCTTCGTCACGGAGCGGCCGCACTGACCGCACTCGGCGGAGATCGAGTAAGGCCGTGGGTGTTCAGCGATGGAGCCAGGACGAAGGTCCCACCGCGATGACCGCTTTCGTGGTGGTCGCGGCCGCTCCCCGGGAAGCGGCGGTGCCCGCGGCGGGCCAGCGACCGCCGAGAGCGCCGCTGCGGACTGTCGCGCCTGCTCACCGCAGGTCGTCCGCAACCAGCAGAACGCCCCACCCGGGCCCGCGCCACCGCATCCCGTAGCGGTCAGTGGCGAGCGGTTGCGCCCAGTCGCGCATTTTTCCGGTAGCCCTCAGCTGTCCAAATATCAACCTTCGCCGGACGAGTCACACTTAAGACACAACCAGCCGGCCTGCTCAAAGTCGACCCGGCTTGCCCCGTTATGTTTGGCCCCGCATTCGCCGTTAGGGGCCGTCTGTGCATCTCGCCAACCACATCACCGGGGACGAATCGCCCGCGCGGCGACAGACCCCGGCAGTCCGCATGCGCGCCGCGGCCGTACTCGCCGCCGGTGCGCTCGCTGTCGTGGCGGCTGGGTGTTCCAGCAGCGGCGATGCCACGAAGTTCACGCCGGCCGCACCCGGCAGCCGCACGCTCCCCAGCGTCGCGCCGTTCGACCTCCCACCGCTGGACCACTTCATCCGGCTCCCCGACGGCAGCCTGATGTCGTCGGTCAATTCGGACTACCTGTTCGACGTCGGCAGCGACAAGCTGCTGCCGGCCGCCGCCGCGGAGATCGAAAAGATCGTTCCGGTGATCCAGAGCCACGACGGGCCGGTGCAGATCCTCGGCTTCACAGACGGTGTCGGCACGGCCTCGTACAACCAGGACCTGTCGCAGCGCCGCGCGGACGCGGTCAAGGCCCTCCTCATCCAGGACGGCGTCAAGGAGTCGCAGCTGCAGGCCGTCGGGAAGGGCTCGGACGGCGCGCCCGCGGACGTACCGGACTCGACCAAGCGCAAGGTGGAGATCGTCCTCAAGTGAGCACCGTGACCGCCGCGCGCCCGATCCGCCAGCTCGCCCTGGCGCTTGCCGGCCTGCTCCTCGCCGTTCCCGCCCTTGCCGGGTGCGACATGAACAGCCTGCTGGGAAAGAAGCCGGGTGACTGCACGCTCTACCAGACGAAGCCGAAGTCCGGGAAGTCGACGCCACTGCTGCTGGTCCTGCTCGACCTGCAGGACAACTCGGCGCCGACCGGCCAACAGGTCGCCACCGCGCTGAAGCCATACCTCGACGACGCGCTGGCTCAGGGCAGCTACGTCAAGCTGATCGCCAGCGGTGGCACGAGCGCTGGGACGAAGACCTTCTCCTGCTTCTCCGGCGACACTCCGTACCTGGTCAAGCGGAACAACTCGAACCGCCAGGACAAGGACCGGACGGCCGGCTCCGAGGCGCTCCAGACCCAGATCACGGACGACGTCCAGGAGACGCCGATCAGCCAGGCGGGCAGCGTCACCAGCCTGCTTGGCGGCATTCCCGATGATGTCCAGTCCCTCAAGTCGACTCCTGGTGTGGACATCAGCGACGTAACCGTGCTGGTGTGGAGCGACCTGCTGGGCAACGGCGGGGACCAGGACTGCATGAACGTCGAGAACAAGCAGGCGTCCGTCCAGGTGGCCGAGGCCGTGGTTTCGCGCTGCTTCGCGGCCCAGCAGATCAGCCCGGTCAAGGACGCGAAGATCCGCTTTATCGGCGTCAGCCAGGGGAACCTGACCCCTCCCCAGCAGAATCTTTCTCGCTATCTGCGAGGCGAGCTATGTCGGCGGCTGAGCAGTGACTGCAGCTAGCCGCGCCGCGGCCACCCTGTGCCGCGTGGAGACGCCCGCCAGGGCGACTCCACGCGGCCTTGCCGTCAGCGGGATTGGGCCGGTCGCCGCCGGCCCTGCACAAATCAGGGCCACCCAGCCAGAAGGCGGAGCGACACGACGCCGCCTTCACGCCACCGGAGGCCTCATCCCCGAGGGTCATCGACCGGAGGCAGCGGCATGAGCATCTACGACCAGAGCACTCGCCCGGCGGACTCGACCGGGAACCAGGAATCGTTCGTCGCGTCCACGCAGACGATGGCGCGCGCGAAGAAGCGCACAGGCGGCGCCTTCAGTGAGCATCGGGACCAGCATTACGCGCCCGCGCTGATGCGGTCCGGCGCGGTCATCGTCATCTGCGCGGCCGCGATGCTGATCGTCGTCGGCTTCCTCTGGCTGACCCTGCCGCACAAGTCGTCCGTGCGAGTCTCCGTGAGCGGGTCGATCTTCGTGACCGCCATCGGCTTCTTCCTGTCCGGCAACACGTTCCGGCTGCGCGACGTCCGCAGGCGAATCGGCAACCGGGCCAGGGCCGGCCTGATCGCGCCGATCGACGCGCTGTCGGAGCTGCCCCCGCGCGACACCATTCACCGCCGGTTCCTCATCGGCGCGGTGTCGGCCGCCGTCGGGTTGACGGCCCTCGTCATCGTCGCGATTCTGGCCCACGGCGAGGACGACAACAATGCGGTGATCATCGCACCGATCATCGGTGCGATCTTCGCCATGCTCTGCTTCCTGGCCGGCAGTTACTCCCGCCCGATCGACTGACGGCGGTCGCCATAGTTCCGCCCAGGCCGAAGCCCCCCGCCGGCCCCGCACACCGGTCGCGAACAATGTGGCCACCGAACACCACCGAAACAGGCACGAAGAGACACGGAAAGCGAGACCCAGGTGCTGCGCAGGGGTAACCAGCCAGGGAAACTGGCCAAGCAGCTGATCCGCCGGGTCGGGGACGCCGACATTGCCCTGGCGGGTGCCGAGACTCGTCCCAAGGTGCTCAAGACCCTCGAAGACGCCGAGATACAGGAAGTCCGGGCGGCGACGCGGGCGGACGCACGTTCCCTCGAGGAAGAGATCGCCGAGCTTCGCACGGAGATCGACGCCCGGGCGGAGCGCCGCGAGCGGCAGTCCGAGCTGATGCGTCACAAGGTCGAGCAGGCCAGGCTGTGGCGAAGCGTCGGCGTGCAGGAACGCATTCCGCAGATGCACATGGGCAAGGGCGCCCGCAGCGCGGTGATGATCCTGCTCGCGGCGGTCGACTTCGTCGTCTTCGCCCAGGCCTGGGTCACGGTCACCAACGCCACGAACTACGGACCCGAGTGGTTCATCGGCGGTGTTCTGGGTCTCGCGGTGTTCTTCGCCGGCTTCACGCTCGCCCACGCGGTCAAGGGCTCGATCATGGCCCGGGCACAGCGTGGTTTCCTGTCCGCCGCGGACAGCGACAAGCTGACCATCGACCCGGACGTCCGCCCGCAGCTGGTCGACTCGAAGTCCTCGGCCCTGGCGCTGTGGCTCGCGGCGATCATCTTCATCGCGATGATGATCGCTGGTGTCGCGGTCCGGCTCGGTGGCGGCTCCGCGAGCACCAGTAGCTCTGGCGTCCTCATGCAGGGACTGATCCCCTTGATCGGTTTTGCCGTCGAGCTGTTCCTGCACGACCCGATGGAGCGCGACGACCCGCTGCCGACCTGGCGCGACCGCCGGCTGGAGCGCAAGCTCGCCCGGGCCGAGCGGCGCCTACGGGTCGTGGCCGCGCAGGTCGAGGCGCGCGTCGCCAAGATCGAGAAGCTGTACCGGGTCGAGGAGGCCATCCTCGACGTCGAGCAGAAGGACATGGGCCTGCGGCACACCACCGACCTGGTCCTCAACGGCGGCCACATCCCGACCGTCTCCTCCAACGGCCGCGTCGCCGAGGTCGACCGCGACCAGCTCGAGAAGACCATCAAGATGGCCCGCAGCAGCCGCTCCTGACCAGCACCGGTCCCGGCGAAGGCCGGGGCAGCGATCCCGAGCAGCTGGGACCGCCGCCCCGGCCTTCGCCTTTCATCCACCCACACCCTTGGTCCCGCGCCCTCGTCCGTGCTCCCGTCCGACGCCGCACACGCCATGAAGGTAGATCCCAGCTACGTAGCTGGGATCTACGTAGATCTCGGCTACGCGGCCGGCCGCTGCCTAATGCCACCCCCGGCACGGTCGACCCGGCTCCTTCATCACTGTTCAGCACTCCACACTGTTCAGCACTCCACGGGTTGTGAATTCGGGCCGGTTACGACCGTAGAGGGTCGAACGGCGATCATGAGCGCGCCGGGCGGGCGCGCCGAGGGACGAAGCGGGCGGAGTGGGCGGCCGCGGCGACGGATGGACGGGTGCGGGTGCCGGTGCCGGACGTCGCGGCGATCGTCGGGAGAATGGGGCATGCTCACCGAGGACGACGTTGACGACATTGTGATCAAGGCCGCCGGGGACGGGCGGCACGACGCCGCGGCCACCCGGTTCGAGGAGCTGGCCGGGCAGCCGGAGCTGCACGGCGGCGAGGTCAACCGGGCGTCGCTGCTGGTCGACGCCGGCGGGCAGCACGGCCTGGCCGGCGACTGGGACTCGGCCATCCGCTGCTACCGGGACGCGATCGCCGACGGCGGCGCCCAGACGATCGACCCGCGGGTCTGGCTGCACGACGCGCTGCTGCGCACCGGTCAGCTCGAGGAGGCCGCGCCTCTGCTCAAGGAACTGAAGGCCGCCCGCAGCCAGGACCCGGATTTCTACGCCGCCGTCGCCGAGTCGCTGGAGGCGCAGGGGCTTCTCACCGACGCACACACCTGGTTCACGATGGGCTACCACCGCTGCGAGAACGCCGACGTCCCGGAGTTCCTCATGGACCTGCTGCTGGTCGGCCGCCGCCGCGTCCGCGCGCGGCTCGGCTATCCCCTCGACGACCTCGACGAGCTCGCCGAGGACTACCTCGCCGCGGCCGAGTGACGCCGACCAGCCCGGCTTCCCGGCCTACCCGTCCCCGGGCTACCCGCCGGCCGCCGGATCGGCCTCGGCGGCGGTCAGGACACCCCGCAGCGCGTCGAGGACGGTCGCGTCCTCGATCGTCGACGGGACGGCCGGAGACCGGCCGTCGGCGATCTCCCGCATCGTGCGGCGCAGGATCTTGCCCGACCGGGTCTTCGGGAGCGCCGCGACGACGTCGACCCGCTTGAACGCCGCCACGGGCCCGATCTGGGCGCGCACCCGGTCGATCAGCTCGGCGCCGAGCACAGCCGGGTCGATCGTCACCCCGCTCTTGAGGACCACCAGCCCACGCGGCACCTGGCCCTTGAACGTGTCGGCGACGCCGACGACGGCGCACTCGGCGACCGCCGGGTGGGCGGCCAGCACCGCCTCCATCTCACCGGTGGACAGCCGGTGGCCGGCGACGTTGATGACGTCGTCGGTCCGGCCGAGGACGAACAGGTAGCCGTCCTCGTCGACATAGCCGCCGTCGCCGGTCAGGTAGTAGCCGGGGAACTGGGACAGGTACGACGCGACGTAGCGCTCGTCGTCACCCCACAGGGACGGCAGCGTGCCGGGCGGCATCGGCAGCCGGATCGCGATCGCCCCCTCCGTCCGGGCGGGCAGCTCGACGGCGTCCGGTGGCAGCGCCGGGTCGAGGATGCGCACGTCGTAGCCGGGCATCGGCACCGACGGGGAGCCGGCCTTGGCTGGCAGGCGTTCCAGCCCAAGCGGGTTGGCGGCGATCGGCCAGCCCGTCTCGGTCTGCCACCAGTTGTCGACGACGGGGACGCCGAGCCTGCTCGTCGCCCACTCGTACGTCGCCGGATCCAGGCGCTCGCCGGCCAGGTACAGGGCACGCAGCGAGGCGGCGACGTCGTACTTGGCCAGCAGCTCCCCGGCGGCGTCCTCCTTCTTGATGGCACGGATCGCGGTCGGGGCGGTGAAGACGACCTTCACCCCGTGCTCGGCGACGACGCGCCAGAAGGCGCCGGCATCCGGAGTGCCGACCGGCTTGCCCTCGTAGAGGACCGACGTCGCGCCGGCCAGCAGCGGCCCGTAGACGGTGTACGAGTGGCCGACGGCCCAGCCGATGTCGGAGGCGGTGAAGATGGTCTCCCCTGGGCCGACGTCGTAGATGTTGGCCATCGTCCAGGTCATCGCCACGGCGTGGCCGCCGTTGTCACGGACGATCCCCTTCGGCCGGCCCGTGGTGCCGGACGTGTAGAGGATGTAAAGCGGGTCGGTGGCGCGGACGGTGACCGGGCCGGCCGGGGTCGCGCCGGGCACGACGTCCGCCCAGTCGTGGTCACGGCCCTCGACCAGCTCGCAGCGCTGCTGCTCCCGCTGGACGATCAGTGTGTGCGCCGGCGGGTGGCTGGCCAGGCGCAGCGCCTCGTCGAGCATCGGCTTGTACGGCACCAGGCGGGTCGGCTCGATGCCGCAGGACGCGCTGACGACGAGCTTCGGGCGGGCGTCGTCGATCCTGGCGGCGAGCTCCGCCGGGGCGAAGCCGCCGAAGACGACCGAGTGGACCGCGCCGAGCCGCGCGCAGGCGAGCATCGTGACGACCGCCTCGGGGATCATCGGCAGGTACACGATCACCCGGTCGCCGCGCCCGACACCAAGGGCCGCGAAGGCGCCGGCGGCGCGGGCCACCTCGTCACGCAGCTCGGCGTAGCTGAACCGGCGCAGCGTGCCGGTGACGGGCGAGTCGTAGATCAACGCGACGGCATCGCCGCGGCCGCCCGCGACGTGCCGGTCCAGGGCGTTCGCGCTGGTGTTCAGCTCGGTATCCGGGAACCAGCGGTAGAACGGCGGGCGCGACGCGTCGAGCACGCGCTCCGGTGGGCGCACCCAGTCGATCGCGCGGGCGGCCTCGGCCCAGAACTCCTCCGGCCGCGCCAGTCCGCGCTGGTACGCCTCCCGGTAGGCACCCATCCCGGCTTCCTCCCGATCACTGTCTCTCTGAGGCCGCCGTCTGTGGGGCCGCTGACTCTCGGGGGCGACTCTCCCGATCACTGTCTCGGCACGCTAGCCCGGCGCGGGCCGGCTCGCCATCAACCCGGGCGGCCGTTCCGCGTCGGAAAGATGTCGGTCGCCGACGCGACCCGCTGTGGCTGGTATCCCGGGAGACTCGGTGGGAAGCAAGCATTCGGCGTCGAAAGGAATGGGAGCATCCGGAGCATGAGGTCGGGGCTGGGGCCGGAGCAGGGATCCTCGCCGCGCGCCGTCGGCGGGACCGAGGCCTCGGACGGCACCCACCCGCCCAGGCGTGCGGCTCACGAGCACACGTCCGACGATGGCGCCCACAGACGCCTGGCCGATGGTTCCCGCACGGCCGATGGTGGCGGGCGCGAGCACAGCGCAGGCGGTCGCGCTGACGGGCGAGCGGCGGACGGTGGACCGCTCGTGAGCGGTTCGGCCGCGGTGCCGCCGCGGTTGCCGAGCCTGCAGGAGCGCCTTCGGGCCGAGGAAGGCCGGCCGAGCCGGCGGCGGGTGCTGGTCGCGGGGGCGGGGGCCGTCCTCGGCGTCGCCGGGCTCACCGCGGCCGGCGGCGGCGCGGTCTACGAGGGCTGGCTGCCAGGGCGGCCCCGGCTGATCCGGGCGATCGAGGGCTGCGGCGCCCCGGGTACCCCGCCCACGGGCGTGAGCGAGGGACCGGTCACCACCACGACGTTCCGCAGCGCCGCCCGAGGCCGCGACGTCAGCCTGGTCGTCGCCTACCCGCCCGGATACGCGCCGCCTCCGGCCGGCGGCGCCGGAGCGGCCGGCGACGGCAGGGGCCCCGGGACCGGAGCCAGTGGCGTGCGGTTGCCGCTGTGTCTGGTGTTGCACGGCCGTGGTGGCTCGGCGCGCGACCTCGCGGCGGGGCTCGCGGCTCCGGCGTTCCTGGCCGCGGCGACAGCCTCCGGAATAGCCCCGTTCGCGCTGGCGGCGGTCGACGGGGGCGAGACGTACTGGCATCGGCGCACGGACGGCGACGACCCCGAGAAGATGCTGCTCGACGAGGTGCTGCCCCGGCTCGCGGCGCAGGGGATGCGCGTCGACCGGTTCGCCGTGCTCGGCTGGTCGATGGGCGGCTACGGCGGGGTGCTGCTGGCCCGCCGTCATCCGGACAGGGTGGTCGCGGTGGCCGCGAGTAGCCCGGCGGTCTGGCACGGCTACCGGGACGCGGCCTCGGGCGCGTTCGACTCGGCCGCCGACTTCGCCGCGAACCGCGTCCTCGGCGTCGGCCCCGCCCGCGGGGTGACCTACCGGATCGACTGCGGCAACGCGGATCCGTTCAGCCGACCCGCCCACGAGCTGGCCACCGAGCTCGGCGCCGCCGAGCGCGCCTTCACGGTCGGCTGCCACGACTTCGGCTTCTGGCGGCGCCAGCTCCCCGCCCAGCTCGCCTTCCTCGCTCGGTCCCTGTCCGACTGACCACCAGCAGCGGCGCCTCCCTGCATGTCAGGCGGCCGGGCGGGCGGCCTCGGTGGCGGGCGCCGGGAGCTGACGGGCGGGCTTCGCGGGGCGCGTCATCTTCGACGGGTGCAGCACCTTCTGGGTGATGCGGGCGACCAGGCCGCGGGGCAGGAAGCGTGGCGCGTTCGCGGCGAGGCGGTGCCGCCAGCCGTCGATCGCGTACGGCGCGCCGCGCTTCAGGCCGCGGAAGGCGGTGGCGACGACCTCGTCCGGGGTCCGCAGCCGGCCGCCGGTCGCGACCTCGTAGCCGAGCCCCTCGAAGAAGTCCGTGTCGGTCTGCGCCGGGCACAGCGTCATGATCTTCACGCCGCGGCCGTGGTACTCGGCCCACAGCGCCGTCGTGAACGACAGCACGAAGGCCTTGGCCGCGCCGTAGACAGCCATGTGCGGTACGGCCTGGAAGGCCTGCACCGAGCTGAGGTTGATCAGCGTGCCACGGTCGCGCTCCAGCATGCCGGGCAGGAAGATGCGCGTCATCCGCTCGACGGCCGCGCACAGCAGCATCACCTCGCGGTGGTGCAGTTCCTGATCGAGCTCGTGATAGTAGCCGTGCTGGCCGAAGCCGGCATTGTTGATCAGGATGTCGATCGTCAGCCCGAGCTCGGCGACCCGCTTGGCGAGCGTGTCGGGGCCGTTCTCGGCGGAGAGGTCGATCGCGATCTCGTGCACGGTCACCGGGTGGCGCTGGCGCAGCCAGGCGGCCGCCGCCGGGAGCTTCTCGTCGGGCAGCGCCGCGATCACGACGTCGGCGCCGCGGCTGGCGAACCCGTCCGCCAGCGCCAGCCCGATGCCCGACGAGGCACCGGTGACCAGCGCGGTCTGCCCCCTGTACTCACTCACCCAGATCACACTCTCCCCCATCGCCGGACAACTGCCCCTGGCCGCCAGCTAACCGGTTCATCTACCGGATTGTGGCGAAGTGGCCATCGCCATCTTGCGGCATGGCCCGGGCGGATCTTCACGTGGTGGGCTCGTCCGTACCCTTACGGGAGCGTCAGGTGTCGGTACGAATAGGACCTTTTACGTTCAGGAGTCTGAGGACCGCCTCGATTTCCAGCCGACGCGCCGCGTGATGTGTCGGCTGCGCGACGGCTAGGGGGAGCCGAGGAGTAAGCATGCCGACACGGTCGTGGTGCCGACAGCGATGCGGAATTGCCGATCAAGTGAGCCTTTTACCGCTTATCGAGAACTCGGCGAGGCGGGCCCGGCCGGTGCGGGCCCGATCGACGCGTCGCGCCACCCTCGGGCGACGCGGACCGGCGCCGGCTGACGTGGGCCGTCAGCCGGCGAGCAGCGCGCGAAGCGCCTTGCGGTCGGTCTTCAGCACGCTGGTGACGGGGATGGCGTCGACAACCCGCACCTCACGCGGGTATTTGCGGCCGAGATCCGCTCCCGGGCGAAGGCGACCAGGTCGGCCGGCGTGACCGACGCCCCCAGCGCGAGCTGGACGAACGCGACGACCTCATCGCCGTGCGCCGGGTCCGGCCGCCCTCTCCCGCGGCAGCGGCGCGCTGCCGCTGACCACCACGCGCAGCGTGGACGTGTCGCCGGGACTAGAAGGCCTGGCCCTCGCCTCGGTAGGTGGGGACCGCTCGCACCGAGCCGTCGGCCTCGACCAGGTGCAGCAGGTTGACGTGCTCGCACAGCTCCCCGGCCTTGGCGTGCCGGAACCAGACCCGGTCACCGAGGCGCAGGTCGTCCGCCGCCGGGCCGCGCAGCGGGGTCTGCACCTCGCCGGCCCCCTCGGTGCCGACGAGCCGAAGGCCCGCGGGGTGCACCGGCCGGGGGACCCGGTCGGGCCCGGGCGGCCCGGAGGCGATCCAGCCGCCGCCAGCCGCCGTGACGATCCCCGGTGCCGGCCGGCGTACCACCGGCAGCGCGAACAGCGCGGCCGGGGCGGGCGTGAACGCCTGGTACCGGTCGAACAGCGTCGGGCCGTAGAGCCCGGAGCCGGCGGCGATCTCGGTGACGGCCGGTTCCGCCGTGGTCCAGTGCACGCTGCCGGTGCCGCCGCCGTTGACGAACTCCAGCCCGTCGTGACCGGCCGGGGCGGCGAGCGCCCGCACGGCGGCCACGACCGCCGCGCGGCGCCTGGCGAGCTCGGCCATCGACCGGGCCTGCATCCGGCGGACGACCCGCGCCCGGGCGAGCGCGCTGGCCCGGGCCGCCTTGCCGAGCGGGCCTGCGCCCTCGTCCGGCTCATCCGGAGCGTCGCCGAGCCCCGCGACCTGCGCCTCGTAGGACATCACCCCGACGAGGGTGAACCCGGGCCGGTCGATGACCGCCCGGGCGAGCGCGGTGGCCTGCGCGACCGAGTGCACCGGCGAGCGCCGCACGCCGAGGTGTACCCGGCCACCCGCGAGCCTCAGCGAGGCGTCCAGGTCGAGGCAGATCCGCAGCGGCGGCCGGGCCAGCCCGACGGCGTCGTCGATCAGGTCGAGCTGGTCGACCGAGTCGACCATGAGCGTCACCCGCGTGGCCGCGAGCGGATGGTCCGCGAGGGCGCGCAGCGCGGCCCGGTCCGCCGTCGGGTAGCCCACGACGACGTCCGGGAATTCCTCGGCCAGCCAGACGGCCTCGGGCAGCGTGTAGGCGAGGATGCCGGCGAACCCGTCGGTCTCCAGCACGGCCCGCAGCAGCGCGCGGCAGCGTACCGACTTGCTGGCGACCCGGATCGGCTTTCCGGCCGCCCTGCGGACCAGGTCGTCGGCGTTGGCACGGAACGCTGGCAGGTCGACGACCGCGAACGGGGCGGAAAGCGCCGACGTGGCGGCCTCCAGCCGCTCCCAGTCGGTCTCGGGCCAGGCCGGCGCGCCCACGGTCGGGTCCGAGTAGGCCGGGTCCGGCGTCGCGGTCTGCGGCTGGCTCGTGCGTGGGTTTGCCACCATTTCCCCATGGTGTCCGCTACTACCGTCGCCGGCCAGGGGCCACCGCGGGAAACCCGCACCCGGACCCGCCTCGCGGCGTCGTCCCCGGCAGCGGCAACCACGTGCGGCGCGATGCGACAAGATGGGCACCCCGCCACTTCCGCACCTTGGCGGGATCGTGACGTGACAGCCAGGCCTAAGCCGGGGCCGATCTCAGCCGTTCGGCCCGGATTGGCCGGGGCCTGCGCCGACCCCGCTCGGCCGCTCCCGGAAGGCCGTCCAGACTAGGTGCGACGCTCGGAGGTGATCAGTGGGCTCTTCCGCCGGCTGGCGGCGTGCACGATCGGTTGACGGACTCGCCGACTCGCCGCCCGCGTCGACGACCCGACGGCGACACCGGGCCGGGTGGGCCAACTGGGCTGGCAACCAGACGGCGACGCCGGCCGAGGTCGCGCACCCGGCGGACGCCGACGAGGTCGCCGCCCTGGTACGCAAGGCCGTCGCGAGCGGTTCCCGGCTGCGCCCGATCGGCAGCGGGCATTCGTTCACCGCCATCGGCCGGCCCGACGGCGCGGCGACCACCCAGCTGGTCCTGGACCGGTGTGCCGATCTGCTCGCCCTGGACGCGGGCACCGGGCTGGTCACCGTCGGCGCCGGGATGACGCTGAGCCGGCTCAACCGGCTGCTCGCCGAGGCGGGCCTCGCGCTGACCAATCTCGGCGACATCGAGCGGCAGACGATTGCCGGGGCGCTGGCCACCGGCACCCACGGCACCGGCGCCCGGTTCGGCGGCCTGGCGACCCAGGTGCGGGCGTTCGAGCTGGTCCGCGGCGACGGCGAGATCGTGCTGTGTTCGCCGCACGACCAGGCGGACCTGTTCGCGGCCGCCCGGGTCGGGCTCGGCGCCGTCGGGGTCGTCACGTCGGTGACGCTGCAGGCGGTGCCGCTGTTCGCGCTGCGGGCCGAGGAGGGTTCGGCCCGGCTGTCGGACCTGCTCGACGGTTTCGACGAGTTCGCCGACGGCGTCGACCACGCCGAGTTCTACTGGTTCCCGCACACTGACCGGACACTGACGAAGCGCAACACGAGGGTTTCGCTGTCTGCCGGCCAGGGCGAGCTTGAACCGCTCGGAAAACTCCGCGGCTGGTTCGACGACGAATTCCTCTCCAATCGGGTCTTCGGAATGGTCGTCGCCGCCGGCCGGCATGTTCCGCGGGCCATCGAGCCAGCGGCAAGGATCAGCTCACGGGCGCTCGGTGCGCGTACCTTCACCGACCTTTCCTACAAGGTCTTCACGTCGGAACGCCGGGTCCGCTTCAAGGAGATGGAGTACGCGCTGCCCCGGGCCGAGCTCGTCGGCGCGCTGCGTGAGATGACGGCCGCGCTGGAACGCTCGGACCTGCGGATCTCGTTCCCGGTGGAGGTCCGCGTCGCCGCGGCGGACGAGATCTGGCTGTCGACGGCTTACGGCCGCGAGACGGGCTACATCGCGGTGCACGTCGACCACGGCAGTCCGCACGAGGAGTACTTCGCGCTGGTAGAGGCCATCATGACCGCGGCCGGCGGCCGCCCGCACTGGGGGAAGCTGCACACCCAGACCGCGGCGACCCTGCGCCCCCGCTACCCGAAGTTCGACGACTTCCTGGCCGTCCGCGCTGCCAGCGACCCCGCCGGAGTTCTCACCAACGACTACCTCGACCAGGTTCTCGGCCGGCCCGGCGGGTAACCGGTACCGCCCTATTCGGGCGGTGTGCTGTCGGCCGCTTCCCAGGTTTCGGCGGACCAGTCGTCGAGCTGCCAAGGAGCGGAGGGTTCCGCCGTTTCCGCGTCGACACGCAGGGTGTAGCTCGGCTCGCTCAGCCAGCCGTGCGGGTAGCCCGGCCGGTCCCGTAGGTGTGCCACGCTTAGGCCTCCTTCGCCCCCGGCGCCGCTCGTCGCGCGCCGGCCGCCTGAAGTGCCCGGCCACCGTGCTCAGCGGCCTAGCAAACCGGCCGGAAGCGTACCGTCGCTGGACGATCGCAGACTAGCCCTGTCGAGTGGCCGACAACGGGCGAAGCCGGAACTGGCGCCGGCCGGCGGGCGGCGGAAAACCGCGTCCCGCCGGCCGGAATGCGGGAGCCGGTCTCGACTTCTACAGGGCCCGGTTCGGACAGATCGCCACAGCGAAACCCACGCCCAGCCTGAACCCGTGGACCCGCTAGCCCCAATGTCAAGCCGCACCCCGGATCACGCAGGGGAGGGCGCTCAGCGCCCGTACCAGGCGGAGCCGCCCAAGGGCCCTCCGGGCCCGGTTCGGGCGGATCGCCCTAGAACTCGTGGCGGACGTCGGCCCATTCGCCGTGGGTGATGGCGACAAGCTCGTCGGGGTTGGTCGGGAAGACGGCGTTGGGCGTTCCGGCAGCGGCCCACAGCTCGGCGTGGGCGAGCAGGTCACGGTCGAGAAGAATGCGCATCTCGGTGGCGTGCGCGACCGGCGGGACACCGCCGATGGAATAACCGGTGGCCTCCCGGACCGTCCGCGCGCCCGCACGGCCAACAGGCGCGCCGATCAGCGCGGCGACCTTGTCGGTGTCGACCTGGTTCACGCCCGATGCCAGCACCATGACGGGCTTGTCCCCGGCCAGGAAGACAAGGCTCTTCACAATCTGGCCGACGGAGGTGCCGAGCGCCTCCGCGGCCTCGTTCGCGGTATGTGAACTGTTCGGCAGCTCGCGGGCAACGCCTGCGGCGCCCAGCTCGCGCAGGCGCTCCTGAAAACGCTCCACCGTCGGATGCATGCCGTTCCCTGTTTCTTGATCGAGTATTCAGACGTGCGAAGTGGTGTCGCTCGGGAGCCGGCGACCGTCGTACCCGCGGCAACTTCCGTTTGCTGAGCGTCCGTCAGCCATCCGCTGGCCCGCGAGGTCATCCTCCGGCGCAACCGGCTACTGTCCGTGTTCACGAATGCTCGGGAACCCGCCAAGGCCGACCCGCGGTTTCCTCCTGGAGACGACGCGCCGAGACCCCCGATTCCCCAGCTCCCACTCCCCGCCGGACATCATCTCGCGCCTGGCTAGCCGGTCAAGGTCAGCCCGCCCGGACGGCCACGGTTTCCTCGATTGGCGCCCGCTCAGTTACGGAGAGTATCTAGCCTACGAGGAGTGTCCGGCCAGAACGCGGGTGGTCATCGGAGCGCGTGCGCAAGCCCGGCAGCAGCGGCGGTTCGGCCTCGGCAGCTCGGGCGGCGTCCACCAGGGCACGTACCACCGCCGCCAGATGCGGCGCGCCCGCGGAGCCGCGCCGCAACGCCACCGCGAGCCGGCGCACCGGCGGGTCCACCAGGGGCCGCAGCACGACCCGGTCGGTCGAGCGCAGGCCGGCCAGCCGCGGGATGAGCGCGACGCCGCACCCGGCGGCGATCAGGCTGAACACCGCCGTGAAGTCGTCCGTACGGTGCCGGATCCGGGGCACGAACCCGGCGGCCGAGCACGCCGCGAGAACGATCTGGAGGCAGGCCGCCCCGGGCCGGCTCGCGATGTGCTCGTCGTCGGCGAGCTGGGCCAGCCGGATCTCGGCCAGCTCGGCCAGGGGATGGTCACGCGGCAGTGCCACCTCGAACAGGTCGTCCAGCAGCGCCACCGTCTCGAGCCGGCCGTCGTCCGGTCGGGTGGAGACGAAATCGCAGGCCAGGTCGAGCTCGCCGCCGATCAGCATGTCGTAGCAGTCTGGCGGCGCCACGTCGACGATGGTGAGGTCCAGACTCGGGTGGGTTACCCGCAACCGCTCGATCGCCGGCGCGACGATGCCCGTGATCGCCGTCGAGAACGCCGAGATGGTCACCGGGCCGACCGTGCCCTCAGCGAAGGCCGCGAGATCGGCCTCGGCTCGCTCCAGCTGGGCGAAGATCTCGTCAGCGTGCCGCAGCAGCACCCGCGCCGCCGGGGTGAGCCGGACATTGCGGCCGACCTGATCGAGCAGCGGGACACCGGCCTCGCGGGAGAGCGCGGCCAACTGCTGACTGATAGCCGACGGGGTGAGGTGCAGCGCGGCGGCGGTCGCGGCGACCGTGCCGCGACAGTCCAGCTCACGCAGCAGGCGCAGGCGCCGAACATCGATCACATAGAAAAGCTTAACGGTGAGAGCGAGAAAAATTAGATGGATCGGAGGATCGCGCACCGGCACCCTCAACGCATGGTCATCGCAGCGCTCATCGTCCTCGCGGTCCTGCTGATCGTCGCGAGCGTCCGCCGCCTCGGCGCGGACACCCGCGACGGGCGGGACTGGCACCGAGAGTCATCCACCCTCGACGAATCCCATCCCTGGACCGCCGGTTACCGAGGTGGTCACCGACTCCACGACCTCACCGCCGGCGGGCACACCCCGGTCCGCTCACAGGAGCGCGGCCTCTTCGGGTGACCCCGAGCACCCGTGAGCCGGACCTCCCAGATCACGACCTCCCAGATCACGACCTACCAGATCGACTTCGTCGATCTGGCAGGAACCCCGTTCGTCGATCCGGCAGGAACCCCGTTCGTCGATCTGGCAGGAACCCTGACGCAAGCTCCGCCGATCCGGCAGGAACCCCGGGAGTGAGCAGACGCTCCCCGACGGCCCGCAGGTCGGCTGGCCAGGTGCCGGCCCGCTCCAGCGGGACCGGCGCCCGGCCAGCCTCGTCAGGACGACGCGGCGGCCTCGGTGCCGGTAGGTACGCCGACGTCCTCACCCAGGTAGGCCTGGCGGACCCGGTCGTCCGCGAGCAGTTCGCCGGCCGGGCCGTCGAGCACGACCTGGCCGGTCTCCAGCACGTAGCCCCGATTGGCGATCTTCAGCGCCTGGGCGGCGTTCTGCTCGACGAGCAGAACGGCGACGCCGGTGGCGTTGATCTGCGCGATCACCTCGAAGATCGTCTGGACGATCAGCGGCGCCAGTCCCATCGACGGCTCGTCCAGCAGCAGCAGCCGCGGCCGGCCCATCAGCGCTCGCCCGATCGCCAGCATCTGCTGCTCGCCGCCGGACAGCGTGCCGCCCGACTGCGAGATCCGCTCCTTGAGCCGGGGGAAGAAGCCGAAGACCTGCTCCAGGTCCTGCGAAACGTGCCTGCGGTCGTGGAAGGCGCCCATGAGCAGGTTCTCGCGGACGGACATCGACGGGAAGATCCGCCGGCCCTCCGGCGAGTGCGCCACCCCGCGCCGGATCAGCTGGTGCGCGGGGATCCTCGACAGCGGTTCCCCGTCGAGCAGCACCTGACCGGCCCGCGGCCGCAGCAGCCCGGAGACGGTCCGCAGCGTCGTCGTCTTGCCCGCGCCGTTCGCGCCGAGCAGGGTGACGATCTCCCCGGCGCCGACCGTCAGCCGCACGCCGCGCAGCGCCGTGACGGCACCGTACGCGACCTCGACGTCGACAAGCTCCAGCAGCATCAGGCCAGGTCCTTCCCGGTTGCGGGCGCGGCGGCCGGCTCGGCGTTCTGGGTCTCGCCGTTCTGGATCTCGGTGTTCTGGGTCTCCGTGTCCTGGGCGCCCAGATACGCCTCGATGACCGCCGGGTCACGCTGCACCTCGGCGGGTGTCCCATGCGCGATGACCTGACCGAAGTTCAGCACGACGACGCTCGCCGCGACCGACATGACGAGCCGCATGTCGTGCTCGATGAGCAGCACCGACACGCCGGTCTCGGAAATCCGCCGGATCAGGCCGGCGAGCTCCAGCTTCTCGGACGGGTTGGTGCCGGCGGCCGGCTCGTCGAGCAGCAGCAGCTTCGGCTCCGTCGCCAGCGCCCTGGCGATCTCGAGGCGGCGCTGCTCACCATAGGGCAGGGACGAGGAGAGCTCGTGCAGCCGGTGGTCCAGCCCGACCAGACGCATCAGCTCGACGGATCGCGCGATCCCGGCGCGGTCCTCGCGCCGGGCCCGCGGCGAGCCGAAGATCGCGCCGAACGCGCCGTGGCGCTGCCGCGTCTCGGCGCCGATCTGCACGTTCTCCAGCGCGGAGAGCGCGGGGAACAGCCGGATGTTCTGGAAGGTCCGCGCGACCCCGAGCTTGGTGATCGAGTGCGGCGTCTTCCCGACGATGGAATACGACTTCTCCGGCGTCGGCGCGAAGTGGACCGAGCCTTCCTGCGGCTTGTACGCGCCGGTCAGGCAGTTGAACAGCGACGTCTTGCCGGCGCCGTTCGGGCCGATGACGGCGAGGATCTCGCCGCGCCGCTGCCGCAGGGAAACGCCGCCGAGGCTCGTGACGCCGCCGAACCGCAGAGTCAGATCGCGCGCCTCGACCACGAGATCGTCCGCGGTCGGGCCGCCGAGGCTGGGAGAGCCGTTCACCGCGGCGTCCGGCGGGGCGTCGTCGCTGGCCGGGCGCTGGCTGGGTGCGCTGGGTGTGCTCATGAGGCCAGGTCCTCCGAGATCGGCGCGGCACCCAGGGAGTCCGCGTGACCGACGCCGCGCTCGGCCAGCTGGATCTCCCGCTTGCGCCGCCGCGAGGGAATGACACCCTGCGGCCGGAAGATCATCATCACGATGACGACCGCGCCGAACCAGGTGTAGCGGTCCGTCGCCGGCACCTTGTCCCGCAGGTAGAAGGCGAGGCCCTGGAGGATCACCGAGCCGACGACGACACCCAGCCGGTTGCCCATGCCGCCGAAGATGACGATCGTCACCACCAGGAACGACGCCTGCAGGCTGAACACGCCCGGGTTGAAGAACTGCTTGCTGGCGAACAGCACGCCGGCGAACCCGGAGACCGACGCGCCGATCGCGAACGCGAGCAGCTTCATCTTCAGCGTCGGGACACCGGTCGCCTCCGCGGCGATCTCGTCCTCCCGGATGGCCGCCCAGGCCCGGCCGATCCGCGAGCGTTCCAGCCGGCCGAACGCGATCATCACGATCACGATGATGCCCAGCAGCAGGTAGTAGTACGGCTTCGGATCGAGCTTCCAGGAGTAGTTCAGGCCGCCGAGGTGGATCGACAGGTGCGGCACGCCGAAGGCGCCGCGCGGGCCGTTCGTCCACGATGAGTTGTTGGCGATCAGCTGGATGATCTCGCCGAACCCGAGCGTGACGATCGCCAGGTAGTCGCCGCGCAGCCGCAGCGTCGGCGCGCCGAGGATGATGCCGGCCAGGCCGGCGAGCACGAACGCGATCGGGAAGACGAAGAACGGGTTCAGGTGGAACGGGGCGTGGACCGGCAGCGGCGGCGCCGCCTTCGTCCAGGAGAAGTAGGCCGTCGCGTAGGCGCCGATCGCGAAGAAGGCGATGTAGCCGAGGTCGAGCATGCCGGCGTACCCGATGACGACGTTCAGGCCGAGCGCGAGCAGGGCGTAGATGCCGATGTCGTTGACCATCGACTGCTGGGCGGCCGTCGAGAAGTACAGCGGCGCGAGGATCGCCAGGACCAGCAGCACCAGGTTCATCCCGATCGGGGCGTACCTGTTGCCGGTCACGACGGCGGCTGGTCCGCGCGCCTGCTCGACGAGCCCCGCGGCCAGCTCCCTGAGCACGGGCCACAGCGCGACCACCACCCACATCACCATGGCAATGACCAGAAAGGTGACGATCCGCGGCGCAAAGATGTCCTCGACGACGGCGTGCGCCGGCTTGTCCGGCGTGCCGTCCTTGCCGGTCATCAGGGCGAGCACCAGGCCCAGCAGGATCCAGGTGCCCAGCAGGCGCAGCCCCTTCGCGCCGAACAGCGCGGCCGCGATGGTGGCGCCGAGGCCCGGGTCAGCGGCCGGCTCGGGCGCGCGCGGCGCGGGCGGCTTCTCCGACACGGTCGGCGCGGCGCTCATGCGGCCCTCCCCAGTCGCTCGCCGAGCAGGCCCGTCGGCCTGATCATCAGAATCAGCACCAGAACCAGGAACGCGATGACGTCCTTGTAGGACGCCTGGAAGATGAAGCCGCCGTAGCTCTCGACCAGGCCGAGTGTGATGCCGCCGAGGACCGCCCCGCGCACGTTGCCGATGCCGCCGAGGACGGCCGCGGTGAACGCCTTGACGCCCGGCAGGAAGCCCATGTTGCTCGCGGCGCTGAACGTCATCGCCTGCAGGAACCCGCCGGCGCCGGCGAGCGCCCCGCCGATCACGAAGGTCAGCACGATGACCCGCTCGACGTTGACACCCATCAGGACCGCGGTGTCCGCGTCCTGCGCGACAGCCCGGATGCTCTGGCCGAGCCGGGTGCGGGCGACCAGCGTGTCGAGGATGATCAGCATCACCGCGGCGACCGCGATGATGACCAGCGTCTGGGTGTTCACGAGCAGCA
>Ga0207641_10001322_pt1 | contig 24533 bp, 20 predicted proteins | sample KBSSwiS62_FD_184306 | JGI IMG/M metagenome (GOLD analysis project Ga0207641, IMG submission 184306) | Switchgrass rhizosphere microbial communities from Kellogg Biological Station, Michigan, USA - KBS Switchgrass S6-2 (SPAdes) (version 2) | ecosystem: Host-associated > Plants > Roots >... | reverse complement strand
CGCCCCGCCGCCGCCCGGCGGCCGGGCGTGCGGCGTGACCAGCGGCTCGGGCGTGACCAGCGGCTCGGGCGTGACCAGCGGTTTCAGGCGACCAGCGGTTTCAGGAAGGACCGACATGCGGCACACGATCGTCGTCGACCTCGGGTTCGGTGACGCGGGCAAGGGGACGGTCGTCGACCACCTGTGCCGGGTCGCCGCGGCCGGGGGGGCGCCGGTGGCCGCCGTCGTCCGGTTCAACGGCGGCGCGCAGGCGGCGCACAACGTCGTCACCGACGACGGCCGCCACCACACGTTCGCGCAGTTCGGTTCAGGCACGTTCGCGGGCGTGCCGACGCACCTGTCGCGGTACATGCTCGTCGACCCGCTGGCGCTTGCCACCGAGGCCGCGCACCTCACCGCAGTCGGCGTCGCCGACCCGTTTGCCGGCCTGACCGTCCACCGGCACGCGTTGCTCACCACCCCGTACCACGCCGCCGCGAACCGGGCCAGGGAGCTGGCCCGCGGCGAGGCCCGGCACGGCTCCTGCGGCATGGGCATCGGCGAGACCGCCGCCTACGCGCTCGCCCACCCGGACCGCGCGCCGCGGGTGGCCGACTGCGAGCGGCCGGCCCGGCTGCGCCGGCTGCTGACCGAGCTGCGCGACTGCCTGGAGGCGGAACTGGCCCGCGCGGACCGGGCCACGGGCGCCGGGCTCACGGGCCTCGGGCCTGCGGGCGTCGGGCCTGCGGGCGTCGGGCCTGCGGGCGCCGGGCTCACGAGTGCCCGGCTCACGAGTGCCCGGCTCGGGCCGGTGCCTCCGATCGAGGACTGCGTCGAGGTGTTCGGCCAGTTCGCGCGGGCGGTCCGTCTCGTCGACGACCGGCACCTCGCGGACCTCGCCCGGCTCGGGCCGGTTGTGTTCGAGGGGGCACAGGGCGTGCTGCTCGACGAGTGGCACGGCTTCCACCCGTACACGACCTGGTCCACGACGACGTTCGCGAACGCCGAGAAGCTGCTCTGCGACGCCGGTGTGCCCGGCGGCGACGCCCGGCGGCTCGGGGTCCTGCGCACCTATACCACCCGGCACGGCGCCGGCCCGCTGGTGACCGAGGACGCCGCGCTCACGGCGGCGCTCCCGGACCGGCACAACGGTACCGGCCGCTGGCAGGGAGCGTTCCGGGTCGGTCACTTCGACGCGGTCGCGCACCGTTACGCGGTGGACGTCGCGGGCGGGATCGACGCCGTCGCGCTCACTCACCTCGATGCCCCCGCCCGCCAGCCGCTCACTGTCTGCCGCTCCTACGCGGTTCCTGAGCCGGCCGCGGGGCACCGGACTGACGCGTTACTTGAGCCCGGCACGGTCGGCGATCCCGTCGAAGTCCGCGAGGCGGGTGAGGTTCGTGACCCGGAAGCGGTGGGCGCGGCCCGGCGGGGCGACGACCCAGCCGGGCGTCGCGTCGGGGGCCGGGCCGGTGTCCGGGAGCCGACCGCCCGGGTGGGGGACATTCCGGACTTCGACGGGATGCGCCACGCCGTCATCGGTGACGCTGGCCGCGTGGATGACCCGGGCCGAGAGGAATCGGCGCCCGGTGGCGCGACGGCGGGTGGTGCCCTCGGCGAGCCAAGGCGGGTCGGCCGGCTCGTTTCCGGCCCGCCAGGGGGCCTGGACCGGGCGACCGCGCTCACCCGGTTGGTATGGCGGGCTCGGCCGGTGCTTGATGAGCGCCGGCCGGGCCCGGGGGACTGGCCGGACCTCGTCGCCGAGGTGTGTGCCGCGCCGGTGGAGATCCGCTCCTTCGGACCCAGGAGCCGTGACAAGCAGTAAGCCGAGACACTGTCCGCCGCCGGCGCTCCGCACCTGGGGTGGCAATGGGGGCGGCGCAGGGACCGCGGAGGTTCGCCGTGTTGCAGTTCTACGTCGTCATGCTGACCCTGGCCCTGGTACTCGCGCTGGGGACCGTCTTCCTGCTCGTCCTGTCGCGGGTGCTGGACGAGCGTCGCGCGGTCGGCGACGCCCGCCTCGAGCACTCGATCCGCGCCCTGCACGAGGACCGCCGCGCCCTGCGCGAGTAGGACCTGGTTCGGAGTTCGGAGGGGTGGGCGAGGCGCTCAGCCGACCTGGCAGACAGGTCGGGCCCTCGGGCGCGCGTCTGCGCTGACAGGTGGTGGTCCCCGCGGCTGTCGGCCGGCAGGCGTGGATCGCGGTAAGGCTGATCGTCGATGAGGCGGATGGTGGCAGATCCACGGGAAGCGGCCCGTCGCCGGGCGTAACGTGCCGACCATGCCACCCGTGCCGCCTCGATCGCCCGCGGACGACGCGCTTCCGCCGGCGCCGCGGGCCGGCTCATTGGTCGTCTCGTCGGCCAGCGGCCGGTGGGTGCTGCTCGCGACGGTGCTCGGCTCCGGGCTCGCCGCGATCGACGCGACCGCGGTCGGCGTCGCGCTGCCCTCGATCGGCCGGGACTTCGACACCGGGCTCGCGTCCCTGCAGTGGATCGTGACGGCGTACACGCTCACGCTGGCCGGGCTGCTGCTCGTCGGCGGCTCACTGGGCGACCGCCTCGGCCGGCGCAGGATCTTCATGATCGGCGTCGCCTGGTTCGCGACCTCCTCGCTACTGTGCGGTCTCGCGCCGAACGCGGCCGCGCTGATCGGCGCACGGGCGTTGCAGGGGATCGGGGCCGCGCTGCTCATGCCGGGAAGCCTCGCGATCCTGCAGTCCTCGTTCGCCGAGGACGACCGGTCGCGGGCGATCGGCGCCTGGTCCGGCCTGTCCGGGGTGGCGACGGCCGTCGGGCCGTTCCTCGGTGGCTGGCTGGTGGCCGCGGTGTCCTGGCGCCTGATCTTCTTCATCAACCTGCCGCTGGCGCTGGCAGTGCTCCTGATCGCCGCCCGGCGCGTGCCCGAGTCGACCGACCCGGCCGCGCCCCGCCGGACCGACCTCGCCGGCGCCGGGCTGGTCACGCTCGGCCTGGTCGGGCTGTGCTACGGGCTGATCGAGGGCCCGAGCCGAGGCTGGTCGTCGGCCCTGGCGGTCGTGCCGCTGGCTGCCGGGGTGGCGTTGCTCGGGGCTTTCGTGGCCGCCGAGCGGCGCGTCCGCGAACCCATGCTGCCGCTCGGGCTGTTCGCGTCCCGGCAGTTCAGCGCGGCGAACCTGGTGACCTTCGTCGTCTATGCCGGGCTCGGCGGCGCCCTGTTCCTGCTGCCGATCGAGCTGCAGCAGGTCGGCCACTACTCGCCGCTGGCGGCGGGCACGGCGCTGCTGCCCATCACGATCATCATGCTGGCGCTCTCGGCCCGGTCCGGGGCGCTGGCCGACCGGATCGGCCCCCGGCCGCAGATGAGCATCGGCCCCGTGGTCGCGGGCGTCGGGCTCGCGCTGCTCTCGCGGGCCGGCCACGGCGACGGCTACTGGCGTGATGTGCTGCCGGCGGTCGTCGTCCTCGGGCTGGGCCTGGCGACGACGGTCGCGCCGCTGACCTCGACCGCGCTCGCCGCGGCTCCGGCGCACAACGCGGGCGTCGCGTCCGCGGTGAACAACGACGTCGCCCGGACGGCGCAGCTGCTCGCTGTCGCCGTGCTGCCCGCCGCCGCCGGCCTCGCCGGCGCGTCCGCCCTGAGCCCCCACGCCTTCAACCACGGCTTCCGCATCGCCATGTGGCTCGCCGCCGGGCTCGCCGTCGCCGGCGGCCTCACCGCGTTCGCGGGCATCCGACGGCCGGCGCCCCGCCCGCTGCCCACGCCGGCGCCGACCGCCGCGACCGCCGAGCCGGCCGGCGCCGCGGTGCCCCTTCCAACAGCCGTACCCCTTGCGGCGACACCGGCCCAAGCACGCCCGCAGGGGCATTTCCGGCACTGTGCGCTCGAAGCCACCCCCGCGGCCACGGCCCCTGCCAACTGCCCCGGCGTCCCTGCGACCCCCACCGCCAAGCGCTAAAGCCGCACCTGACAACGTTCGCCCCGGCGGTACGGACGACCTGACAACCCCACCAGACGCGGTTCCGGCGTTCCCGAGATCGCCTTTTCGGCCCTCCGGTGGTCGTAATCGACGCTGTTTCGTAACCACTCGAGGGCACTATCGCCGGTCAAGGTGACGGGCTAACCCTGGCGGTTACAGCGTTGGCCGGTCTCACCAAATCGGCCATTCTCGGCCGACGGCCGCGGAACACGGATTTGCCAGCCCAGACACGCGGCCCAGCGCTCGATCGGGCTGACAAGCCGGCCTCGCGTCGGTTTCCCAGGTACTCCTTAGCCCAGGTACTCCGCGACGACGCCCAGGTAGGCCTCATTGAGCAGGGAGCGCTGGCGGGAGAGGAAGTGCAGGATGCGGACGCCGGCCCCGCGGGCCTCGTCGACGGAGGTGAACGCCTTGGGGCGCCGGTTCCAGGTCGAGTCGAGGGTGGCGACCTTCGCACCGGTGGCCGCGAGCGCGCGCACGAGGGCGAGCTGGTCCTCGCCGCCGAAGCGGTTCCATTCCTGGTGCCAACGGCTGAACATCCGGGACATTCGGCCGTTCTGGTCCCAGAGCATGACGCCGCTGTTGTAGTAGCGGCGTTCGGCCAGCCCGAGGTCCCGCATCAGCTGGTACTCCGGGGCGCGGCGGGCCGGGTCGTTGACGCTCTTCGCGATCACGTCGGCAACGGAGGGATGCATGTCCGGCGCCATCGCGATGTCATGGCCGGCGAGCAGCTCCCAGACCTCCTCGATCGACGAGATGACGATCGTGTCGGCGTCCAGGAAAAGGGTGCGCTCGAACGACCAGCGGTTCAGCTGGGTCTTGTGGAAACGCGACGCAAAGCCGCCCGGGAGGCTGCCGACGACGAGCGTCTCGCATTCCAGGTCGACCAGCTCGCGGCTGGGCGCGTCGGTGACGACCCGCACCGGGCCGTCATAGCCGTGCAGCCGCAGCGTGCGGGCGCTGTCGACGGTGAGCCTGGTGTAGCTCCCGCCCAGGGCGAGGTACAGCACGCCGCGGTTCGCGCCCGGCCGGCTGGGTTTCGCCGCCTGCCTGGACGGCTTTCCCCGGCCGGTTTCGGACGGAGCGACACCGCCGACCGGTCGGGTGCCGATTGCGTTCACATGGCCATTGCCGTTGGCGCCCGCGTGGCCGCCGCGGGGGACGGTGAACGGCTCGGTCGGCAGTCTTCCGTTCGCTAAGTTTCTCGTGCCGTTGCCGTTGCCGTTGGTCTTGCCGTTGCTGGAGGGCAGGTCAGCGGCGGTGGGCTGCTTCGGGATAGCCGGCGGGCTGACCGAAAGCCAGCCGATCGCCTTGGCCGCGAGCATGAAGTCGATCCGGCGCTGGATGTGGTCGGGCCGGCGGTGCAGGGCGTGCGGGTCCGGCAGCTCGGTGCGGTTCATCAGCGTCTCGGGGTCCGGGTCGTTCGGCGTCAGGTAGTTGCGCAGGCCGGCGCACAGCCGCATGGCGACGCAGAGCAGCATGTCGTCCTCGGGGACCTGCTCCTGCGTGTAGTTCATCAGCCAGCGCAGCTGGGCGATGTGGTGGAGGTTGCGAGTCCGTACGAAGAAGCCACGGACCAGGACGTCTATCTCGCGTGCCCGCGGCAGCCGGCCGACGTTGCGCGCGGTGTACACCCCGTTGGCCGGGACGACGCGTCCCAGCTGGCCGATCGAACCGAAGCCGGGGAGCGCGTCGGCGGTGTGCACGAAGTGCTCGATGCAGCGGGTGCCGGGCAGCATGTCGTCGTCGACGAAGAACGTGTACTCGTGGTCGTAGGCGGCCAGCGGCACGAACCGCGAGTACGGGCCGGTGTTGTGGCCCCATCGGTATACCCGGTCGGCGGTGGCCAGCGTTTCTCGGGACAGCGAGTATTGGCTGTCCAAATGGGTGTCACATACCGTCACAGTGCACGGGGTGGATTGTTCGCGCAATGCGTCCACGATCCGCGCCACATTGCCTGGGCGTTTCCAGTTAATGATGACAGCCTCAACCTTGTTCATGCCACCCGTCGACATCCGCACCTGGCGAAGACAGCGTTGAACACACGCCTGTCGGCGTGTGGAGAACTGGATTGAGTCTTTTCCGTCGCCGCCGCAGACCAGGCTCGGCCTGCGCTCGTCGCGGTGAGACGGAAAAGACTCATTGACCGTGCCCGAACTCCGGTGCCACGCGGGGGCGCGTGTACCGGGGAGAGCGGGGGGTTGAACGAAATGTTCGCACGTCGGCGCACCGGTTCTCAAGGAATCCGAAAGCCAAAATGTGATCTGTGTCACACGGACACCCGGGCTGGCTGGAGGGGAGGCGGTCGGCGGGCGTCGCGCCGAGACCGGGGCGGCGGTCTGGGGGCGCATCTCGAGCGGGGTCGGAAAGTGACGGCCAGGTTTCGTTCGCCTGAAACCCGCGCGGTGTTTCGGAAGGATGACGATCAAGCTGCCGCTCGTGGATCGCCAGAGGATGTGCACCCATTCTGGGACCCTGCGTAGTCGTCGGAGCGGCTTGCGGACCGGCCGAGCCCAGTCGTCGGCGGGCCGGCCGAGGCCCGGGAGTTGTCAGACGGCGGCGGCCCCGGTCACCAGGGTGACCGGGGCCGGATTGGCGGCTGGCTGGGCGGAGAGGCCGCTGAGGACTTGGTCCTATCCCTCGTCGCCGCCAGCCGGGATCAGACTGGCGGCGGGCTCAGTACGAGGGAGCGGGCTCACCGCGCCAGCCAGCCCGTCGGGACGGGAGGCGTCGTCAGGCCTTGTAGACGCCGTCGCCGCGGACGGTGACCGCGACCGAGGCCAGCGGGCTCGGCGCCGGGCCGCCGATGTTCTTGCCGGTGGAGGCGTCGTAGCGGCTGCCGTGGCACGGGCACATGATGACGCCGTTCTTGACGGAGCTGACGGTGCAGCCCTGATGGGTGCAGACGGCGGAGAAGGCGTGGACCGTGCCGCTCGTGTCGCGGGTGACGACGATCTTCTTGTCGGTGAGGATCACGCCACTGCCGGCGGGCACCTTGTCAAGGCTGGTGAGCTCGTTCGCGTCGTCGTCGGACGAGCCGCTCGTCGCGGCGGCGGCGCTGGGGGTCTCGTCAGCTCCGCCGTCGCTGTCCGTGCTGGGGGATGCCTTCGCGGACGACGTGTCGGACGAGCCGGACGAACCGCAGGCGGTCAGCAGGTAGCCGCCGGCGCCGGCGGCGAGGGCGAACAGAGGGACTGTCGCACGTCGGGTCAGCCCGGGCTGGGCCGTCGGCGATTCCATCGGCTCGGCCTGGGTCGTGGCGTCCCGCGTCATGGCATTCCTTCCTGGAAGTGGGTTTCACCTCACAGGTCAGACGGTAGGTGGACGGATGGCTTTTGACAGCACACGGCCTGCCAACAACTTCTAAAGAAGTGGTGAGAATTTCCGGGCGGGCTGACCCGGTGCATATGCCGCCTGGGGGAGCGGTTAAAATGCTCCGCTCGGTATTAGAATGCGGGCCCAGGTTCAACTGGTATGAGCGGCCAGGACGGCGCCGCCTCAGGACAGCGCCACCAGGGCCCCGATCGCGAAGGCGGCCGCGAACAGCCAGACCAGCGTAGGCATGGACGTCAGCCAACGGGGCGGCTGCCACGCGGAGGCGCCCGGTTCAGGCGTGGCGAGCGGCTCCGTGTCGGGGCTCGGCCCGCCCTGGGCTGGCACCAGGCCGCTTGGCTGGGGGTGCCGGCCGAGGCTGCCGGCAGGCACCCGGCCGGTCTCCCCGGTCGGCAGCTGACCCGCCTCCCCGGCCGGCACCCGAGCGGGCCGGGCGACCGGGCCGGAGCCGGGGGCGAGCCGGGTCTCGGCCTCGTCCACCTCCGGCTCGGCCGGGAGCGTCTCCACCGTCGCCAGCGCGGTCAGCGTCAGCTCGGGGCCTTGGGCGGCGCCGAGCCGCAACGTGATCGTCTCGGCACCGATCGGGACCGTGCCGACCTGCCGGCCCTCGCACCAGATCCCGTTCGTGCTGAGGTCACGCGCGACCCAGCCGGTCGGGTGCGGCTCGAGGGCGACGTGCCGCCGGGAAACCTTGGGGTGGCTGACGACGATGTCCACCTCCGCGGACCGGCCGACCACCGCCGCGCGGTCGCCGGGCAGTGTGAGTTCGGTGGTCGGGGTCTGTACGCGCAGCGCGACGACGGGCACGCTGATCCTCACTCCTGCCGGGATTCCGGCGGTCGGGAAGCCGAGCTTTTGTGGTCGGTGGCAGCGGCGCCGCGCGGGCCGCCGCCGGCTGGCGGCTGGCGACTGGCGGCGCGTTGGCGGGTTCAGGCGGGGAAGACCGAGTCGCCGCGGATGCTGATCTTCGCGGGCGGCAGCGGGGTGGAGGCCGGGCCCGCCACCGGGGCGCCGCTCGTGACGTCGAACCGGCTGCCGTGACACGGGCAGTTGATCGTGCCGCCGGAGACCTCGCTGACCGTGCAGCCCTGATGGGTGCAGGTCGCCGAGAAGGCGTGCACGGCACCTGCCTTGTCCTTGGTCAGCACGAGGTCGGAGTTCTGCAGGATCAGGCCGCCGCCCGCCGGGATCTCGTCGAGGTTCGCCAGCGGAGCGTCGCCGGCCGCCGCGTCGCCCCGCCCGTAGCCGGCCGCGTTCGCGCCGTGCCCCGTTCCGGCCCGGTGGTTCCAGGCGGTTCCGAATCCGGCCACCGCGCCGACGACGACGGCTGCCGCGGGAAGGGCCCTCCGGGTGAGCGATCCGGCTTGGTCCGGGTGGGAGACGTCCTGCGTCATCGATGGGCCTTTCTCGGGGCGCAGTGGTGCGGGGACGCGGGCGGCCAGGGCCCGGCATGACGGGGATCGGACAAAACGGGCTCAGATACCACCGAACTGGACAGGTAGCGGTCAGACATGAGGAATGCCGGGCCGGGTGAAGAACCACAGCGCCGCCGTCAGCCACAACAGCACGAGCAGCGCGAAGACGAGGCCGCCGAGCACCGGCAGCGCCCAGCCGGGCAGGGACTTCACCCGTAGGCCGAGCATCTTCGCGGCATACGCGCCGTAGAACGCGCAGCCGGCGACACTGTGTGTGATCACCCGTGCGTCCGTCGTCTGGAATCCGAGCGCCCACAGGCAGTGGAAGGCGACCGGAAGGGACACGACGAAGGCCGCCGTCCCGCTCCAGCGGTGCAGGACCGCGACGACCGGCCCGCCGCCGCCGACGCCCGGCAGCCGTCCCCACATCCACAGCGCCGTCACAAGCTGCACGAGGACGAGAAGGACGACGATGGTCGTCAGCCAGGCCTTCATCGGCAGTGGGCTGGAGAATCCCAGAGTGTAAAGCGGCCGGCGGGCCGCCTGATGCTCGCGGCCGTACACGCCGAGGGCTACCGCGATGACCGCGCCGGTGAGCAGGGCACCGGCGAGTCCGGTGGGCCCGCTCGTCAGGGTGCGGCGCGGCGCGGCGGCGTGGTGGTGTGGCGGCGCGGCGGAACCATCGGCCACCTCGGGCATCGACATGTCGCCTCCGTTCCGGCTCAGGGCCGGGCTCAGGCATCAACGGACGCGGCGCGCCCGTCCGAACGGGCACAACACTTCCGCTCAACCCCGCCGGAAGACGGGTGCCGTGGGTACTGTGGTCGGTTTGTCGGTCAAATCTCGGCGTGCGGCCCCGCCCGCTGGAGATGGGTACGCCACCGCGCTTTTCACCGTCCGGGTCACCGCCGGTGAATGGACCTGACGATTTCTCTCGCGACTTTACTGCCGTGTCAATACTTTCTGGTGACCAACTTCTGACCGTCGCCTCCGCGTCATCAAGGAAAACGGCGCGCGCCTTCCTGTCGGTGTGGCGCACTTTGCCGGCCGGCGGTGGCCGGCGTATTCCCGGTGACGGCACGCGTTGGCCTGCCCGGGCGCCGCCGGCGGCCCGCGTCACGGCGGCGCCCGGTTCGCCGCCGGTTCCGGCGCCGCCTGACGGAGGCCCCGGTCGTACTTTGGGCCGATCACGGCGCGGGCCGACTCCCGTAGCGTGCTGATCCATGGGCACGGGCCACGGGCGAGACGGCGACGGCCCGCGCGAGTGGTCCCGGCCGGTCCCACCGGCGCGGGTCTGGCGGGACTGGGTGTTGGTGGGGGTGCTCGTCCCGGTGGCACTCCTCGAGGGCCTGTTACGGCCCGATCTGCCCTGGCGACCCGTGGCGCTGGCCCTGGGCATCGGCCTGGTGCCGACACTGCTGTGGCGCCGGACGCGGCCCCTGCTGATGATCGCGATCGCGTTCGGCGCCGGCATGGTCGCCTCGGTCGCGACCACCGGCCAGCCGCCACAGCTCGGCGTGATGGCCTACCTGCTGCTCCTGCCCTATGCGCTGACCCGCTGGGGCGAAGGCAGGGCGGTGCGGGCGGGGCTGGCGATCGCGGCCGCGGCCAACCTCGTCTCGTTCGTCGCCGACCCGGTGTCCCTGGGCAGTGCCTTCGGCGGGCTCATCGTCCTGACCGCGTCGGCCGCGCTCGGTTCCGCCTTCCGCTACCGGGCCAGGGCACGGCTGCGAGAGTTCGAGCAGGTGAAGCTGATGGAACGGGAACGGCTGGCCCGGGACCTGCACGACACGGTCGCTCATCACGTATCGGCCATCGCGATCCGGGCGCAGGCCGGCCTCGCGACGGCGCCGGCCAACCCGGCGGCGGCGCTCGACGCGCTGCGGCTGATCGAGGCGGAGGCGAAACGTACCTTGGCCGAGATGCGCGCCATGGTCCGAGTGCTGCGCCAGGACGCGCTGCCGGCCAGCGGCGCCGGCGTCGGCGATGGCCCGTCCGGGTCCGCGTCGGCGGCCAGCCCGTCGATGCGGGCGGCCGTCCCGCGGGCGCCGCGGCCGGAGGATCTCGCGCCGGCTCCGGGCCTCGCGGACCTCGCGAGGCTCGCGGACGACGACCGGCCCGGGCCGCCCGTCGCCGTCCGTGTCGCCGGGGCGGTGGACGGCCTCGCGCCGCCGGTGGCCACGGCAATCTACCGGCTCGCCCAGGAGTCGGTCACCAATGCCCGCCGGCACGCCCGGGGCGCCACTCGCATCGACATCGACGTGACCGCGGACGGCCACGCCATCCGGCTTCGGGTCCGCGACGATGGCGACACGAGCGCGATGCGCCCGGCTCCGAGCCCCGGCTACGGGCTGCTCGGCATGCGCGAACGCGTCGAGTTACTCGGCGGCACCTTCGAGGCCGGCCCGGACCGCGGCTCAGGCGCGACCGGCGGGTGGACCGTTCAGGCCGTCGTGCCCCAGACTGGCCAACCAGCATGAGCGACCAGCTGACCGATTCCCCGCCGAACGGCCCGGCGGAACCACCCGGCAGGCCCGCGGTCCGGGTGCTCATCGCGGACGATCAGGAGATCGTCCGGACCGGCCTGCGCATGATTCTCGACGTCCAGCCGGGGATCGAGGTCGTCGGCGACGCCGCGGACGGCCGGGCTGCCGTCGAGCTGGCCCGCCGGCTGCGCCCTGACGTCTGCCTGCTCGACATCCGCATGCCGGCCATGGACGGCATCGAGGCGACCGCCCGGCTCGCCGGCGCCGACGTCGCGGAACCGCTCGCCGTCGTCATCATCACCACGTTTGATCTCGACGAGTACGTCTACGCGGCGTTACGGGCCGGTGCCCGGGGCTTTCTGCTGAAGGACGCCGGCCCGGAGTTGCTCGCGCAGGCCGTGCACGCCGCCGCCGCGGGTGACGCGCTGATCGCCCCCGCCGTCACCGCCCGGCTGCTGGCCGCCTTCGCCCATGCCGACCCTGGGGGGGCGCCGCGCCAGCCCGTCGAGCCGCTGACCGACCGGGAGGAGGAGGTGCTCGCCGCGGTGGCCCGCGGTCACACCAACAACGAGATCGCCGCCGAGCTGTACGTCACCCTGAGCACGGTCAAGACCCACATCGCCAGTCTGATGGCCAAGCTCGGCGCCCGGAACCGGGTCGAGATCGCGATCTGGGCCTACGAGACCCGCCGCGTCCGCCCCGGCCCCGGTGGGCGCCGGGGCTGAGGATTTCAAGGCCACGGGCGGCGGGCTCGCGGCCGAGCGTGGCTAGGTCGCGGCCCCACAAGTGCCCTACGAACCGGTAACGGTGACGTCGAGAGCGGGCGTGATCCTGGCGGCGAGCCACCGCGGACCCCCGCCGGGCACGCCGGCCGGCAGCCGTTGCCAGCCGAGCCCGGGCGCCAGCACGCAGAGATCCCCGGCCGGCCGTCGGACCAGCGGGAACCGCTCCTCCCAGCCGCCGGCGGCCGGATCGGCGCCGTTGGTGAATCCGACTACCAGCTCGGCCGGCGCCGTCAGTTCGCTGGCGGAGAGCTCGGTCAGCCCGTCAGCCGGCCCGGCGTCGAGGACGAATGTCTCGGTGAAGGGACCGCCGCTGCCGCCTGCCGGCAGTGTCGGTAGCGCCTGGAACCGGAGGTCAGCACCCAGCCTGACGTACATCCGCGCCCCGGGTCCGAGGGCGTAGGCGTCGGGCCTGGGGCCCGCGGGCGCGGGTGGCCGCACGGTCACCTGGAACTGGAGACGCCTTCCCGCGACCTGGTGCAACTGGACGAACGAGCCCCGGAAACTGCCGGGAACGGAGGCGTCGACGAGCTCGTTTGGCCGAAGGCGGTAGATCGTCCGGTCCGGCATCCGGTCGGGCAGCGCGGCGAGGCCGGGCCCGATATCCGCCGCGTAGACGACCGGGCCGGAAAGATCCGGGCTGTTGCGCAGTGCCTGGTAGGCGACCTGGGTGTACTTCGTCGGTACCGACGGCGAGACGACGATGACGGCCGCGCCGGGAAGATGCGCCGGGATCAGCGCGTCCAGGAAGTCGTTGTTCGTGTTGACATAGCGCTGTACGTCGATCCTGGCTGGCAGGGTGGGCATGGTGAGAGCCGCGAGCCCGATCACGGCCAGCGCCAGCGCCGTCGGCCGGACGAGGCCCCCCGATGGGGCGCGGTGCGCCGAGCGGGCCGCCCGCGGCCGCTCGGGCAGCAGCGTCCAAAGCCAGCGCGCGCCGCTCGCGGCCAGAATGATGACCGGGGTGAAGCCCGCGAGGTGGTAATGCGGGCCGAGCCCGTCGCGCAGCCCGGCCATGGCGAACGCGGATCCCCACCAGAAGAAGTAGCCGCCCAGCACCGCTCCGGTCGTCGCAAGCAGCAACAGCCGTTCCAGGCGGCGCTTCGGGGCCGCCAGGCCGACAACCGCGAGCGCGATCAGGCCCAGCCCGCCGAAGTACCAGCTCGGAGCGGTGGACACGGTCTCGGCGAGCGCCTTCACCGCCAGGTGCCGGGTGTAGAGGAACGTCGGCTCCGACGGCAGGATGCGCCGCGGGCCGAAACCGAAGGTGTCCAGTGGGTCGGAGGCCGTCTGCGGCAGCCGCAGCGGTGATCCCGTCACGTGCCAGCAGAAGGCCAGCAGGAGGGCGACCAGTGGCAGCGCGCCGAGGGCCGCCCAGCCCGAGCGGGTCAGCAGCGCCGTGGGCGTCCGCCGCATCCGCGCGACAGCGAACAGCACGAGCGGAACCACGACGAGGATCGCGTCGAACGGCCGGATGAGCAGCACGAACCCGACGACCGCGCCCCCGGCGACCAGAAAGCGTCGTAATCCGGTGCGCAGGCCGCGCAGCAGGAAAGCACTCGCCAGCGTCAGCAGCGCCGCCGAGGGCGCGTAGGCGAGCGGAAGTGCCGTGTGCACCAGGACCAGGGGGGAGAGCGCGACCACCGCCGCGGCGGCGAGCGCCGTCCAGGTGTCGTGGAACAGCTCGCGCGCCAGCAGATAGGTGCCGATGACCCAGCAGGCTCCGATGGCGGCGGGAGCGACGGCCATCGTGCCGAACAGCAGCTGGGACGCCGCGAGAAGCGCTGGCCAGCCGGGCAGGTACTTGGTGAACACCTGGTCGCCGTGCACACCGGTCAGCCAGGGCCGGAAGAACGGTTCCACCGTGTGGGCGTCGAGGGTGAGCCGCCCGTCGAGCAGCATGCGTGCCTGCAGGACGTACGCGGCCTCGTCGGCGTCACCGGAGCCCCGCGGGTAGAGCACGGCCTGCAGGATGAGGCTGCCCGCCAGGGAGCAGGCCGCGAGGGCGAGGACGGCGAGGCCCGGGCCGCCGAGCCTGGCCCACGGCCGGCTCGCGACCAACGACCGTATCCGGGTGACAGCACCGCCGTTCCGCAGGCCGCTGCCGGCCAGGTGCGGTAAGGCCAGGCCGTCCGAACCCTCGGGAACCATGCCCTGGGCCGGTGAGTCGACCGTCATCGCGGCATCTGCGGCGCCACACCAGTCGTCGCCGACGCCTCACGGCGCGCGATTTCTTTCACGCGTGTGCACCATCCGTCGCAACTCTGCCGCGCAGCGCGGTGACCGGCCTCGGAGCAATCCCCAAACTACCGATTTGCCCCCTTGCCACTTCAGCCGGCCCAGGTGACCGCCAGGAACACGCGGATCCCGCGGTCAGGTGCCGCCGCAAGGGCGCGGCTCGTCCGTCGGTTCGCCCTGGCGGGCACGCAGCCAGTTGATCGGGTCGCCGTCATCGACCTCCTGGCCGGCTGCGCGCAGCAGCTGGCGCGCCAGCTGGCGGCGGTGCGCCGCGTAGGTGAGGACGTGCGCGATGACGGAGCTGAGCACGAAGCTCTCCGGCGGGTCGCACAGCGCGTCGATCAGCCGGTCGTCCCAGGCGCCGCGCCGGTCGAGGTCGTGAACCGCCGCGAGCCAGCGCGGGGCGAGGGCGTCGTGGCGCGCGAGCAGCCCGTCCGCGTCGTCGTCCTCGTCGCGCTCGGGCAGGCCGGCGCCCTCGATCGCCGCGAGCCACACCTCCTTGGCCCAGATGTGGTGCTCCAGAACCGCGGCGATCGACTCTTCCAGGCCCTCCCACGACGTCACGCTCTCGCCCGGCCGGCGCACCGCGCGGAACTCCGCGTCCGGGAGGCCCTTCACGACCTCCAGCAGGTACCGGGTGTCGTCCAGGTCGTGGCTGACCAACTGCTCCGCGAGTGGGTGCATCGCGTTCTCCTTGAGACGGGCGACCTGGACGCGCGTCGTCGGGCTCGCACGGTCCGGGCACCGACGCCTCCCCAGTGTGTCGACCGACCTGGCTCACCCGCCCGACCGAACTTGCTGTCTCCCACGTGGCACGTCGTCCACCTGGGACCTTCGCGCCGTCCGACGGCCGGCGGTTCCCGGTCAGGCCGTCCTGGGAAGCCGCGGGCGCAGCCGGATGCTGGCGGACACCGCGACCAGCGCTGTCAGGAGCGCCGCGGCGATCAGGCGGGCTCCGTGCCTGGCAGGTCCGCCGACCGCGTCCGAGGCCGGCGGGGACCGTTCCCGAGAGGGATTAGTTGCGAGATCTTCGCAATAACGAGATAGTTGCGTTCGGGCCGGTGGTCGCGCTCGGCCGTGCGGTCGCGCCCAGGTCCGGTCCGGTGCTTGGCCAGACGCTCCAGGGAGGCATGACGTGGCTCGACCGGCGCGCGGTAACGGCGGCTCGTCTCTCGCGGCGCGGCTGGCGGAGTTCCGGAACAGTCTGAGTGGCGCGGACAAGCGGTCGCTGGCGGGTATGGCCGCGTTCATCGTGGTGCTGCACGTCGTGGGCTTCGTCGTCCTGCTCGCCCTGGTCGCCCCGCATGGCTACCACCTCGGGGGGGACCACCAGGTCTTCACGGCCGGGGTCGGTGTTCTGGCCTACACGTTCGGGCTTCGGCATGCCTTCGACGCGGACCACATCGCGGCGGTCGACAACGCGACCCGCAAGCTGATCGCCGACAACGTCGCCCGGGAGGCCGAGGGCACCGAGCCGCGGCGGCGGCCACTGTCGGTCGGGTTCTGGTTCTCGCTGGGGCATTCGACGATCGTCTTCGTGCTGTCGTTCCTGCTGTCGATCGGGATCAGGTCCCTCGTCGGCCCCGTCGAGGACGACTCGTCCAGGCTGCACACGATCACCGGGGTCATCGGGCCGTCCGTCTCCGGCGCGTTCCTGTGGATCCTCGGGATTCTCAACCTCGCCGCGCTGCTCGGCATCCTGAAGGTCTTCCGGGAGATGCGCGGCGGTACCTACGACGAGCAGGAGCTGGAACGGCGGCTCGACTCCCGCGGGTTCATGAACCGCTTCCTCGGCGGCCTGACCAAGTCGGTCACCAAGCCGTGGAACATCTACCCGGTCGGCGTGCTGTTCGGGCTCGGGTTCGACACTGCCACCGAGGTCGGCCTGCTCGTGCTGGCCGGCGGCGCGGCCGCGTTCAGCCTGCCCTTCTACTCGATCCTCGTGCTGCCGATCCTGTTCGCCGCCGGCATGTGTCTCATGGACACCATCGACGGCGTCTTCATGAACGCCGCCTACGGCTGGGCGTTCGCGCGTCCGGTGCGCAAGGTCTTCTACAACCTGACCATCACCACGATCTCGGTCGTCGTCGCGCTGGTCATCGGCACGATCGAACTCGTCGGCGTCCTCGCCGACCGGCTGCGCATCGACTCCGGGCCGCTCGCCTGGATCGCGGGCATCAACCTCGACTACGCCGGCTACGGCATCGTCGGCCTGTTCTTCGTCTCGTGGGCTGTCGCGATCGCCATCTGGTACTTCGGCCGGGTGGAGGAACGCTGGACGGCCAACCTCGCCTACAAGAGGAGCGGCCCGGCCGAATCGGCCTGACCCGGCCGTTCCGGCAAAGGGCGGCCAAGGCGTATCTCCGGGTCCCAGGGGCACGTCTCGAGTCGTGACGAGCTTTCCCGACGCCCACCGGGCCATCAGCGGACGGATCGAACTGGGCGGGCAGGCGGCGGCGGACAGCCGGATCTGGTTCGTCGCGCTGATGCCGCTCGCGCCGGCCCGTCCTGGTTGAGGTGTCCGTGCCCGTGCCCGCCGGTCGTCCCGCCGGCGCATCGGCGTTTCGATGGGGCTGCGCTCGCCGGGGGTGATGAACTCGCGGGAGCGTGTCCACTCCGGGCCGGAGCAGATGGCCGGGGCGCTGAGAAATGACCAACGGTCCGCTGGCTGGTCCGGCTGTCACGTCGCGGAAAAGGAGATGGCGTGTCCGTTCGGGTCGCCGAACCGGCCGGGTGGAACTGGTGACCGTCGTCTCGAAACGGGCGGAAGCGCCCGCGCGTCCAGCGGTTGGCATGGAGCGGGACGAACCGCTCTCGGCCCTGGACATCCTCGGGAGCACGGATCACAAGACAGTCGGTCTGTTGTATCTGGTGACGGCTTTCGGATTCTTCCTGTTCGCGGGCCTTCTTGCGATGGCCATGCGCGCCGAGCTTGCCCGGCCGGGCCTTCAGTTCGTCTCCAACGAGCAGTACAACCAGCTTTTCACCATTCACGGCACGATCATGATGCTGCTGTTCGCGACGCCCTTGTTCTCCGCGTTCGCGAACTATCTGGTTCCCCTGCAGATCGGCGCGCCGGACATCGCGTTCCCGCGCCTGAACGCCCTGGGCTACTGGCTCTACCTCGTCGGTGGGCTGCTCGTGGTGTCCGGTTTCCTCACCCCGGACGGCCCGGCCGACTTCGGCTGGTTCGCCTACGCGCCGTTGAACTCGGTGTGGTACAGCGTCGGTATTGGCGGCGATCTCTGGGCCATCGGGCTGATCATGTCCGGTCTGAGCACGGTGCTGGCCAGCGTCAACTTCATCGCCACGATCATCGTGCTGCGCGCCCCCGGCATGACGATGTTCCGGATGCCGATCTTCACCTGGAACATCCTGCTCACCTCGGTCATGGCCCTGCTCGCCTTTCCGGTGCTCACCGCGGCCCTTTTCGCGCTGGAGGCCGACCGGCGGTTCGGGGCGCACGTCTACGACGCGAGCAACGGCGGGGCGATCCTCTGGCAGCACCTTTTCTGGTTCTTCGGGCATCCCGAGGTGTACATCGTCGCGCTGCCGTTCTTCGGGATCGTCACCGAGGTCCTCCCCGTGTTCAGCCGCAAGCCGCTGTTCGGCTACAAGGGCCTGGTCCTCGCGACGATCTCCATCGCCGCGCTCTCGATGGTGGTCTGGGCACACCACATGTTCGCCACCGGCGCGGTGCTGCTGCCGTTCTTCTCGTTCACGTCCTTCCTCATCGCGGTGCCGACCGGGGTGAAGTTCTTCAACTGGATCGGGACGATGTGGCGGGGTGAGCTCGTACTCAACTCCGCGATGCTGTTCTCGATCGGCTTCCTGGTGACCTTCCTGTTCGGTGGACTGACCGGCGTCACCCTCGCCAGCCCGCCCATCGACTTCCACGTCACCGACAGCTACTACGTCGTCGGCCACCTGCACTACGTGCTGTTCGGCACGATCGTTTTCTCGGCGTTCTCGGGTGTGTATTTCTGGTTCCCGAAGGTGACTGGTCGCCTCCTCGACGAACGCCTCGGGAAGATCCATTTCTGGACGCTTTTCCTGGGATTCCACGCGACATTTCTCGCGATGCACTGGCTGGGTGTCAAGGGAATGCCGCGCCGGATCGCGGACTACTCGCCGACCGACGGTTTCACGACGCTGAACACGTTGGAGTCGGCCGGATCGTTCCTGCTGGGACTGTCCACCCTGCCCTTCATCTACAACGTCTGGAGGTCACTGCGTTCCGGTGCGCGGGCCAGCGGCCCGGACCCCTGGGGCTACGGAAACTCGCTGGAGTGGGTCACCTCCTGCCCGCCGCCGAAGCACAACTTCGACTGGATGCCGCGCATCCGGTCCATCCGGCCCGCGTTCGACCTGCACCATCCGAGCGGTAGCCCGACGGGCGGCAGGATCCAGGGCGGGCAGCCGGAGAAGTCCGTCACGGCCCCGCACCAGGCCGGCCAGCCGGCGCAGGAGGCGGGCCGATGAAGGGTCTCACCGGGTTGTTCCTCGGCCTTGCCGGCTTCTTCCTCGTCACGGGCGCAATCTACGCGTCCACCTCGGTCGAACCGTCCGGCACCGCCCTGCTGGTTTTCAGTCTTTTCATGTGCGCGCTGGTCGCCTTCTACCTCGGGTTCACGGCTCGGCGGATACGGCTGAGAGCCGACGAGCAACGGCCGTCGATGGAGGAATCGGCCGGAGTGGTCGGCTTCTTCAGCCCGTTCAGCTACTGGCCCGTGACGATCGCGGTCGGCGCCGGCCTGTTCCTGCTCGGCCTGGTCGTCACCCTGTGGCTTTCCCTGATCGGCGGGTTCGTGCTCGTGGTCTCGATCGTCGGCCTGGTCTTCCAGCAGGAGCCGACCGACGCGCGGCGCACCCAGCGGCGGATCGGCACCGAGACCACGGGCTTCACGCCGGCCGGCCCCGGGGTCCCCAGCCCGGAGCCGGCCGGTGCCGAGCGCCGCCGGTCCGAGGCGGGCGAGGGAGGGCGGTCATGATCGTCCGCCTGCTGCTTTTCCTTTGTTTCGGCGTCATCGCGGGCCTGCTCTTCGGCATCGACGCCGCATTCGTGACAAGCCGGGCGTTGAGCGACGCGCTGATTCTGGTCGGTTCGGTCTTCGCCTTCGGCGCGGTCATGACCCTGCTGCGGAGAGGGACGTGATGCGGACGGTTGGACGGCCGGCCGGCTGGAGATCGCCAGGGAGCGGCCGGCGATGGGCACGGTGACCCGGCGAAGGGAACCGGACGGGCAGCGGCCCACCGGAGCGGACGGACGCTACCCGGCTCCCGACGAGAGCCGCGCGCAGGCCCTCGGCCAGGTCCAGCCCGACCTCGGGCAGCCCCCGGCCCGGGTAGCCCGGCGACGGGCCACCCGGCGGATCGCCCTGTGCCTGGTGGCGGCGACCTTCGCGGCACTGGCCTTCGCGGCGGTGAACTTCGTCGGCGAGCCGGGTAGCCACTGGTACACCCCGCTGCTGGGCCTGTCCCTGGGAATCGCGGCGACGGCGGCCGGCGTCGCGGCGGTGCTGTGGGGCAAACACCTGATTCCGCGCGAGGAAGCGGTCGAGGAGCGGCATCCTCTGGTCTCGTCCGCGGCCGAGGAGGAGGCGACGCAGCGGACCCTGCGACGGGCGTTCGACGAGACCGGCCTACGCGGCCAACCCCTGTTGCGCAGGCTGGTGATTGGGCTGCTCGGCGGGTTCGGTGTGATCGCGGTGGTGCCGCTGCTCAACCTCGTGCGCGCGGCCCCGCACCGGTCATTGTTCGTGACCCGCTGGTCACCGGGCGCCCGGCTCGTCACGCCCGAGGGCCGCCCGGTGCGACTGGGCGACCTCGCGATCGGCGGCATGCTCACCGCGCTGCCCGAAGGGCACCTCGACGTCCAGGCCCAGGCGGACAGCGCCGTGGTGCTGATCCGCCTGCCCCCGGGGCTTCCGATCCCCGCACAGCAGCGGGCCGCCGCCTACGCCGACCACGTCGCCTTCTCCAAGATCTGCACTCATGCCGGCTGCCCGGTGAGCATGTACGTGGCGCCCGTGCAGCAGCTGCTCTGCCCCTGCCACCAGTCCGTCTTCGACCTCGCCGACGCCGCCAGGCCCGTGTTCGGGCCGGCCACCCGCGCCCTGCCGCAGCTGCCGATCACCGTCGACGACGCCGGCTACTTCCGAGCCCGCGCGGACTTCCCCCAGCCGGTAGGCCCCGGCTTCTGGAGCCGTTCGTGACCACCGAGCTCACGCCGGCGCGCTCGGCCGACAGTGAGCCTTCTCCCTCTCACCGAGACCTCGACCAGTCGGGCCCTGGTCGGAGACGACGACGGAAAAGGCTCAGCCAGCCAGACCCGCCGTCGCCGGCTCCGGTCACCAGCGCCGCACAGGGCGTCGTCGGCTTCGCCGACCGTCGGCTGGGCAGCGCCGGTTTCGTGCGCAGCGCGCTGAACAAGGTCTTCCCGGACCACTGGTCCTTCATGATCGGTGAGATCGCGCTCTACAGCTTCCTGGTCCTGCTGGCGACCGGCGTCTATCTGACCTTCTTCTTCGAGCCGAGCAGCCAGCAGATCAGCTACGCGGGTTCCTACGTCCCCCTGCGGGGCGTGCGCATGAGCCGCGCCTACGAGTCCACGATCAACCTCTCGTTCGACGTCCGGGCCGGCCTGGTGATCCGCCAGATCCACCACTGGGCCGCGCTGGTCTTCATCGCCGGCATCGTCGTGCACCTGTGCCGGATCTTCTTCACCGGCGCGTTCCGCCGCCCCCGGGAAATCAACTGGCTCGTCGGAGTCGGACTGCTCACCCTCGCGCTCGCGGAGGGGTTCGCGGGCTACTCGCTGCCGGACGACCTGCTGTCCGGAACCGGTCTTCGTATCGCCTACTCCATCGCCGAGTCGATACCTGTCGTCGGAACCTGGATCGCCTGGGGGGTGTGGGGCGGCGAGTTCCCCGGAACGATTTTCCTGCAACGGCTCTACGTCGTGCACATCCTGATCGTTCCCGGCCTGCTGCTCGCGCTGATCGGCGCGCACATGGCCATCCTGTGGCACCAGAAGCACACCCAGTTCCCGGGTCCGGGCCGCACCGAGGGCAACGTCGTCGGCACCCGCCTGGTCCCCGGTTACGCGACCTCGTCCATCGGCTTCCTGCTGATCACCGTCGGGGTGCTCGCGCTCCTCGGCGGCCTCGCCCAGATCAACCCCGTCTGGTCCTACGGCCCCTATGAACCGATGGCGGTCAGCTCGCTTGCCCAGCCGGACTGGTACATCGGCTTCCTCGAAGGCTCGCTGCGCCTGTTCCCACCGTGGGAGTACCGCGGCCTCGGCCACAACGTCCCGCCGGTGCTGTGGCCGGGCGTCGTCCTGCCCGGCCTGATGTTCACCCTGCTGGCCGCCTACCCGTTCCTCGAGGCGCGGCTGAGGGGCGACCGAGGCGAGCACCACCTGCTCGGGCGCCCGCGCGACCATCCCACCCGCACCGCCGTCGGCGTCATGGCGCTCACCTTCTACCTGGTCCTGTTCGTCGCCGGCGCCGACGACGTCCTCGCGCTGACCGCGCAGCTGTCGATCAACGCCGTCGTCTGGGCTCTCCGCATCGGCCTGGTCGTCCTGCCGCCCGCGGCCTTCTTCGCCACCCGCGCGCTGTGCCGCGCCGCGGCCCGGCGGGAACAGCGGCAACGCCAGCAGGACGAGGAGACCGGATGGATCGAGCTGCGACCCGACGGCGGCTACCACGAGATCGAAACCCCTCGGCCCGAACCCGCGCCCGGCCCCGAGCTCGTCCCCGCCGAGCGGATCCCACCCGCGGAACAGGATCACAGAAGAAGTGGCCTCGCGACCAGGACCGGTCGAGCGCTCCTTCGGTTCTTCACCCGTCCGGCATGAGTGCACCTGTCTGGATGGCTACCCGCCCGTAGGTACCTGTCCGGGTGGCCTACCTGCCGATCGATGGTCGGCGTCCTGCGGCGTTGAGGGGGATGCGGGCGGCGGTCTGATGATCGGCGCGCTCGGTCGCCGCCCCATTCTGCGTCAGGCGGTCGGGCCCGGCCCGTTCAACCGGTTCGCCGACTCGTGGCCGGGCATGCGGCTAGGAGTCCCGACGAGCCGAGACGATCTGTCCTCCGGTCCCGTCACTCGAGGTCACTGTGGAGCGCTCGGCGCTGACTGAGATCGAGGAAGCGTGTGGACCTATCTGCTGGGTCTGGGCGCCGCGGCGTGTTTCGGTGTCGCCGCGGTGATGCAGCAGCGGGTCGCTTTCCGGGCGCCGCCCGAGCGTGTCCTGCGCTTGAGGCTGCTGCTGTGGCTGGTACGCAGGCCGCGCTGGCTCGCGGGGCTGGGGGTCGCGCTGGTGGCCAATCTGCTGTCCCTCGGGGCACTCGCCCAGGGGCCGGTTGCGGTGGTGGAGCCGCTCCAGGTCTGCCAGCTGCTGTTCGCGCTGCCGCTCGCCGCCATCTGGGGCCACCATCGCGTCTCCCCGCGGGACTGGGCTGGGGCCTGGGCGACCGCCGGGGGGCTGGCGGTGTTCCTGATCGCGGCGGATCCACACCAAGGCGACGTGGGCGCGGCGACGACGGGAGGGTGGATCCTGACCGGCGCGCTGGTGGGCGGGCTGGCCTTCGGCGTCGCCTGGGGAAGCCGCCGGCTGGTCCCGATCCGGCGGGCGCCGCTGCTGGCCGCGGCCGCCGGTGTGCTCTCCGCGACGCAAGCCGCCCTGACCAGCAGCGCTGACCGGTTTGTCATGTCCCATGGGCTGCTGCCAACCATGCTGTCCTGGCATCCCTACGCGGTGGTGGCCGCGGCGGTCGCGGTAGCCGTGCTCGCGCAGAGCGCGTACGAGATGGCGCCGTTGCCTGCCTCGCTGCCCGCCGCACTGAGCACCGAGCCGTTGACCGGCATCGCCATCGGGGTGGGGCTGCTGGGCGGCACGATGCGGGTGACTCCGCTGGCGCTGGTAGGTGAACTCCTCGGTCTGGCCATCATGATCACCGGTGTGCGGCTGCTGGCGACGTCGCCGCTGGTGACAGGTCAGGTGTCGCGACTGAGAGAACGCCAGGCTCAGGGGCGGCTGTCCCGGCTGGAGGACGAGCTGCACCACGACCTCGAGCGGCTGCGTGCCGACCTGCCCAGCAGCCGAGCCGCCGGTCCCTGGTCGTCAAGGCTGAGCCGGCACCGACTCCACCGCCACCTTGACCGGGCGGTCACGGAGCTGGCGCGCATCGCCGACGAAGGAACGCGGCTGGAAGCCCGTAGCCCGGCCGGAGGCGCAGCGGCACTCGGGCAAGGACCGCGACAGTCGCGAACGGCCGGCGCCGACGAGCTCGGCGACGACGCGGTGCCCGAGGACGAGCTGCTCGCGACCCGGCACGCGCTGCACGCCCGCGCCAGGGACCTGCGGGCGCAGGCGGACTGGCTGTTGGCCGAAGCCAGGCGTGTCCTCGAGTCGGGCGGTTGACAGCCCAGCCCGTTCACGCCGGCAGGCACTGTCTTCGTGGCTATCTGCGCAGGCCGTGCGCCCACTGAAGGTCTTCCTTCAGTGTCTCAACGGTCTGCGTCGGCTTGGCATGTACTTTCCGGACCTGCGCTCGCCCCACCAGTCCAACGGCTGCGGCGGATACCAGCAGGAGAGCGCCGATGATCAGGGCCGCCCAGCCGGGCGGCATGACCGCCGAGAGGCCGAACATGGCCGCCAGCAGCACGAACAGAACCGCGAACAGCCCGGCGCCGGCGGCTGCGCCGAATATCCCGGTGCCCTTTCCGGCCCGGCCCGCGGACTGCCGCATCTCGGCCCTGGCGAGCTTGGCCTCCTGGCGCGCCAGCGTCGACAGGTCGCTCGCGACGCCGGCCACCAGGGAGCCGGTGGACGGGCGGGCCGGGCGCGTCTCGAAGCGCCCGTCGACCTCATCGCCCCCGCCGCTGCCCATAGACATCGCGGGACCGCCCATAGGCAGCGCGGGACCGATCTCGACTCGATGGGGCTCCATCGTGTGCCAGTCGGCCGTCGTCGAGGTGCGGGTCGTCGACGGCCAGACGGCCGGCGGCGGAGCCGCCGCCGAGGAGCGGATATCAGCCGGCATCTCCCCGGACCGTCCGATGAACGCAGGTTCGGACTCGTAGGACGACGCCGTCGAGGCGGACGTGAACGTCAGATCGGAGGTGAACGGCTCCGGGGACAGGTGGGCGTCATCGTCCGAACGAACGTCCCGGCGCTCGTCGTGTGGAGTACCCCGGCGCAATCTCGTCATTTTGCCCTCCTGCCCGCTGTGCGGACGGCCGCGAGCTCGATGCCCCGCACACCGGTGACTAACCCGTCGTGCGCGGTCTATCGCCGTCCGTGTCTCTAGCTGATGTGCCACCTCCGTCACG
>Ga0207641_10001321_pt1 | contig 24537 bp, 14 predicted proteins | sample KBSSwiS62_FD_184306 | JGI IMG/M metagenome (GOLD analysis project Ga0207641, IMG submission 184306) | Switchgrass rhizosphere microbial communities from Kellogg Biological Station, Michigan, USA - KBS Switchgrass S6-2 (SPAdes) (version 2) | ecosystem: Host-associated > Plants > Roots >... | reverse complement strand
CCGACGGTGCTGACGATGCCGGACCTGGTGGCGCAGGCGTTCGCGGCCGTCGGGGAGGATCTCGCCGACTGGGTCACGCTGCGCCGGCTCGACCCGATGTACCGGGCGCGCTTCGCCGACGGGTCGACGCTGGACGTCCGCGCCGACCCGGAGGCCACCGCCGCCGGGATCGCCGCGCTGTGCGGCCCGGCGGAGGCGGCCGGCTACCGCCGGTTCGTCGCGACGGTGACGGCCATCTACCGCGCCGAGATGCGCGACTTCATCGAGGCCCAGCTGGACTCGCCGCTGGGCCTGCTGCGCCCGTCGCTGGCCCGGCTTGCGGCGCTCGGGGCGTTCCGCCGGCTCGACCGGCTGGTCGCGAGCCACCTGCGCGACCCGCGAACCCGCCGGCTGTTCTCGTTCCAGGCGATGTACGCAGGTGTCTCCCCGCGCCAGGCACTAGGCGTCTACGCCGTGATCTCGTACATGGACTCGGTCGCGGGGGTCTTCCACGCCGAGGGTGGCCTGCACGCCGTCCCGGTCGCCATGGCCGAGGCGGCCGCCAAGCACGGCGTGACGTTCCGCTACGGCACGGCGGTGACCGAGGTCGAGACGCGCGCCGGCCGTGCGGTCGCCGTGCGTACCGCCACAGGCGAACGGGTCGCCGCCGACGTGGTGGTGCTCAACCCGGACCTGCCGACCGCGTACCGGGACCTGCTGCCGCCGGCGGTGGCGCCGCGCCGGCTGGCCCGGCTGCGGTACTCGCCGTCGTGCTTCCTGCTGCTGGCCGGCGCGGGCGCGCACGCACACCCGGACGCCGACCGGCTGGACGCGGCGCATCACACGATCCACTTCGGCGCGGCCTGGCGGCGGACGTTCCGCGAGATCATCGACCGCGGCGAGCTGATGAGCGACCCCTCGTTCCTGGTCAGCGTCCCGTCGGTCACCGAGCCCGCGCTGGCGCCGGCCGGCGGCCATGCCTTTCATGTCCTGTTTCCCACCCCGAACGCCACGGCGGGTGCTGCTCTGGACTGGTCGGTGATCGGTCCGCGCTACCGCGACGAGGTCGTCGCGACCCTGGAACGCCAGGGGTATGACGGGTTCGGTGCCTCCATGGCCGTGGAGTCGACGACGACCCCGGCGGACTGGCTCGCCCGCGGGCTGGCGGCTGGCGCGCCGTTCGCGGCGGCGCACACCTTCCGCCAGACTGGCCCGTTCCGGCCGGGAAACCTGGCCCCCGGGCTGGAGAACGTCGTGTTCACCGGCAGCGGGACCCGCCCGGGCGTTGGGGTGCCGATGGTGCTGGTCTCCGGGCTGCTGGCCGCGGAAAGAGTGGTGGGACCGGCCCTTATGGGCCGTTCCCTGCGCCGGCCGGCTCGGGCCGTCCTGTCCGAAACCGCCGCGGGAAACCGTAACCGCCTTAAGGAACCGTAAACAAACCGGACGGCCCTGACCGAGCCTCCGTTTTCAGCGCCGGCCCCGCGGCCCGGCTGGGAGAATGCGGCCATGGAAGAAGGGCCGAGGGAAGCCGGGCCGGAGGTGCTCGCGGCACCGGACACGACCAGCGACGCCGCGCTGCTGGAACGCGCGCTGTTCGAGGTGAAGAAGGTCATCGTCGGCCAGGACCACATGGTCGAGCGGATGCTGGTCGCGTTGTTGGCCCGCGGCCACTGTCTTCTGGAAGGCGTGCCGGGCGTCGCCAAGACGCTCGCCGTGCAGACGCTGGCCGACGTCGTCGGCGGCAGTTTCGTGCGTATCCAGTTCACCAACGACCTGGTTCCCTCCGACATCGTCGGAACGCGGGTGTATCGGGCCAGCCGGGAGACGTTCGACATCGAGCTCGGGCCGATCTTCGCGAACTTCGTGCTCGCCGACGAGATCAACCGGGCGCCGGCGAAGGTCCAGTCGGCCCTGCTGGAAGTGATGTCGGAAAAGCAGGTCTCGCTCGGCGGCGTCACCCACCGGCTGCCGGTGCCGTTCCTGGTGCTCGCCACGCAGAACCCGATCGAGTCCGAGGGCGTCTACCCGCTGCCGGAGGCCCAGCGCGACCGGTTCCTGATGAAGGTCAACGTCCCGTACCCGACGGCCGCCGAGGAGCTGGAGATCGTCCGGCGGATGGGCGTCCGCCCGCCGCAGGCCGACCGGGTACTCGACCCGCGGACACTGCTGCGGCTGCAGGAACGCGCGGACGAGGTCTTCGTCCACCACGCGATCATCGACTACGCCGTGCGGCTGGTGCTGGCCAGCCGCACGCCGGCCGAGCATGGCCTGCCGGAGCTCGCGGGCCTGCTCACCTACGGCGCCTCGCCGCGTGCCTCGCTCGGCCTGGTCGCCGCGGGGCGGGCGCTGGCGCTGCTGCGCGGCCGGGACTACACGGTGCCTGACGACGTGCGCGCCGTCGCGCTGGACGTGCTGCCGCACCGGCTCGTGCTGTCCTATGACGCGCTGGCCGACGGGCTGACGTCCGACGAGATCGCCGCCCGGCTGGTCGCCGCGGTGCCGGCGCCGCAGGTCGCCCCGCGCCACGGCGAGGCGCGCCTGCCGGTCGGCGCCCGCGGCCGCTGGTCGCCGAACATCAGCTCCGGCTTCCCCGAGTACGACGAGGAACGGCCGGCATGACATCCCCGCGACCGCCCGCGGGAGGGCGCCCAGCGGAGGGACCGCGCCTACCGGCCGACGGCGGCGCCGGCCAGCACATCCGGGCGACCGACCCGGTGGTCGAGCGGACGCTGCGCCACCTGGAGCTGACCGTGCTGCGCCGGCTCGACGGGCTGCTGCTCGGGGACTATCTCGGCCTGCTGCCCGGCCAGGGCAGCGAGAAGGCCGAGAGCCGCGAGTACCAGTTCGGCGACGACGTCCGCCGGATCGACTGGGCCGTCACCGCGCGCACGACGGTTCCACATGTGCACGACCTGGTCGCCGACCGGGAGCTGGAGACCTGGGCGCTGGTCGACCTGACCGGCAGTCTGCGGTTCGGCAGCGCCCGGTGCGAGAAGCGGGAGCTGGCTATCGCGGCGACCGGTGCGGTCGGGTTTCTGACCGCGCGGACCGGCAACCGGATGGGCGCCGTCGCCCTCACCGACACCGGCACCCGGCTGATCCCGGCCCGGCCCGGCCGGGCCGGGCTGCGCACGCTGCTGCGCACGCTGCTGACGATCGGAACGCCCGGCGAGCCACCCCGGCCCAGTGGCCGGTTCCCCCGTCCCGACCCGGCCGGGGCCGCGGGGACCGCCGGGCCTGCCGGGGCCGCTGCGGGTGGGCGCGGCGGTGCGAGCGCCCCGGCGGGCACGGACCTGGCCAGGGCGCTGGAGGCGCTGCGCCGCCCGCAGCGGCGGCGCGGCCTGGTGGTCGTCGTGTCCGACTTCCTGTCCGTGGACCTCAGCTGGGAACGCCCGCTGCGTGCGCTCGCCGGCCGGCACGACGTGCTGGCGATCGAGGTCATCGATCCGCTGGAGCTGGCGCTGCCGAACGTCGGCCCGCTCGCGGTCGTCGACCCGGAGACCGGAGCCCTGTTCGAGCTGCCGACGCACTCGCGGCGGTTCCGGGCCCGCTACGAGCAGGCGGCGGCCCGCCACCGCGACGACGTCGCCGCGGCCCTGCGCGCCGCGGGGGCGTCCCACCTGCGGCTGCATACGGACACCGACTGGCTGGTCGAGATCGCCCGGTACGCGGCGGCGCACCGGCGGGGTCAGGCGGCGCTGCGGGCCGCCGGGCCGCGCGCGGCAGCCGGCCGGACACGGGTCGGACGGCCCGGCCGGGCTGGCCACGGGGCTCCGCCGCCGGGCCGCGGGCTCCCGGAGCACCGGCCCGGTCGGCCGGGCGGGTCGGTGCACCGAACGGACGGGGCGTCATGACTTTCCTGTCCGCCCACTGGCTGTGGCTGCTGCTCGCGGTCGCGGCCGTGCTCGCCGGGCACGTCGCGATCTCGTTCACCCGGCAGCGGTACGCCGCCCGGCTGGGGTCCGCGTCAATGCTGTCCTCGGTGCTGCCGACCAGGCCCCAGTGGTGGCGGCGGCACGTGCCGGCGGCCCTGCTGCTGCTGTCGCTCACCGGGATGGTGCTCGCGCTCGCCCGCCCGGCCCGCACCGAGCTGGTACCCCGCGAACGGGCAACGATCATGCTGGCGATCGATGTGTCGAACTCGATGGCGGCCACCGACATCTCCCCCAACAGGCTGGCCGCGGCCAAGCAGGGCGCGCAGGCCTTCGTCGACAAGCTGCCTCCGAAGATCAACCTGGGCCTGGTCGCGTTTTCCGGCACCGCGTCGGTGCTCGTACCGCCGACCACCGACCGCGCAGCCGTCAAGGCTGGCATCAACGGGCTGCAGCTGGGCCCGGCGACGGCGATCGGCGAGGGGATCTACGCCAGCCTGACGGCCATCAGCTCGATCAGCAGCCAGTTCGTGAACAACGGCCAGGCCGCGCCACCGGCAGCCATCGTGCTGCTGTCCGACGGGGAGACCACCCGCGGCCGGCCGAACAGCCAGGCGGCGCAGGCCGCGAAGAACGCGCACGTCCCGGTCAACACGATCGCCTACGGCACGCCGAACGGCACCCTCGACGTGGGCGGCCAGCTGATCCCGGTGCCGGTGAACGAGCCGGCGCTCACCGAGATCGCAGACCAGACCGAGGGCACCCACCACCGGGCGACGTCTGGCGACGAGCTGACCTCGATCTACAAGAGCCTGGGCAGCTCGATCGGCTACCGCAAGGAGTTCCGCGAGATCAGCGGGCAGTTCGTCGCGGCCAGCCTCGGGCTGGGCCTCGCCGCCGCCGCGTTCTCGCTGGCGTTCGCCCGCCGGCTGCCCTGAGGTCCGCCCAAGCCCTGCCCTGCGCCGCGGTGCCTGCTGGCGCCGCCACGTCCCGGTGCCCGCGTCGGCCGTGCTGGGTGCCGCGCCCGTCCGCGGCACGGCATGGCTGGCGGCCGTACTCTGATCCGTCGTGACCTCAGCAGCCTCCCGCGGCGAGGGCGAGCTCGCCGCGATCGCCGCCGACCCGGCGCTGCGCCGGTCGTACGCGGCGGCCAGGCGGCTCAACGCCGAGCACGGGCGCACGTACTACCTGGCGACTCTGCTGCTGCCGGCATGGAAGCGGCCGTACGTCCACGCCCTCTACGGATTCGCCCGCTATGCCGACGACATCGTCGACAGCCTCGACTCGCAGCTGTCGGCCGCCGAGCGGGCCGCGTGGCTGGCCGACTGGGGCGGCCGCCTGGTCGAGGCGCTGCGCCAGGGCACCATCACTGTCGGGAAGCCCGACTCCACCGACGGCGCGCCGGCCGTTGTCTTCCCGGGCGGCACCGGGTCCGGTGCCGCCGACGCCCGCGGCGCCGGGCGCACGGTCCCGGGTGAAGCGGGCTCAGGTCACGCGATCTGCGATCGAGCTGGCTCGCGCGGCGGGTACGACGCGGTCGCGCGGCCGCTCTACCAGTCCGAGGTGTCGGTGCTGCCAGCCGTGATCCACGCGATCCGGCGGTGGGACATCCCGGTCGGCCACTTCGAGGCGTTCCTGGCGTCGATGGCGATGGACCTGACCGTCGCCGGCTACGACACCTTCGAGGACCTGATGGGCTACGTGTACGGCTCCGGCACGGTCATCGGCCTGCAGATGCTGCCGGTCCTGGAGCCCGGTTCGGCCGCGGCGGCGCCGTACGCCGGCGATCTCGGCACGGCGTTCCAGCTGATCAACTTTCTGCGCGACGTCGGCGAGGACCTGCGCCGGGGCCGGGTGTACCTGCCGCGCGAGTCCATGGAGCTGTTCGGCGTCAGCCGTGAGCGGCTGGCGACGGGCGTCGTCGACGGCGCGGTCCGCCGCCTGCTGCGCCACGAGATCGGGCGGGCCAGAGAGATCCTGCACGGGGCCACCCCCGGCATCCGGCTGTTGCACCCGACGTCGCGGGACTGCGTGCACACCGCGGCGCGTCTCTACGGCGGCATCCTCGACGAGATCGAGAAGGCCGGGTACCAGGTGCTGGACCGGCGGGTGGCAGTCGGCACGCCGAGACGGCTGGCCGTCGCCGGCGGCGCGTTGCTGCGCGTGCAGGGTCGCCGCCTGGCCAGCTGGCAGCGGTAGGCCTCCGGCAGACCGGACGGCCGGGCACGTGCCCCACGGGCCCGGGCGCGAACAGGACAGCCGGACCGGGGTCGGGAGGCCCGGTGGTACGCGGACGCCCCCGCGCCACGGCCGGGACACCCACCGGCTGATAGCGTGGCCGTAGATCGGCCTGTCGCCACAGGCCGGACGGCCAGGATGCCGGCGACGAGCCCGCCCCGGGGCCAGCCCACCAGGGACCATGTCCGCCCAGGCCGGGAAACGCCGGCCCGACTCCACTCAGGAACGACGGGACTCCATGCTCGACAAGCGCTTCATCCGGGAGAACCCGGACGCCGTGAAGCAGGCGGTGCGCGACAAGGGGCTCGACCTCGACGTCGACGAGCTGCTCCGGCTCGACCGGGAAAACCGCAAGCTGCAGGGCGAGGTCGACCAGGCGCAGTCCCGCCGCAAGTCCTTCTCCAAGGAGTTCGCCAAGGCCGACGCGGCACGCAAGGAGGAGCTGCGCGCCGAGAGCGCCGGCGCCGACCAGGAGCTCAAGAAGCTGCGCGAGGCGCTCGCCGCCACCAGCGAGCGCCTCGACGAGCTGATGCTGCAGACGCCGACCATCCCGTGGGACGGCGCGCCGGTCGGGCCGGACGAGTCGGCGAACACGGTGCTGCGAACCTGGGGCGCGCCGCCGGGGTTCGACTTCACTCCCCTCGACCACGTCGACTTCCTGGAGAAGCGCGGCTGGGCCGAGTTCGCCCGGGCCCGCCGGGTCGCCGGGGAGCGCGCCTACGTGCTGTGCGGGGACGCCGTGCTGCTCGAGCGGGCACTGCACTCCTACGCCCTCGACCTGCTCAGTGGCCTCGGCTTCCAGCTGCGGTCGGTGCCGGCCCTGGTCAAGGAGGCGCCGCTGGTCGGGACCGGCATGCTGCCGAAGGGCCGCGCGGAGATCTACGAGATCCCGGCCGACGACGCCTTCCTCGCCGGCACCGCCGAGGTGGCGCTGGTCGGCCTGCACGCGGGCGAGATCCTGGAGGAGTCCCGGCTGCCGATCCGCTACGCCGGCGTCTCGCCCTGCTTCCGGCGCGAGATCGGCAGCGCCAGCCGGGACGTGCGCGGGCTGCTGCGGGTTCACCAGTTCGAGAAGGTCGAGCAGTTCGTGCTGTGCACGGACGACGTCGCCGAGTCCGACCGCTGGCACGCGGAGCTGCTCGGCACCGCCGAGGCGATCCTGCAGGCCCTGGGCCTGGCGTACGAGGTCGTCGAGTGCGCCACCGGCGACATGGGCGTCGGCAAGTATCGGATGAACGACATCAACACCTGGTTCCCGTCGCTCGGGATGTACCGGGAGACGCACAGCTGCTCGTCACTGAAGGACTGGCAGGCCCGGCGGGCTAACGTCCGCTACCGGACCGCGGACGGCCAGATCCGGTTCGTCTACACGCTGAACAACACCGCCGTCGCGACCCCACGACTGCTCGCCGCCGTCCTGGAGAACTTCCAGACGGCCGACGGCGGCCTCACCGTCCCCGACGTGCTGCGCCCATACCTCGGCGGGCGCGCCGCGCTGTAGACGCCCGATCTTGCAGTCCCGCCGATCCCGCTGTTCTGTTGGATCGATGAGCATTTCCCGTCTCACCTACGCGTACGGCCGGCCGGCCCGCCCAGGGGGACGACGGAGAAGGCTCAGCGAACCGGTACCTTCGCCCCAGGAGCATCGCCGCCCCCACAGGTTTCGCTAAGGCGGCGCCAAGGCAACGCTTAGCCCCGCTCACCAAGCTGGGCGCGGCGTCGGCGGGCCCCGGGGTCGTGGACGAGTACCGGTACTGGTGCGCACAGGGCAGGGAGGCCCGGTCGGTGAGCAACTCGAAGACGCGGCGACGGCGCGAACTGGAGATGGCGAGGGCGCAGCGGCAGGCGGAACGCCGCCGCGCGCTACGGCGCCGCCGGCAGCGCATGCTGGCCATTGTCGCGGCCATCGTCGCGGTCGTGGTCGCCGGCACGGTCGTGGCCGTCGTGCTGACCGTCGGCGGCGGTGGCGGCAGCACGACGGCGAGCACGACCCCGGCCGCGAGCGCCAGCACCGCCGCCGCCACGACCAAGGTCGGCGCCTGCGTCTACACGAAGGACACCAGCGGCCAGGTCGCCAGGACCGTCTCGATGCCGGCAGCCGCGCCGACGGTGTCCACCGCGCCGGCGACGATGACCATCAACACCAACTACGGCACGATGGTCGCCACGCTGGACCCGCGGAAGGCACCCTGCACCGTGCACGCGCTCTACACACTGGCGCAGCAGAAGTATTTCGACGGGACGTCGTGCCATCGGGAGACGGCCGGGCCCGAGGCCGGCATCTACGTGCTGCAGTGCGGCGACCCGACGGCGACCGGCAACGGGACCCCGGGCTACAAGTACAAGAACGAGAACACCGCCGGCGTGAACTACAACCGGGGTGTGCTCGCGATGGCGAACGCCGGCGCCGACACCAACGGCAGCCAGTTCTTCATCAACTACGCCGACCCGACGAAGGAGGGCGCGCAGGCGCTGGCCGGCGGCTACACCGTCTTCGGCCAGATCACCCAGGGCCTCGATGTCCTCGACAAGATCACCAGCCCTGGGGTGGTCGAGGGTGGCAGCGACGGCCAGCCGGCGTCCAAGCCCCAGATCACCTCGATCATGATCAGCCAGGAGCAGCCGGCAGCCTCCGCCTCGCCGGCCCCGGCACCGTCGACGGCTGCGACCGCGACGCCGACCAGCTGACCGGCCCGGGCCCGAGCACCATGACGGGGCTGACCTCCGAAGACGGAGGTCAGCCCCGCGTCGTTCCCGCCGAGCTGGCTGGGCCCAGCTGGTCAGCTTTCAGCTGTTCCACCTGCGCATCGTGTCGATCCTGGCGCGCAACTGGGCGGCGGTGGCCTGGCCGCTGGGCGGGCCACCACAGGTCCGGCGCAGCTCGGCGTGGATCATGCCGTGCGGCCGGCCGGTCCGGTGGTTGTTTGCCGCGACCAGTTTGTTGAGCTCGCGCCGCAGCTCGGCGATCACCTCGTGGACCGGCCGGTTCTCCTCGGCCTCCGGCGGCCCGGGCTGGGCCGGCGCCACGGGGCTGGCCGGGGGCGCGTTCTTCTTGCGGGTGCGCTCGGCGGCGAGCTGGGCCGCCTGCCGCTGGCGCAGCAGTATGGCGACCTGGTCGGGCTCCAGCAGACCGGGCAGCCCGAGGAAGTCCTCCTCCTCGGCGGAGCCGGCGGCGGCCGGGGCCCCGAACTCGCCGCCGTCGAAGATGACCCGGTCCAGCTCCGCGTTCGACTCGAGCGCGGTGAACGGCGAGTCCGGCTTGTCGGTGGTGTCCCGGCGCCGGTTGGCCTCGCGCAGCGCGGCGTCGTCGAACCCCTCCGGCTCGCGCAGCGGCTTGTCCAGGGCGTGGTCGCGCTGGACCTCCATCTGGCCGGCGAGGTCGAGCAGCACCGGGACGCTGGGCAGGAACACCGACGCCGTCTCGGCCTTTCCCCGGCCGCGGACGAACCGGCCGACGGCCTGCGCGAAGAACAGCGGGGTCGCCACCGAGGTGGCGTAGACCCCGACCGCGAGCCGCGGCACGTCCACGCCTTCGGACACCATCCGCACGGCGACCATCCAGCGGGCGTCCGACCGGCGGAACGCCTCGATCCGGTCGGAGGCCGTCGGGTCGTCGGACAGCACCACGGTCGGTTCGGTGCCGCTGATCCGCCGCAGCAGCGCGGCGTAGGCACGGGCGCCCGCGTGGTCGGTGGCGATCACCAGCCCGCCGGCGTCCGGCATGCCGCCCCGGCGCACCTGGGTCAGGCGGGTGTCGGCCGCGGCCAGCACGGCGGGGATCCAGTTGCCCTTCGGGTCCAGCGCGGTACGCCAGGCGGCGGCCGTCTGTTCGTTCGTCAGTGGCTCACCGAGCCGTGCCGTGAGCTCCGCGCCGGCACTCGTCCGCCAGCTCATCTCCCCGGAATAGGCCAGGAAGATGACCGGCCGGACGACCCCGTCGCGCAGGGCCTCGGAGTAGCCGTACGACGAGTCGGCCACGCTGCGCATGACGCCGTCGACGTCCGGCAGGTAGGTGACGAACGGAATCGGATTGACGTCGGAACGAAAGGGGGTCCCCGTCAGTGCCAGCCGCCGCACCGCCGGGGTGAACGCCTCCTGGACCGCGTCGTCCCAGGACAGCGCGTCGCCGGCGTGGTGGACCTCGTCGAGGATCACCAGCGTCCGCCGGGCCTTGGTGCGGGCCAGGTGCAGCGCGGGGTGCGCGGCGACCTGGGCGTAGGTGAGCGCCACGCCGGTGTAGTCGCGCGAGGTGGCGCCGGCGGAGTTGCGGAAGTTGGGGTCCAGCGAGATGCCGGCGCCAGCCGCGGCCTCGGCCCACTGCCGCTTCAGGTGCTCAGTCGGCGCGACCACGGACACCGCGGTGACGACGCCGGCGGCGAGCAGCTCGGCGGCGACGGTCAGCGCGAAGGTCGTCTTCCCGGCGCCGGGCGTCGCGACCGCGAGGAAGTCCCGGCCGCCCGCGCCCGACGCGACGCGGTAGCGGTCGAGGGCGACCCGCTGCCAGGCTCGCAGCGGCCGCGCGGTGGTTCTCGGACCAGCGCTTCTCGGTCCAACGGTGGGGCTCGGGTCAGGAATTCGCGGGGCGCCGAGCTGATGGGGGCGGAGTTCGGGGCTGACGCTCACGGGTCCTGACTCTATGAGGCACCTCCGACAATCGACGGGCTTGGCCTGGCGCGCCGGTCGCGTGCCGCCAGCCGCCGGCCCCGTCCCGTCCGCGCCACGCCCGGGTCACGGGGCTGGCGGGGCACCGTTCGCCCCTGGGCCACCGCTCCCAAGGGGCTGTCAGGGCCGGCGGGAGCTATTCTCGCGCAGCAAAATCAGCTCCGCACGGTAAGCGGCACGGCCGTCGTAGCGACCAATTGCACATTCAGATGCACCTTCGCTCACGGACAGCCATCATGGACGACCACAACGCTCTGACAGCGAAGTTCCAGGAGCACCTGGTTACCTGTGGAATTCGCTGGTCACACGGAAAGTAGCCAGCCGAGCTGGGGCACTGAGCGAAACTGTCTCAGCGACGGGTTAGGCTGATGCCGTCACCCTTCGCCGCCAGCCCGGTCCGGGTCGGAGTCGGAATCGATTTCGTCACCCGTTCCACGGCAGCCGCTGCGCCTACGGACGAGGCCAGCGGAAATCGGCGGACCGTGTTGACGGGAGGTTGGCCATGCCGACATCGCTCGGGACGGCGCGCACGGCCACGGCGACCCGGCCGGCGACGGCGCCACGCCGCGGCGTGCCGGGCGCCGCCGGCGACCATGGCCACCCGGCTCATGGGCGCGGTGGCGTCAGCGGGCACAGCGTGTCCCAGGTTCCCGGCAACGACGGCGCCGGCCACGACGAGGCCTCGGCCCTGAGCACCGCCTCCGGCCGAACGCCCAACGGCCGACTGCGGCTGTGCCGGGAAGAGAAGGGCTGGTCCCAGGAACGGCTCGCGATCGAGCTGCGCCGTTTCGCAGTGCTGCACGAGGGCCGGGAGGCCGGCGTCACCGGCAACATGATCTGCAAGTGGGAGAAGGGCGACAAGAAACCGAGCCTGCGCTATCAGCGGCTACTGCGCGCACTATTCCACCGCTCGTCGGCGGAACTCGGCTTCATCGAGGACGACCCGACGGCGGGTATCGCCGCGACAGGCATACCGGCCGCGTTTCTGGGTATAGCGGAAACCGTGGAAACGCAGGCCGGAAACGGGCTGTCCGGCAGCTCCGCAGTGGGCCCCGTCGATCCCGGTTCTCCTATTGTCCTGGGGGCGGGTGACTCCGCCGACCTGCGCGGCATTCCCGTCGAGCGGCGCGACTTCCTGCGCATGGTGGCGGCCGGCGGGGTGGCCGTCGTACCGGTCGGCGCGGCCGTCGCCGCCGCGAGCGCCGCGTCCGACGACACTCCGTGGGATCGGCTGTCCGCCGCGCTGCGCCAGCGCAGCCCCGTCACCCCCGAGCTCGTAAGCCAGCTGTCCCAGCACACCGCCGGGCTGTTCGGCCTGGAGGAGCGGGTGCCGGCCCGGACGCTGATGGGCCGGGTGAGCAACCACCTGGCGACGCTGAGCCAGCTGCTCGAGTCAACGACCCGCTCGCCGATCCGCCGGGAGCTCGCCGCCACCGCAGGCGAGACGGCGGCGCTCGCGGGCTGGCTCGCGTTCGACACCCAGGACAACGCCTCCGCGCTGGCCTACTACCGGGTGGCGATCGAGGCGGCCCGCGAGGCCGACGACCCGGCACTGTGGGCCTGCGTGCTGGGCTACGAGAGCTACCAGCCGGGCGGCGCCGGACGCCACGACCAGGCCTGCGCGCTGCTGGCCGAGGCACAGCGGCGGCTCGGCACCGACGCGAACCCGCTCACCAGGGCCTGGCTCGCCGCCCGCGAGGCCGAGGAGCAGGCCGCCCGCGGCGACGGCAGGGCCGCCATGTCGGCGCTGGACCGGGCGCAGGAGTCGTTCGACAAGGCAGCCCCCGCGGACCGGGTCTGGACCGGCTTCTTCGACCGCGGCCGGCTCGACGGCATGCGGGTCACCACGTTCCTGCGGCTGCGCCGGCCGACCGCCGCGTACGCCGCCGCGAACGAGGCGCTGCGGGCGACCACTCCGGCGGCGACGAAGAAGCGTTCGCTGCTGCTTGGCGACATCGCCGAGGTGCACGTGCAGCGCCGGGACATCGACGCCGCCTGCCGGTTTGCCGCCGACGCGCTGGCCATCGTCGCGCAGACGGACTTCTCGATCGGCTTCGGCCGGGTGCAGCGGGTCCGCGAGCGGCTCACGCCCTGGCAGTCGTCGCAGCCGGTACGCGACCTGGACGAGCAGCTGCGGGCGCTGGCCTGAGCGCAGGAGGCGGCGAGCGGAGGTCACGTGGGAGCGCAGCGAGCACGAGGCCGTAGCTCGCAGCCGACGGAGATCAGCAGAGACACCTGAGCGCAGGAGGCGGCGAGCGGAGGTCACGTGGGAGCGCAGCGAGCACGAGGCCGTAGCTCGCAGCCGACGGAGATCAGCAGAGACACCTGAGCCTCCGCGCCCGCCGGCCCGGGTGACGGACGGCTATGTGCCCGTCGCCGAATTCCTGGCACGCGTCGAACATTCGACGGCCGCCCACCGGCCCGACTTCGGGCGGCCGTCCCGTGTCAGTGCGTCTTTTCCGCCGCCGGCCGTTTCGATCGAAGTCGGCCTTGGCAGGCAATGCCCGATGCGCAAGTGAATGTGCAATTGCACGGCGGGCGAGGCCGCGCGTCTAATGGGGACCGCGTCGACTCACCCGATTCGCGAAAACCGCGAGAACAGCGCAGCCGGCCGGGGCAGCGGCTGATTCCGAGACTGCCGGGCCTATGCGGCGGCCGGCCAGGGGCGGGCACCAGAGACTGCCGGGCCAGCCGAGATCGCCGGGGACGGCTCAGGCGGCCGCCGGACTGAGTCCTTCCCTCTGACCGGACCTCGACCAGTCAGGCCCCGACCGAAAATGAGGCCGCTGGACCTTACGAGGGCTGCTGGCAGGCCCGGTAGCAGTCGTAGACGCCGCCGACCCTGCGGACCGCCGCGAGGACCGCGTCTAGCTGCCCGGGCCCCGTGACCTCGACGGTGAAGCGGGCGTGCGCCACCAGGTCCTCCGAGGTCGATGTCGACGCGGCGCGCAGCCCGGCCGCGGTGTCCGAGAGCACCTCGGTTATGTCCGCCAGCAGCCCGTAGCGGTCGAAGGCCTCGACCGCTATCTCCGCCGGGAACGTGTGCGTCGTGGGCACGTCCCAGCTCAGCACCCGGACCGGCTCGCGCGCCGACGCCGACGCACCGCCCGGCCGGGCGTTCGCGCACTCCCGCCGGTGCAGCGTTACCGCCTGGTGGTAGGCGCTCTGCTGGGCAAGGAAACCGATGAGCTCGTCGCCTGGCAGCGGCAGGCAGCACCGCGCGATCCGCACCGGGGCGTCCGGCCGTCCGTCCAGCGCGGCCACCCCGGCCGCCGCGGGCACCGGCCGGCGGCCCACCGGGGGCGTCTCGGGCCGGGGAAGCCGCCGCCGGGCGCCCGTCGACGCCGCCCGCCCGCCGCCGACCACGCCTCGATCCGACGAACCACCGACGACGGCAGCCGCAGCGTCGGCCACCTGGTCGGCCAGAGAGCCAGCCACCTGCTGGGCCGAGGGCGACGACACCGCGACGGAGCGCGCTGTCTCCCGCCGCGCCGCGCCGGCCTCGCCCGTCGGCACCGCGGCGGCGGCAGCCGCGGCCTGATCAGGGCCGCCGGTGCCGACAGGTCGTGTCCCAACCGAGGTTGCCGCCGTCGCGGGCATCGCGGGCGCGACAGCCGGCGGTGGCTCGGTGAGCCCTCCGTCACGCGGGCTGGAGCTCGGCGCCGTGAGCACCCCGACCGCCCGGCCTGGTTCGGCCCGGCCGGCCGCCAAGTCCTCCGCGTCCGTGGCCCTGGTCTCAGTGCCCCTGGCATCAGTGCCTCTGACGTCAGAGGCACTGACGTCCTTGCTTCCGGCGTCGGCGATTCCAGCGTCGCGGGCGCCGGCGTGCGCGGCGTCCGTACGCCTGGCTACGTCGTCCCCAGCCTTCGTCGTGGCCCGCGTCCGGGACTCGGTGCCGATGCGGCCGGCAGTGCTGCCGGACGACGTCGGCAGCGCAGCCTCGGTGACCTCGCCAGCCGGCGGCACCGGGCTCTGACGCCCGGGAGCGCCGGCCTTCGCGTCCGCGAGCCCGGGTGCCATGAGCCCGGGTGCCGCGAGCCCGGGTGTCAGCAGCTCAGACGTCCCGCCCCCGCAGCTTCCCAGACCAGGTGTCACGGTCTCCACCGCGGCCGGACCGGGGGGCGCGGCCGTCGCGGCCGCACGCGGGCCCCCGGCCTGCTCTCCCGGCTCCCGGCGGCTGCGGGCGAGGCGGCGGCGGATGCGTACCCGGGCCCGCGCCGTCTTCACGAACGACAGCCAGTCCTCCGACGGTCCGGCGTAGGGCTGGTTCGAGGTGAGGATCTCGACGACGTCCCCGTTGCGCAGGCGGGTGTGCAGCGGGACCAGCCGGCCGTTTACCCGCGCGCCGATCGCCCGGTGCCCCACATCCGTGTGCACCGCGTACGCCACGTCCACCGGAGATGACCGGGCCGGCAACGCGATGGCCTTGCCCTTCGGAGTGAAGGCGAGCACCTCGTCGGCGTCCAGGTCGCTGGAGAGCGACTCGAGGAACTCGCCGGGGTCCTCGGCGTCCCCCTCCCAGTCCAGCAGGCTGTGCAGCCACGACAGCCCCTCCAGCCGGGCGCCGTCGGCGCCCTCGCCGACGGGCCGGGCGACGATGCCGGTCTCGGCGAGGACGTGCATGTGGGAGGTGCGGATCTGGATGTCGACGGCGTGCCCGGTGGCGTCGGTGACCGTGGTGTGCAGCGACTGGTACATATTGAACTTCGGCGTGGCGACGAAGTCGCGCAGCCGGCCGGAGACCGGGCGCCACAGCCCGTGGATCACCCCGAGGGCGGCGTAACAGTCCCGCACGTCCTCGACGAGCACGAGGACGCGGACGATGTCGTAGAAGTCCCGCGGCGGCCGACCCCGGTCCTGGGCCCGCTTGTGGATCGAGAACAGATGGCTGAGCCGGACGGACACCTCGCCGTCGATCTTCGCCTCGCCCAGTCCGGCGCGAAGCCGGGCGACGACCGCCGCCAGCTGCCCGCCCTCCCGCTCGGCGGCGGTGAGGTCGTCGACGAGTGCCTGCGTGCGCCGGTACGAGTCGGGGTCGAGGACGGCGAACGCCCGGTCCTCCAACTCACGCTTGATGACGCTGACCCCCAGGCGGTGCGCCAGCGGCGCGAGGATCTCCAGCGTGACGCGGGAGATCTTCGCCTGCTTGGGCGGGGACATGAACTCCAGCGTGCGCATGTTGTGCAGCCGATCAGCGATCTTGATGACCAGGACCCGGTAGTCCTTGGCAAGCGCCACGATCAGCTTGCGCAGCGTCTCGGCCTCAGCCGCGTCACCGAAGCGCATCTTGTCCAGCTTGGTGACCCCGTCGACGAGGTTCGCGACCTCCTGGCCGAACTCCTCGGCCAGCGCCTCCAGGGTGGCGCCGGTGTCCTCGACGGTGTCGTGCAGCAGGCCGCCGACGAGGGTCGTCGTGTCGACACCCAGGTCGGCGAGGATCTCGGCGACGCCGAGCGGGTGGATGATGTAGGGGTCGCCGCTGCGGCGCATCTGGCCCCGGTGGTAGCGCTCCGCGGCCTGGTAGGCGCTCACGACGGCGCCGATGTCAGCCTTCGGGTGGAAGTCGCGGTGCGCCTCGACGATGCCGCGCAGCTCCGGCGGGATCTGGCCGCCGCGGGCCGAGGTGACCCGGCGGGCCAGGTGGGCCAGCCGGTGGCTCGCCGTGCGGGCCGCGGCGCCGAGCGGGCGGGCGTCCTCGGCGATGGCCGGCCGGGCCGCGATGTCCGGCGGCAGGCTTCCCCCTGCCGGCAGTGCCGCTCGCACCACAGCGTCCATCGCCCCCGCCCTCCGGTCTCTAGCCCTGTACGCCAGATGTGACGCGGAAACAGTCGTAGACACCCTCGATCCGCCGGACCGCGGCCAGAACCTGGCCGAGATGCTTGGCGTCCCCCATTTCGAAGGTGAAGCGGCTGATCGCCACCTGCTCCCGGTTCGTGGTCACCGACGCCGAGAGGATGTTCACGTGGTGGTCGGACAGCACCCGGGTGACGTCCGACAGCAGTTTCGCGCGGTCCATCGCCTCGACCTGGATCACCACAAGGAACACCGAGCCGGACGACGGCGCCCATTCGACCTGGACGAGCCGGTCCGCCGCCGGCGCGCTCACGTCGCCGACGTTGACACAGTCCGCCCGGTGCACCGACACCCCGCGGCCCCTGGTGACCAGCCCGGCGATCTCGTCCCCGGGCATCGGGGTGCAGCACCGCGCGAGCTTCACCCAGATGTCCGCCGCGCCGGAGACCAGCACGCCGGGGTCGCCGTTGGCGCGCCGCAGCGGGCGGATTGGCAGAACGACGTCGGCGACGTCCTCCTCGGTCGCCTCGGGGCTGCCCATCGCGGCCAGCAGCCGGTTGACGACCGCCTGCGCGCTGACGGTGTTCTCGCCGACGCCGGCATACAGCGCGCTGACGTCGACGTACCCGAGCTCCTTGGCCAGGGTCAGCAGGCCCTCACCGGTCATCAGCCTGGTCAGCGGCAGCCCGTGGCGGCGTAGCGCGCGCGCGATGGCGTCCCGGCCGGCGACGACGGCGTCCTCGCGGCGCTCCCGCGCGTGCCACTGCCGGATCTTCGAGCGGGCCCGCGACGAGCGGACGAACGTCAGCCAGTCCTCGCTCGGGCCGGCCGAATGCGCCCGCGAGGTGAAGATCTCGACGGTGTCGCCGTTGTCCAGCTCGGTGTCCAGCGCGACGAGCCGGCCGTTGATCCGGGCTCCGACGCACTGGTTGCCGACGTCAGTGTGCACCGCGTAGGCGAAGTCGACCGGCGTGGAGCCCGCAGGCAGCGGGATGACGTCGCCCTTGGGGGTGAACACGAAGACCTCGTCGGCCGGCGCCTCGAAGCGCAGGCTGTCGAGGAACTCCCCCGGGCCGGCGGACTCGCGCTGCCAGTCAAGGATCTGGCGCAGCCAGCTGGTCAGGTCCGGATCGGCGCCGGATCGGCGCCGGCCGGCGGCGCGGCCCTCCTCCTTGTACTTCCAGTGCGCGGCGATGCCGTACTCGGCGCGGTTGTGCATGCCGTGGGTACGGATCTGCAGCTCGACCGGCTTGCCCTCCGGCCCGATCACGGTCGTGTGCAGTGACTGGTACATGTTGTACTTGGGCATGGCGATGTAGTCCTTGAACCGGCCCGGGATCGGCTTCCAGTTCGCGTGGACGGTGCCCAGCGCCGCGTAGCAGTCCCGGACCGAGTCGACGAGGACCCGAATGCCGACCAGGTCGTAGATGTCGTCGAAGGACCGGCCGCGCACGACCATCTTCTGGTAGATCGAGTAGTAGTGCTTCGGCCGGCCGACGACCACCGACGGGACGCCCGCCTCGGCCAGATAGCTCTGCACCTGGGCGGTCACGCCGGCGAGGTACACGTCCCGGCTGGGTGCCCGGTCGGCGACCAGCCGGACGATCTCGTCGTACCGCTTCGGGTAAAGCGCCGCGAACGAGAGGTCCTCCAGCTCCCACTTCAGCGAGTTCATCCCGAGCCGGTGGGCCAGCGGGGCGTACACCTCGAGGGTCTGGCGGGCCTTGCGCTCCTGGCGGTGCTCGGGCAGGAAGCGCAGCGTGCGCATGTTGTGCAGCCGGTCGGCGAGCTTGACGACCAGCGCGCGCGGGTCCCGGGCCATCGCGATGACCATCCGGCGGATCATCTCCGCCTGCGCCATCTCGCCGGCGTTGACCTTCTGCAGCCGGCTGACCGCGTCGACGGTGAGCGCGACCTGGTCACCGAACTGCTCGCGGATCTGCTCGACGGTGAGCGCCGTCTCCTCAAGGGTGTCGTGCAGCAGCGCGGCGCACAGCGTCGGCACGTCCATGCCCAGGTCGGCGAGGATGCCAGCGACGGCGATCGGGTGGGTGATGTACGGGTGCCCTGAGGCCCGCACCTGACCGGCGTGCGCGGCGTCGGCGACCTGGAAGGCCAGCTGGACGGGGCCGACGTCCGCCTTCGGGTGGTTGGCCATCAGGCCGCGGATCACCGGGTCGAGCGCCGACGGCGGGGTGGCGCGATGCGCGGACAACCGGGAAAGCCGGCCCCGCAGCCGCCGCGGAACGGGCGGCGACTCGTGGCCCAGGCGCGGCGGCACGGGGGCGCCCTCCTCGGGCAGCTCCCCCACGCCGGACGGCTGGGCGGCTCCGGCCGCGCGAAGCCCGATGGAGGCATTGATGCCCTGACTGACGCTGCCGCCCTGGCTGGCGGCCCCGCGGGCCGGTGTGCCGACGCCTGCCGTGACGGCGTCCGTGGCAGGGACTGACGCCTCGGTCGGCCGCGGCGTCGCCGTCCCATCCGTCGCGTCGCCACCCCCAAGGCCAGCGGCAGCGGCGGCCTGCGGGCCGTTCCCGGGCAGCACTCGGCGCCGCTCCGGCGGCGGGCCCTTGGGCCCGGACGCCGGGAGCGTGGCGCCGGTGGTCACCGGGACTGCGTCGGGCACGGGCCGCTCCTGCCGGAAAGTCAGACTTCAGACTAACGCTCGGTTAGCCGCGGGCCTTCCGCAACCTGAACGGTCCCGCTCGGGCCGGCCCGGCAGGCCGGCCGGCCGACCCCCGTCCGCGTGAGCGGAATTACACGGTCCCGGCCATGCGGGCCTGTACGCGAGCTGGTCGTGGAGCCGTCAGCGTGACGCCGAGCTGTCTCTCTGTCAGCGGACTGGGCTGATCTCGCGCCAGCCATTGACCGCTAGTGACGTTAAGCGCTCGCCCGTTGACCAAACGAGACTAGCCAGCTTCGCAGGCACGGTCAGATGGTCAGGAGGGCGGTCACGTCCAGTGACGGAATCCGCTCCCGGCCGGCGAGAAAGGTGAGCTCCATCAGGACCGCCAGGCCGAGGATCTCCGCTCCGCCGTTGCGGATCAGGTTGGCCGCCGCGGCCGCGGTACCGCCCGTGGCGAGCACGTCGTCGACGATCAGCACCCGGTCGCGCGGGCCGACGGCGTCGTGATGGATCTCCAGTGTGGCGGTGCCGTACTCCAACGCGTAGGACTCGGCGACCGTGCGCCCGGGCAGCTTGCCCTGCTTGCGGATCGGGACGATCCCGGCGCCGACTCGGTCCGCGACCGGCGCCGCCAGCAGGAAGCCACGGGCCTCGATCCCGGCGATGACGGTCGCGCCGAGGCGCCGGGCCGTCTCGGCGAGCGCGCCGACGACGGCGGCGAACGCCGCGGGCGTCGCGAGCACCGGCGTGATGTCCTTGAACACGACCCCGGGCTGGGGGAAGTCCTGCACGTCGCGCACGTGCGTACGCAGCGCCTCGGTGGCGGCCGCCAGCGCCACGTCGCCCGGATGGGCTGCCACGTCGCGCGGGGTCTCGATGCTCGTCATAGCGCCTTCCTACCGTCGTTTCCGGCCGCCGGAGCGACCGCGCCCGCCGTTTCGGCGCGCCGCGGCGGGCCCGCGTCCGGCCGCGGGCTGCCCCGGCCGGGCCCCAGGCCGGCGGGGTGCGGCGCCGGCCGGCGCCGGTGTGCGATCGTCGCCGCCGACATCCGGGCCGTCGGTCGCGTACGCGACGGTGAAGGGCGCCGACCGACCCCCGGCGGCCGGGTCAGTCCCGGCCGCGGCCGGGGTTCGGGCGGCCTCGGCGGTCCGGGCGACGTTGCGGCGCGCCCGGCTGACCCTGGCGTCCAGAGCCTTGACCGCCTGCTCCCGCCGTTTGAGGTCGACGAGCAGCGGCGCCGCGAAGAACAGCGACGAGTAGGTGCCCGACGCGATACCGACGAACTGCGCCAGTGCCAGGTCCTTCAGTGTGCCGGCGCCGAGCAGCCCCGCGCCGACGAACAGCAGCGACCCGACCGGGATCAGGGCGATGAACGAGGTGTTCAGCGAGCGGATCAGGGTCTCGTTGAGCGCGTCGTTCGTTGACTCGGCGTAGGTCCGCTTGCTGGAGGTCGCGAGGCCCGCGGTGTTCTCGCGGACCCGGTCGAACACGACGACCGTGTCGTAGAGGGAGAAACCGAGGATGGCCAGCACGGCGATGACCGTGTCCGGCGTGACCTCGAAGCCAATCAGCGAATAGATGCCAAGCGTGACCACCAGGTCATGGACAAGCGCCGCCATCGCGGCCGCCGCCATCTTCCACTCGAACCGGAACGACAGGTACACCATCACCAGGATCAGGAAGATCACCAGACCTTCGATGGCCTTGTTGGTGATCGTCGAACCCCAGGAGGCGCCCACCGTCGAGATGTCGATCTCGGTGGACTTCACCCCGAAGTCCTTTTCGATGGCGTTCGCGACCTTCGTCGTCTGGGCGTCGGAGAGGACCGGCGTCTGCACCCGCAACTGCTTGCTGGTCTGCAGCTCCTGGATCACCGCGTCGTCCGAGTTGACCCCCGACGCGTGCAGCGCGCCGCGCGCGTCCTCGATCGAGTGGCCCTTGGCGGGGAACTGGAAGACCGCGCCGCCGGAGAAGTCGATGCCCAGCGTGAAGCCCCGCACGATCATGCTGAGGACACACACCGTGAGGACGACGCCCGAGATCAGGTACCAGGTCCGGCGCCGGCCGATGAAGTCGAAGTTGTGCTCGCCACGGAGGAACCGGGTGACCGCCAGCATCTCTCAGGACTCCCGCTTCTGTCCGGACTGCCCGCCAACGCGCAGGCTCGCCGTCCCCGGTGGCGAACCCGGCACGCCGACGGGAGCCGCCCGCCGCGCCAGCCGGGGCCGCGCCGCGGCCAGCGGCCCGCCCCGGTTGGCCGGGTTCAGCCCGGACCACCTGGGCGACGAGAACAGCCGCAGGCGGACCAACAGCGTCAGCAGTGGACGGGTGAAGATGAACACGAGTACCACGTCGGACAGCGTCGAGAGGCCAAGGGTGAAGGCGAAGCCGCGGACCGAGCCGATCGAGACGATGTAGAGGACCGCGGCGGCCAGGAACGAGACGGTGTCCGCGGACAGGATGGTGCGCCGGGCGGGCGGCCAGGCCCGCTCGACGGCGGCGCGGATCGTCCGGCCCTCCCTGACCTCGTCCTTGATCCGCTCGAAGTAGACGACGAACGAGTCCGCCGTGACGCCGACCGACAGGATGAGACCGGCGATGCCGGCGAGGGTCAGCGTGAACCCGATCGCGTCGCCGAGCAGGCACACCGCCGCGTAGACGAGCAGCCCGCTGACCGCGAGCGACGCGATCACGACCACGCCCAGCAGCCGGTAGTAGAAGAACGAGTAGAGGATCACCAGCCCGAGCCCGATGGCGAGCGCCAGGAGGCCGCCGCGCAGCTCGCTGTGGCCGAGCGTCGGGGAGATCGACTCCGCCTGCGACTTCTCGAAGGCCAGCGGGAGAGCGCCGTACTTCAGGACGTTGGCGAGATCGTCGGCCGACGACTGGGTGAAGCTGCCGGAGATGCTCGCGTCACCCGGGATGCGCTCGTTGGTGGTGGGCGCCGACTGGACGACACCGTCGAGCACGATGGCAACCTGCTTGCCAATCGTGTCCTCGGTCAGCTTGGTGAACTTCTTCTGGCCGGAGCCGGTGAAGGTGACGTCGACGACCCACTGGCCGGTGGAGACGTTCGCGGTGCCGCCGGTGGTCTGCAGCTGCGCCTGGGCCGTCTTGACGTCGGTACCGACGACGGAGGCCGGCATCAGCAGGTACTTGGTGGTGCCGTCCTTGGAGCAGGCGGCGGTCCAGTCGCCGGGGGCATCGGTGCTACCGCCCGACGAGCCGCGCAGCGTCTGCGCGCTGCAGACCAGCGCGTCGTACCTCGCCTGCACGTTGGCGGGCGGGGCCCCGGAGCCGGCCGAGGGGCTGGCTGTCGCGGCCGGCGTCGGCGCCGCGGTCGCGGCGGCCGGGATGCTCGCCGCCGCCGACGCCGTGGCGGCGCTCGCGGTCGGCGCCTTCGTCGGCGTGGGAGTCGGGGCGCCGGCGGCGAGCAGGGCCGAGCCGACCGCGTCGGCGCGGGCCGTCGAGCTGGCGCTCGGCGTCACGGCACCGCCCGCGGTGGGCTTGCCGGTCGCGGGCGCCAGCGTGCTGCCTGCCGGCGGCGCCGAGGCCGGTCCGGTCGGGGCGGCGGACGCTCCCGCGGTCGGGCTGACGACGGCGGTGCCGGCTCCCGAGGTGTAGACCTGCCGGAAGCGGAGCTCGGCGGTCTGCCCGACCAGGTCGACGACGTCGGAGCGGCCGCGGCCGGGCACCGAGATCTCGATCTGGTTGCCGTTGCGCTTGACCTCGGACTCGGCGACGCCCAGGCCGTCGACGCGCTGGCGGATGATGTCGACCGCCTTGTCGACCGCCCCGCCGTCGACCTTCTGGCCCGCCTGCGTCGAGCGAGGCGTGAGGATGACGCTCGTGCCGCCCTGCAGGTCCAGGCCGAGCCGGGGCGTGAACGTCCCGATCAGGGCCATGATGCCGTACAGCACCGCGAGCACACCGGCGAGGAACCCCAGCCGGAGCCATGACGGCCGCGTCTCCCGCGACCGCGTCGACCGACGTGCCAACGGATTTTCCCTTCTGCCCGCCGGATTCGGTGATGATCCCGGCCGGAGCCCAAACTATCCGACGGTCGCGGGCCCTGGGACGTTCCGTCGTCCCGTGAGCGCCGCGAAGTCGTTCTTCGTGGGGAGCGCGCGGATGCCGCCGCGCCGTCCCGCCCGGCCGCCCGCACCAGGCGGCACGGCGAAAGGTCCAGCGCCTACAGTTCTTTCTTCTGCGGCTCACCAGCCTCCGACGGCGTCTGCCCGGCGGGCGGCTCGGCCTGGGCGGACGGCTCGGGCGCCGGGTTCTCGTCGGCCGGTGTGTCGTCGTCCTTGTCGAGCGACACCCCGGCACCGTTCTCCGGCACACCCGCGCTGTCGGGCGAGCTGATCACCCGTCCGATCGCACCCCGGGTGAAGCGGCAGACCACGTCCGGCGCGATCTCCAGCAGCACGTCGTCGCCGTCGATCTCGACGATCGTCCCGTACTGGCCGGCGCGGGTCATGATCAGCGTTCCGGGGCCCAGCCGCGACTGCTCGGTCTGCGCGGCGCGCTGGCGGCGGCGCTGCATGGTGAAGAAGTAGACGCCGACCAGGACGATGAGCAGCGGCAACAACCAGCTCCCGGCACCACCGCTCGACTTGCCGGCGGCCTCTGTGCTGGCCGCGGTCGCCGCGGTCGCGAAAAAGTGCACGTCCCGTTCCTCCTCGGTATCGCGGCCGATCGTACGTATGGGGCCGGGTGACTCGACGGGAGGGCACCGAGACGCGCCGATTCCGGCGCAGGGCCAAGCCCGGCGGGCAGCCCGCTGCCCCGTTCGGCCAGCGGGAGGACATCAACCCGGCCACAGCATGGTCACCTTCGGTAGCCAAATCGCCCGATCAAGACGACCTGTGCTCGTAGGGTGCACCCGGATGCGCCCCGTGTCAGGTCGGCACGGCGAACTGTGGACAACCGATGTCCATCCCCAGGGATGCCCACCGGACCGCGCCCCATCCCGTCTCACCGCGGGTGCCCCGCCCAGATCGAGCTCGGCCTCAGCCCGCCAGGCCTACAGCCGGGATCAGCCGGGAGAGCCGGCGGCCAGAGTCAGCCGTGCGGGCCGACGGCCAGAGTCAGGCGCCCGAGCCGGGGGCGGCCTCGAAGCCCGTCTCGAAGAGCTGCGCCGGCCGCGGGGGCGGCGCCTGGGAGCGGCCAAGCTCGCCTGCCGGCGGGTCGAAGCCGAGGTGGGTGAAGGCGGCCGGCGTCGCCATCCGGCCGCGCGCGGTCCGCACCAGCAGGCCGGCCCGCAGCAGGAACGGCTCGGCGACGTCCTCGACGGTCTCCGGCTCCTCCCCCACGGACACGGCCAGCGTGGTGAGGCCGACCGGCCCGCCGCCGAGCCGTTCCTGC